>Ga0302319_10001124_pt1 | contig 59953 bp, 58 predicted proteins | sample Bog_T0_2_FD_203319 | JGI IMG/M metagenome (GOLD analysis project Ga0302319, IMG submission 203319) | Peat permafrost microbial communities from Stordalen Mire near Abisko, Sweden - Bog_T0_2 | ecosystem: Environmental > Terrestrial > Soil > Wetlands > Peat | place: Sweden: Abisko, Stordalen Mire...
CTCCTCAATCTCAAGGCGCTGGCCCTGCAGAGCCCTGAAAAGCTACTCGCCGCCAACCGTCAACTCGCCCTTGAGATTGAGGAGCGCCGCCGCATTGAGAAGCAATTGCAAGCCGCGCACGATGAGCTCGAAGCGCGGGTGCGGGAACGCACCGCCGAACTTGCCGCCGCCCTGCACTCATTGCAGGCGGAGGTTGAGGAGCGCCGGCGCGCTAAAGCCGACTTGCTCGCGGCCCACCACGCACTCCACCTGCGCGTGGCCGAACAGGTACGCACCAACAGCCAGCTCGCCAAGAAAAACGAGGAAGTCGAAGCCTTCGTCTATGTCGTGTCTCACGATATGCGTTCTCCCCTCGTGAATCTCCAGGGCTTCTGCCTCGAACTGGAACTCAGTTGCCGGCATCTGCGCGAGGAATGCGCGGTCACGCCCGCCATCTCCGCCGAATCGCCCATCCATACGATCGTGAATGCCGACATTCCCACAGCGCTCCGCTTTATCGCCGCCAGCGCCACCAAATTCGAGCGCTTGATCAACGCTCTGCTCGAGCTCTCGCGCGAGGGCCGGCGCGAGTTGCGCTCGAAGCAACTCGACCTCGGGGCGCTGGTCCAATCCACGCTCGATCTGGCACATTTGTCCGTCGCCACCGCCGGCGTCCGTGTCTCGACCGGCCCCATGCCTGCCGGCTATGGCGACCCGGAAGCCATTAGCCAGGTATTGTCCAATCTCATCGCCAACTCTTTCCAATATTTAAAGCCTGGCCGGCCCGGTGAAATCGAAATCGGCGGCGAGGCCTTCGACGGCAGTGTCCACTGTTGGGTGCGCGACAACGGTTCCGGCGTCCCGGTGAGCGCACAGCCTCGCCTCTTTCAGGTGTTCCAGCGCTTTCACCCGCATCTCGTGCCGGGCGAAGGCATGGGCCTGGCTATCGCCAAACGAATTGTCGAGCGCCATGGCGGCAGAATCTGGGCCGAAACCGAAGATGGCGTCGGCTCTACCTTTCATTTCACCCTGCCGGCGGCTGGAGGCTAAACCGGCAAACGAGGAGACGAATCTCGGCGCGGCAGACGGAGAGTTGTCTGCGCCACAGTGCAGCGAACCTAACATGTCACACACCAAACCGCTAACCATCCTGGTAGTCGACGATGACGAAGGTCACCGCGAACTGATCCGCCGCAACCTGCTTCGCGGCGGCCTCACCAACACCGTCGTAGCCCTCCCTACCGGCAATGCCGCCCTCGAGTACGTATTCTGCCGCGGCGCCTATGCCGACCGCAAAGGCGATTCGCTGCTGTTAATGCTGCTGGATATCAACATGCCGGGTCTCGACGGCGCCGAAGTCCTCCGCCAAATCAAAGCCGACCCGGTCAAGAAAAAAATCCCCATCATCATGCTCACCACCACCGACGACCCGCGCGAAGTCAACCGCTGTTACGAACTCGGCTGCAACGAATACATCAGCAAGCCCGTCGAACCCGTTGCGTTCATCGAAACCATCAAACGCCTCGGCATGTTCCTCTCCGTCGTCAGCATTGTGGAGGAATCGTGAGCACCGCCGCCGATACAATCCTGCTCGTCGAAGACGATGAGGCTCTGGCCGAATTGGAGAAGCGCGTTCTTATCCGCGCCGGCTGGTCCGTCACTGTCGCGCACGGTGTGCAAGCCGCTGTCGCCCTGCTGCGCCGGCAATCATACCGCGCCATCGTCCTCGACTATCAATTGCCCGACGGGGAACCATGGACAGTGCTGGCAGCCGCCCGCGCGAGGATCCCCCGCATCCCCGTCATCATGGTCACCGCCATGGGCAACGAGGGTATAGCGGCCGAAGCCTTGCACCGCGGCGTCAGCGATTACATCAAGAAGGCGGAAGGCTTTTGGGACGATTTGCCCGCCACGGTCCAGCGGGTGGCGCAAGCCGCCGCCGCGGAAGAGAATATGCAGCAGGGCGACCGGCTGTTTCAATTAATCGCCGGCAACCTCTCCGACCTGATTGTCGCCGCCGACTTGCAAGGCCAGATCACCTATATCTCGCCCGCCTGCCTGTATCTGCTGGGCTATCAGCCGCAGGAACTGAAAGCTGCGCTCGGAATCCAACTCGTCCATCCGGACGATCAGGCGCGCGTGCTCGAACTGATCGCCCATATCGGCCGCGGCGGTCCCAGCAATATTGTGTACCGGCTGCGCTCCAAGCAAGGTGCGTTTCGCTGGATCGAATCGAATGTTAGCGTATTGCGCGACCCGGCTAGCGGAACGCCGGAAATTGTCTCCATCTCGCGGGATGTCACCGACCGGAAAAACGCCGAGGAAGAAATCGCCAAACTCAATTCCACCCTCGATCTCTCGCTCAATGGCACCAAGGACTACGCCATTTTCATGCTCGATTGCCAGGGCCAGGTCGCCACCTGGAACAGCGGCGCGGAGCGCTTGAAGGGTTACTCCGCCGCCGAAATCATCGGCACTCACTTCTCTATCTTTTATCCCCCGGAGGCCCTCGCGCTCCAGCATCCGTACGCCGTACTGCGTATCGCCCTCGAACAGGGCCGCTTCGAAGAGGAAGGCTGGCGTGTCCGCAAAGACGGCTCGCGCTTCTGGGCCAATGTGGTTGTCACCGCCATGTTTCAACCTAATGGCGAGCTGCGCGGCTTTTCCAAAGTGACCCGCGACGCCACCCAACTGAAGAAAGCCACCGACGGCCTCGTGGCCGCTCGCCGCCGCGCCGAAGAGGCCAGCCGCGCCAAGAGCGAGTTCCTCGCCGCCATGAGCCACGAAATCCGCACTCCCATGAACGCCATCCTCGGCATGAGCGACCTGCTCAAGGAAACCAATCTCGACCAGTTGCAGCGCGAATATGTAGACCGCTGCCGACGCGCCGGTACCAATCTGCTCGCCCTGATCAACGACATCCTCGACCTATCCAAAATCGAATCCGGCCGCTTCGAGTTGGAACAGATTTCATTCGATTTGGAAGACCTGGTGGAAAGCACCACCGAAATGATCGCGCCCAGAGCTCACCTCAAAGGCGTCGGCCTCTTTGCACGCATCGCTCCCGAAACTCCCACCAGTCTGCTCGGCGACCCTGTCCGGCTCCAGCAGATCTTGATCAATCTCCTCGGCAATGCCATAAAATTCACCGCCAGCGGCCAGATCGTCTTGAGCGTAGCGCCGGCCGATTCGGGCGCTCCCGGCCATTTGCGGTTTATCGTCAGCGACACCGGCATCGGCATTTCCGCCGACAAACTCGAATCGATTTTTGAAGACTTCACGCAAGCCGAAAGCTCCACCACCCGCCGTTTTGGCGGTACCGGGTTAGGCCTCGGCATCGCTCGCCGCCTTGTCCATTGCATGGGCGGCAATATCGCCGTCGCCAGCGTCCCCGGCCAAGGCAGTACCTTCACGTTCGACGCCATACTGCCGCTCAACCCGCACTCCGTGCCCCCTAAATTACCCCCTGGCGCGCAAGATCTGGTGGGCCGCCGCGTGCTGGTGGTCGATGACGACCCAACCAATCGCCTCATTCTGTCTAAAATGTGCTCCGCCTGGGGTATGCTTCCCTCGGAAGCGGATTCCGCTGCCGCCGCCGACCTTTTGGTGCAGGATGCCCTGCGTCAAAGGCGTCCTTTATCGCTCGCCATTCTCGATGTTCTGATGCCCGATGCCGGCGGCTTTGACGCGCTGGCCGACCTCCGCGCCCTATGCCCCGAGCTTCCGGTCATCATGACCACCTCCAACAACCAGCCCGGCGACGCCACCAAAGCCCGCGCTCTCGGCGTCTCCGCCTTCGCCGTCAAACCCGTTCGCCGCGCCGAACTGCTGCGCCTTGTCTCCGCCGCCGTCCGTCCCGACTCCCTGCCCCAGCCCGCGGCGCTCAACCTGAAACCACATCCACCCATTCCACCCAACGCCGAACTATTCGCGCACATCCTGGTTGCCGAAGATTCCGAGGACAACCGCTTCCTCGTCGAAGCCTACCTCAACGGCGAACCTTATCGCCTTAGCTTCGTCGAAAACGGCCAAGAAGCCGTCGACGCCTTCGGGCGCGCGGCGTTCGATCTGGTTCTCATGGATATCCAAATGCCCGTCATGGATGGCCTCACCGCCACTCAATTGATGCGCGGGCTCGAACGCCAAAACCACGGGCGGCCGCGCACCCCCATCCTCGCCCTCACCGCCGACGCCCTCCTCGGCGACACCGAGCGCAGCATCGCCGCCGGCTGCGATGGCCACCTCGCCAAACCCATCTCCAAGGACGCCCTTATCAACGCCATCGAGACCTTCCGCTTCCTCGCTCAACAATTGCGGGGACGTTCACCCCGTTACACTTAATTCGGAATTAAGTGTAACGGGGTGAACGTCCCTTTAATTCCCTTTAATTCCTTTAATTCGTTTAATTCCCGATTACAATTACGCGGTGCGTCCCAATTGCAAGTTACCCAACCAGAATTTTTCGATTCCGCGCGCCATTTCGACATATGCCGGCAGACTGTCCGGCTTAGTTACGAAACAACTGGCATTCAAGTCGTAGGCCTTTTGCCGGTCGTCTTCGGCGTTCGAACTGCTGAGAACGATAATCGCTGCCGCGAGTAGGCTAGGCACGGACTTAATTTCAGCGAGCAGTTCGTATCCGTTCTTGCCGGGCAAATTTAAATCAAGGAACACCAAATCCGGACGAGGCGCGGTCTCTTGCCGCACCTGTTTCAAGTAACGGGTGGCCTGTACGCCATCTTGCGCGATTGCCAGCTCGACCGGAATTTGCGCCAGACGCAAAGCTTCCCGGATCAACCAGATATCGCTCGGGTTATCTTCCACGACCAGGACTTGAATGCTGCGAGGGTACATGTTAAGCCGTCAACCAGCTTAATCAAGGCACGCTGTCTACCAAAGCGGACCGCGTTAAGTCCGTCAGGCAAATCAACAACATAGCGCGGGCGGGCCCAAAGCCGGTCCGGTAAGAATGCCCGCTCGCTGGAAAAAAATCCCTATTGCCGGGCGCGCCGGTTGACAGTGCGTTACACTCCTTCTTAGCATATAAATTGCGGTAAAGAAGGCATTTAGCTGCGGGAGGCTGTTTGATCAAGCTCGATATTATCAACGAAGTTGTCAATCGCACTGGCATCACTAAAACCAAAGCCGAAATGGCTGTCGAAACCGTCTTCGACACCATGAAAAAGGCCTTGAGCGAGGGCGACCGGATCGAACTGCGGGGTTTCGGCATCTTCAATGTGCGGCCGCGGAAGACCGGGATCGGGCGCAATCCGCGTACCGGTGCGGAAGTAGCCATTCCTCCGGGAAAGGCTGTGCGCTTCAAACCCGGCAAGGAATTGCAGGCGCTGCAGTAACGGTTGTGTCACAGCCGGGACTGCTTGGCCCGCTCGATAGCGTGCCGCCTGAACCGCAGCATCCATGGCCGCGTGTCTTCGAGCACGAGTGGCCCGGGGCGCAGCGCCGGAGCTTGTTCTTCAGATCATGGCCCACCCGATGGTGGTTGAGCCTGCTGCTGCTCGTCTCGACCCTCATCACAACGACGATCTTCGGTTGCGCGCTGGCTTCGAGCTTCGCGCAAGGCCGGCCTTTCAACCAGCAGGACTTGATTGACAGCTTCCTGGCCTTTCTGCATGGCGGCAAGGGGTTTTCGCAAGGCTTGATATTTTCCGTGCCGTTGCTCCTGATTCTTATGGCTCATGAAATGGGCCACTATGTGGTCTGCCTGCGCCGCGGAATCGATGCCACCCTGCCGTACTTTCTGCCCTCGCCGACTTTGTTCGGCACGCTGGGCGCGTTCATCCGCATTAAGACACCGATTTACACCCGGCGCGACCTATTCGACGTAGGAAGCGCCGGTCCTTTTGCGGGCTTTATCGTGCTGCTACCGTTTCTACTCGGCGGTGTTTGGGCATCGCACCGGCTTGCCGTAAGCGACGACGAAGCTATTCTCATCGGCACGCCGTTAGGCTTGCGCGCTTTGGAATGGTTGCGCTTCGGGGTTGCCGGCTCCCAGCACATTCTGCTTCACCCCATGGCGATTGCGGCGCTGGCGGGCATGCTCATGACCGCGCTGAACTTGCTGCCGCTCGGCCAACTGGACGGCGGCCATGTGGTCTATGCCATTTTCGGCGATCGCCGCCACCGCATCATCGCCACTGCCATGGTGGCCGTCCTGGTCGTCATGGGCAAATTCTATTGGCCCTGGTGGATTTGGGCGGTGGTAATGTTTTTTCTGGGCCGCCGCCATCCGCTGGTGTACGACGATGAACCTCCCGGCAACGCCCGCCGCTTGCTCGCGGCTGCTACCTTGGTTATCTTCATTCTTTCGGTATCATTAGCTCCGACGCGGCTCTAGCCCGATGAAAATTTCCGCCACCATCATCACCTTCAACGAGGAGCGCAACATTGCCCGCGTGATTGAAAGCCTGCGCTGCTGCGACGAAATATTGGTGCTGGATAGCGGTTCGAACGATCGCACGGTTGAGATTGCGGGCAAACTCGGCGCGCGCGTCGAAGAAGCTTCCTGGCATGGCTACGCCGCGCAAAAGAATATTGCCGCCGAGCTGGCCAGCCACGATTGGATTCTGTCTCTCGACGCCGACGAAAGTTTGAGCGAAGCCTTGGAAGCCGAGATCTGGCATATCAAGAAATCCGGCCCCGCCTACGCCGGTTACACCATGCCCCGTTTGGCGCAGTACTTGGGCCGCTGGATTCTACACAGCGGCTGGTATCCCGACCGCAAAGTTCGCCTCTTCGACCGCCGCAAGGCACATTGGGTGGGCGAGTTTGTGCATGAATCCGTGAAGGTGGATGGCCCGCTGGGGCATCTGGATTCGAACCTGCTGCATTTCACTTGCAACTCGCTCTCGGAGCATTTGCGCACCATGGACAGTTACACCACGCTCGCCGCCCAGGAAATGGTCACGCGCGGCAAGCCGATTGGCTTCGCCCGTTTGCTGCTTGATCCGCCTTGGACGATTTTTCGCACTTATGTGCTGCAACGCGGCTTTCTGGACGGTATCGAGGGCTTGGCGATCGCCTATATGGCGGGGCTGTATAACTTCGTCAAGTATGCCAAAGCCCGATCCATGAGTCCCGGCCGGAAGGTTTGACATTGCGGCTGTTGCATGTCGATACCGGACGCGAAATGCGCGGCGGGCAGAGGCAGGTCTTGCTGCTGTTGCATGGTTTGGGCGAGGCGGGCCACGAGTGCGTGTTGCTGGCGCGCGCCGGTTCGCCGCTTTTCGAGAGCGCGGCGGAATTGAGCCACCGAGTGTATCCCGCCACTTTGGCCAATCTTTGGCTGCGCTCGAAGCAGGCCGATCTTGTCCACGCCCATGATGCGCGTGCGCACACCCAAGCGGCCTTGCTTTCGCGTGTGCCATTCGTCGTGTCAAGACGGGTTGCTTTTCCGCTGAAACGCTCGTTGCTTTCGCAGTGGAAGTATCGGCAAGCGGCGCGCTTCCTGGCTGTGTCGCAGTTTGTCGCCGGCGAATTGGTGCGCGCCCATGTCGCCAGAAACAAAATCGATGTGGTTTACGACGGCGTGGACAATATTGCGCGGGCCGGGGAATGGCGCGCCGATTTTCCTGCCGTTGCGCTGGCTTCTAGCGACCCCGCCAAGGGGCGCGATCTATCGGAACAATCCGCGCGTCTGGCCCATTTGCCTATCAAATATTCAAACGACTTGAGGTATGATTTGGCGCAGGCGTCGATGTTCATCTATATAACGCGAGCCGAAGGTCTGGGCTCTGCGGCGCTGCTGGCGATGGCGATGGGCATTCCGGTGATTGCCAGCAAGGTGGGCGGATTACCCGAGGCGCTGGGCGATGCGGGCTTGCTGGTGGACAACGATGCGGCGCAAATCTCGGCGGCGATGCGGCGCTTGCGAGAAGATTCCGCCCTGGCGCGAACTTTAATAGAGCAGGGCAAGAAAAGAGTGACCGAAAAGTTTAGCGCGCGGTTGATGGTGGAAGGAACGATACAAGCTTACCGGAGGACGCTTGCCCTCTGACGCAAGCTTGTTGGTGGTCGTGGCGGCCCTTGCGGGCCTGCTCATCGGCAGCTTCCTCAATGTTTGCATCTATCGCATACCGCGTGATCTCTCGGTGGTTCATCCCCGTTCATTCTGCCCCGAATGCGGCAAGCCTGTTGCGTGGTACGACAACTTGCCGCTGCTCAGCTTCGCGCTCCTCAAAGGGCGCTGCCGTGATTGCGGCAAATCCATTGGCCTGCGCTACCCGCTCGTCGAGTTGACCACCGCGCTGCTCTTCGGCTTGACCATAGCGCGTTTTGGCTGGAACCGGAACGGCTTGAAGTGGTGTGTATTTGAAGCCATCATGACGGTGCTTTTTTGGACCGACTTGGAAGAGCGGCTGCTGGTGGACGAATTCACTTTAGGCGGCAGCGCGCTTGGGGTTCTTTTTGCATCCTTAACCAAAGTGCCGGGCGATCTGGGCCAAATGCTGCTGCCCGCGGCCGGCGCGCACTGGCAATCTTTGTTTGAAGCATTCGCCGGCGCTATTGTGCTGACCTTGCCACTCGCCGCCGTTGGCTTAATTTGGGGCAGAGTGACCAAGCGCGAAGTGCTGGGTATGGGCGATGTCAAATTGCTGCCTTGCATTGGCATTTTCCTGGGTTTGGAACTCGGCGTTCAAACGTTGTTGCTGGGCAGTCTATTGGGAGTTTTTATCGGCGGCATTTATATTTTTGTTAGGAAGAAAAAAGCCCGCGAATACGAATTGCCGCTTGGCAGCTTCTACTGCGCGGTCGCGGCGATTACTCCGTTATTCATCAAATTTTAGCCTAAAATTAGCCCTGAGGTTAATAGCAAAACGCAATCTCCTTGGTGTACCATAGAACTTTACGATATGAAGGAACTGCTGCAAAAGCTCTCCCCCGGAGATGCTGATTGGCGTATCGCGAACCAACTGGACCCCCTTCGGCTGCCCGCTCATGTGGCCATTATCATGGATGGAAACGGCCGTTGGGCCAAGCAGCGGAACTACCCGCGGCTGATGGGCCATCGCGCCGGCATTAACACCGTCAGAAACGTGGTGGAGGCATGCGCGCAGTTAGGCCTGGAAGCGCTCACGCTTTACGCCTTCTCGGTAGAAAACTGGAAGCGGCCGCGCAATGAGGTTGAAGGTTTGTGGCGGCTGCTGCGTTTTTATTTGCGTAGAGAAATCGCTTCGCTTTTGCGCAACGACATTCAATTGAATGCCATTGGCCGCATTGAATCGCTGCCCGCTTCCGTGCAAGCGGAACTCGAGGACGCCATCGATAAAACATCCGGCAATCGCGGCATGCGTCTGAATCTAGCCATCAACTATGGCGGACGCACCGAGTTGGTTGATGCCATGAACGCGATGATTGAAAATGCCCGTAACGAAGGCAACCTCGGCGCTCTCGAAGTGACCGAAGAAGCGATTTCCGATCATCTTTATACCGCCGGCCAGAAAGACCCCGACTTGCTGATTCGCACCTCCGGCGAAATGCGCATCAGCAATTTTCTGCTCTGGCAGATCGCCTATTCCGAACTGTACGTCACCGACACGCTGTGGCCGGATTTCTCCCGCCGCGACCTGCTTGAAGCCATTTTCGATTACCAAAGCCGCGAGCGCCGTTTTGGCGGCCTGACCCGTTCGGCCGCGCCCGTGTTCGAGTCTCCGGAAATCTATCTAGACGACGAAGCATTAGAATTGCCTTTGGCCCAGTTGGGCTGAAAGCAACAATGATTTTTCCGCGGACGGCATTCGTTTTATGAAGCGCCTGGTCACGGCGCTGGCGTTGGCGCTGGTAGCCATTTACTTGGTGGGTTGGGCACCCACTCCACTTTTCATCGCCGCCGCCCTTCTTATGAGTTTGCTCTGTTATTGGGAATACTCGGGGCTGGTAGCAAAGCACGATATTCCGCGTCCCGGCATTTTTGGATTTTTGGCCGGGCTCGTCATTCTCTTTCTCCCGGAATTCATTTTACCCGGTGTCAGCATCCTGGCGGTCTGCGCCTTTGTTACCTCTCTGCGCCACGACAATTTGCGCGATGTCTTGCCGCAAGTGGCCTGCGCTTTTCTGGGCGCTTTCTATACTTTTGCTCCCTGGCGCTTTGCCATCGATTTGCGCGCTTCGAGTGTGCACTTGCTGTTCTTTGCGCTGGCCTTGAATTGGGTCGGCGATAGCGTAGCATACTACATAGGGCGCAAATTCGGCAAGCATAAACTGGCGCCGGTGGTGAGCCCTGGAAAGAGTTGGGAGGGCGCCATCGCGTCCGTTTGTGGCGCGGTCCTATTCGGTGTTCTCTATTTGGGCCATTTCGTTGCAAGCATCCCGTGGTGGCAAGTAGCCTTGATTGCGGCGGTCGCCTCCGTAGCCGGTCAATTGGGGGATCTCGCTGAATCCGCCATGAAGCGCGGCGCGGGCGTAAAAGACAGCGGCAACCTTCTGCCCGGTCACGGCGGCATGCTTGATCGTGTCGATAGCAGCTTGTTTGCTTTGCCGGTCGTTTACATCCTGTATCACTTCTCAGTGTGGTCCGGCGCAGGGTTGCATTAGTTAAGAATAATTTCTATCGTGCATTTACCCGGCAAACAACGTCTTTTCCCCGCTCATCTTCAAGGCATGATGTTTAAAACTCTCGCTCTGTTCGCGCTGGGGGCAAGGCATCCTCATGGCGCAGGGTTCGGAACCCGATCAGCCTTTTCAATTTGGCTTGAAGGTGGGCATTCCGGTCACGATATGTTCTCCGGCAGCAACAGCTCCTTATTCAATGACACGCTGATTTAGGCATCATCAACAGCTATGCGCCGGCGCTTCAAAACCGTAATTCGGTCGGCGCGGTAGCGGGTTTCGGCATCACTTTCAAGGTAGGTTCATTCGAATTGAGTCCGGCGGCGCGGTACACCCGTTGGGTGAATGAATCGTTCGAAGCTCCGGGTCTACGCACGAATCTCAATCAAGGAGATGTTCTGCTCGGAATTACTTTCTGATCGCTTGCGTTAAATCATCGGTCTGCCTACGCCTGGAATGATAGGAAGCGCGCTTTCGCCGCTCTCTCGCACTGCGGGCTTTTTTTCTTTTTTCCCGCCTGCAACGCTTCGCCACCTCTCGTCACTATAATTTAGAATGAGCTGCCCGCTGAAGTACCACTTTCGCTTGGCATGGTTGCCTTTCGTCGCGATGTTCTCGGCGGCAACTGTTTTCGCGCAAAACGCACCCGCGCCACGCACCATAGACATCCCCGAGTGCAACAATTACCGCCTCACCTACGATCCAAACCTAACCGCTAAACAGCGCGCCTGCATCTGGGGAAGCAACCTGCTCACCCCCGGGGCAATTTTTGGCGCAAGCATTTCCAGCGCCTATGGCCTCTTAACCGACGAAGAACCTGGCTGGGGACAAGGGACGGCCGGTTATGCGCGCCTATTCGCCGCGCGTTATGCGCAGGGAGTCACCAAAGCTACCGGCGAGTATTTCACCGCTTGGGCTTTTCACGAAGACCCGCGCCGCAAGCCATCCACCTGCATCGGCTGGAAGCGCACTCTTTGTGCCGCGCGAACCTTGGTGGCAGAGCAAAAAGAGGATGGCGGTTATCGCCCGGTGTTTGCGCCGGTGGTGGGCGCGGCGGCCGGCGGCTTCATCGGCATGGCTTTTTATCCCAACACGGCCACCGTCAACGAGTCGCTGCGGCGCACCGCTTCTTCGCTTGGGTCTTCGCTGGCGTCGGTGGAATTGACTGAGTTCGAGCCTGATATCCTGCATTTGCTCGGCCGGTTGTTCGCGCCTAAGAGCAGCGCGCAGCAAGCCGCCGCCACCGCCAAGGAAAAACCATGAAATTGACTCTGCTTGCAGCAGTCGCATTCTGTCTTTTCACAAGTTGCTATCCGGTAAAACAGTATCAAAGTAATCTAGTTGGCTTGGTCCCTCCCGCGCCGCACTCCACTTACACCATCCCGCTCGGTTTCGTCGAGTTCGACGACAACGGCCAGCTCTTCAGCCGTGCTCAGCTGGCGAACACGGTTGCGCAAATCCGCCAACTGCGCGGCGGGTGCGCCGATTCCACCGTCATTCTCTTTATCCACGGCTGGAAAAACAATGCCAGCACTGATTCCAATAATGTGGCGGGCTTTGAGCAGTTTTTGCGGGATTTTTACGCGGACGTCACGCGTGTGAACCGGCAGGGTTCGCCTAAATCCAGCTGTTCCGAGCCGCTGATGGGCATTTACATTGGTTGGCGTGGAGCGCGCATTAAGGTTGCCGCCGATCTTTCCTATTGGAACGGCTCTAACGCCGCCGTGCGCGCGGGCGGCCTGGATCTTGAAGACGCCCTGTACCAAATCATGTGTAACGCTCGGCCGACGCAAGCGGAGAAGACGAATCTCATTCTCATTGGCCACTCATTCGGCGGCCGCGTGCTCGAACGCGTCATGACGCCTTATCTGGAAACGCAAATTCTGGATGAACTACGCAATACAACCTACAGCGGCGGCGCCATGAAATTTCCCCTGCCCACTCTGACTGTGCTGCTCAACGAAGCCGCTCCGGCGACTGACGCCAAGCAGTTTCTCGATTTTCTAAAACATCACAATGTGACCTACCGCGCGGGAGACCGAAACGTTCCGCTGTTCTTATCCATCACCTCCGATGGAGACTGGGCCAATCACATCTTCCTGCCCATAGGTCAAAGCGCGGCGCGGCTGCAAATGAAAACGCGAGTCTATTGCACCGGCAATGCGGAGATTGACCGAAAGTCCGGCTGCAGCGGCGACCCCGCCGACCCAGGAGTGATTACCAATCAGAGCACCTACTTCACCCACAGCACCGCCAGTATTCCGGCGCTCTACAATCATTACTTTGTGAAAGGATCAAACGACGCGCCCCAATGCCAGGATCACGACTTGCAGGTCGTAAAATGGCGCGCTGTAAAAGACGATTACGTCTTCTGCCAGATCACCAGCGCTTGGAATCAGACGCCCTACTGGGTCTCATCCATGCCGATTTCGATTGTGCCGGACCACAGCGACATATTCCGGCCCGAACTATCGCAGACGCTGATCAGCTTTATTCGCCATCATATGGCCGAAACGCCCGAGATACAAGCACACGATTCTCAATGAATCGTGCGCGTCTTGCGATTCATGTAATCCATCAGCAAATAATTCCCCAGCGTGTAGGGGGTGGTGAAGTAGGCCTTGCCCTTGCACATCTGCGTCACTTTTTGCACGAATTGCACCAAGCCGTAGTCGCTCGCCAGCATGAACGTGTTGATGAGAATACCGCGCTTCTTGCAGCGCGCCACTTCTTCGAGCGTCTGGCTGATCACTAGCGGATCAAGGCCGAACGCGTTCTTATAAATCCTGCCGTCTTCGAGTGTTAAGGCCGATGGTTTGCCGTCCGTGATCATGATGATCTGCTTCATGTCCTTCTTCTCTTGCGAAAGAAGGCGCTGAGCCAGAATCAAGCCATCGCGAGTATTTGTGTAGTATGGACCCACTTGCACGCGCGCCAAATCGGAGATGCGCAGTTCCTCCGCCGAATCGTGAAACAGCACGCAGCGCAGCGAGTCTCCCGGATACTGCGTCTTGATGAGGTGCGACAGCGCTAACGCCACTTTCTTGGCCGGCGTGAAGCGGTCTTCGCCGTAAAGAATCATGCTGTGGCTGCAATCGAGCATCAGCACGGTTGCGCAAGAGCTTTGATACTCCGATTGATGAACATACAAATCGGAATATTCCAGATCCAGCGGTAATTTCACGCCCTCGCGCTGCATGGCGGAAAAGAGCGTGGCGCTTACGTCGAGATTGAGAACATCGCCAAATTCATACGGCTTGGCGCCGCCGCTCGCGTCAATGCCGGTGGATAGATCGCGCGTATCGTGCGCGCCGAAGCTTGATTTGCCCAGCGAGCCCAACAAATCTTTCAGCGTCTTAAAACCCAGAAAGTCTATGGCCTTGTCGGTCACTTCGAAATGCATCTGGCTTTCGTTGCCGCCTTCGCCGCCGGGAGAAGTTGCCGGATCTGACGGTGGCTCATCCATGTTGATGTAGCCGCCTTCTTCCAGTTTTTTCATCAACCGCTCAATCAACTGCTGACGCTGCTCGGCGGACATTTGGCCCAGCATCTGCAGCATCTCTTGCATCCGCTCAGGGCTGAAGAGATCGCCCGACGCCAGCGCCTGCTCAATCGCCCGCCGCAGCTCTTCAAGCGTATGCTGGTTCATCTCGGCGAACTGCAGGTACGGATCCTGAAATCCGCTGCCGAGCAAATAATCCGATAAGGCACGCAGCAAATCATCCATCTCAATGCCGAGGTCTTCTTCGGAAAACTTGGAGTAGTTGATGCGCCGCATGGTTTGCCTATTCGACTTAATTCAGATTTCGACGGCCTCCGCCGCCGGGTCCGCCTTTACGCGGTTCAAAGCCGCCGCGGCGTGGATCTTCCTCCCGCCCGCGCTCCTCGCGCGTGGCTCGTTCTGCCACCACGAATTCCAGCTCTTCGTTGCGGCTGATGCGTTTATGCGCATACAAGCCTTCCAGAATGAACTCGCCAGCCGACGCGCGCAACGCATCGCTCTCGTTTTCACTCAATCCAAGCTTGCCCGTAAAGTGCAACAGATCCTGAATTTTTCCAAGCTGACTGATCATTTCCTGGGCCGGCAAGTCTTCGTCGAGCCGCAAGCTGCCGCCCAACTCAAACCACTGGACTACCTGGCGCATATTGACGCCGTCAAAATAGGAGGTAAACACCTTGCCAACAGCATTGCGAATGATTTCGCGCGCTACCGCGTCGCCGCCTTTAAGTTCGCCTTCGTATTCCAATTCGAGCTTGCCGGTGATGGAAGGCAGCGCCGCATAAAGATCGAGGATGCGCGGTACCGCCTCACCATCTTTCGATTTCAAGGAGCGCCGCTCGGCATTCGACACGACGTTCTCCAAAACCGAAATAGGCAGCCGCTGAGAAACGCCCGAGCGCTTATCGACGCGTTTATCTTCGCGCGCGAGAAAAGCGATCTGCTCCACTACCTCATGAATGTATGGCGGAACTTCGATTTCCACCGGTGAACGCCGCCTTGTCCATGCTTCCTGCTTGGTGATGGCGATGCCTTGCGAAACAAGCAGCGGATAGTGCGTGCGAATTTCGCTGCCGATGCGATCCTTCAACGGCGTGATGATTTTGCCGCGCGCCGTGTAATCTTCCGGGTTGGCGGTGAACACCAGCATCACGTCAAGCGGCAAGCGAACCGGATAGCCCTTGATCTGAATATCGCCTTCCTGCATGATGTTGAACAAGCCAACCTGCACCTTGCCCGCCAGATCGGGCAGCTCGTTAATCACGAACAAACCGCGGTTCGCGCGCGGCACCAAGCCGTAGTGAATAGTCAGTTCGTTAGAGATGTCCTGACCGGTGCGCGCCGCTTTGATGGGATCAATATCGCCGATCATGTCCGCGATGGTCACGTCGGGCGTAGCCAGTTTTTCGACATAGCGATCGGCGGCGGCGATCCATTGAATGGGCGTTTCATCTTTTAACGTTGCCACCTTGTCCCGGCAATGCCTGCAGAGCGGACGCAGCGGATGATCTTTGATCTCGCAACCCGCGATGTAGGGCATGTAAGGATCGAGCAAGGTGGTCAGCATGCGCGCCAGGCGCGTTTTTGCCTGGCCGCGCAGGCCTAGCAGAATGAAGTTATGGCGTGATAGAACAGCATTCACAACCTGGGGAATGACCGTGTCTTCATAACCCATTACTCCCGGAAACAACGTCTCTTCCCGTTCCAGTTTGCAGAGAAGATTGGAACGCAATTCTTCTTTCAGCGTTCGTTCGGGGCTTAATAGTTCGTTGAAATGGCTGGAGCGCAGCGCGCCCAGCGTTACTGGCAAGTCGGGTATAGGCATGTTTAGAAGACTCGCAGTCGCTTTATGAAGTCAAGTCTAGCAGTGTGTTGTTCAGAGGCCGATGGCGCGTGACAAGATGAACGCATGCATCTCACGGCGGAAGATGTGGAACGGCTGTTGACTTTGGATGAACTCATCTCTGAGATGAGTGATGCTCTCATTGCGCTGTCGGCTGGAAAAGTTATGCAGCCGGTGAGAACTGTTTTGACTACCGGCGAGCCTCCGGGCTGGTTTGGGCTGATGCCGGCCATATGTGGCGACGTGATGGGCGCTAAGCTGGTGACCGTGTTCCCGCAGAATGCCGGCAAACCGTTGCCTACGCATCAGGCTTTGATTGTGCTGCTGAGTGCGAGAACGGGCGAGCCCTTGGCCACGCTGGATGGGCGAGTAATCACGGCTTGGCGAACGGCGGCGGTGTCGGCTCTGGCAACCAAGGCAATGGCGCCTGCGGATGCCCGCGTACTCACGATCCTCGGCAGCGGCGTTCAGGCGCGCACCCATTTCGCGGCGCTCGGCAAGGTTCAGCAGTTTGCGGAAGTACTTGTTTGGAGCCGCACGCCTGAACATGCCAAACGCCTGGCGAACGAAATCGGCGCCACGGCGGTGGAGTTAGAGGAAGCCGTCCGAAATGCCAATGTGATCTGTACGGTCACTTACGCGAGCGAGGCGTTTGTGCGCGGCGAATGGTTGAAGCCGAACGTGCACATTAACGCCGTGGGAGCGGTGGGCTTGACGGCGCGTGAATTGGACGAGGCGGCCGTTCAAGGCGCGGCGATTGTGGTGGAACAGCGTGAATCGGCTTTAAAGGAATCGGCGGAGCTTAGTGACCCAGGCGCGAGCATCTATGCGGAGTTGGGCGAGATTCTGGCGGGCGTTAAACCGCCGCCGCAAGAGAGTAAGACCATCTACAAATCATTGGGCGTAGCGGTTGAAGACATCAGCACCGCGAGGATGATTTGGCGTAAGGCTTTAGCGCTGGAAAAATGATCTTGAGTTGTGATATGTTCTCGGTTCGATGAGTAGCCGCGAAGTCACGCCGGTCGATTACCAGCTAAACTGGCGGAAGTTGCAGCAAGTGGGGCTAAATGCGTACGAGGCCCGTTCCTATATGGTGCTGCTGGGGCACCCGCGCTTCAAAGCGTTGGAGTTAGCGGCGCGGGCACATGTACCGCGCCAGAAGATCTATGAAGTGCTCGACAGCCTGGTTGAAAAAGGTTTTGCGCAGGTCGTGCAAGAGCGCACCAAGCTCTTCTCAGGCATCGATCCCAGCCTTGCCATCCCCTCATATTTAGCGCGCCGCAGCAAGATGCTGCAAACAGAACTGACCGAACAATCCCGCCTGGCAACCGGACTGATCGAAGATCTGCGCTCATCGTTCCTCGAAGGACAAGACGGCCGCGGAACGCTTGATTTCTTGAGTCTGGTGAACGATCCCATGCAAACCGCCGTTCATTATCGGCGGCTGCTGGCGACGGCCAACCGCGAGTATGTGGAATTCTCAAGGCCACCTTTTGCGGTCGATCCGCTTGATGAGCAGATGGTGAAGGATACCGCTTCACGCGGGGTGAAGTGCCGTCTGCTGATTGAAGCCGGCCCGATCGATGAAGAGCATCGCAACCGGCTGGTGGAGTATCGCGGCGTTGGTATCGAAATACGCTTTGCCGAAAGGCTGCCCATGAAACTGGCGCTGTTCGATAGCAAATGCGGTTTGGTAGCTTTGCTTGATCCGGTGTTGACGCGGCCCGCCTGGACGGCCGTTATTTTTGAGCATGACGGTTTCGCCGAGGCCATGGCCGGGTTGTTTGAGACGTATTGGTGCAGGGCGCCGAGGGCCACCTGAAAGGTGGCCCGCAGGCAAGAATGCCCGCCCTACTCGTTTTTTATTCGAACGGCAGTTCGCCGTTCTTTGATTCATCGCCGGTGTCGGGAATCACAGAAGCGGCTGCTACCAGATCGCCTTCTTCCATGCGCACCAGCCGCACGCCTTGGGTGGACCGGCCCGCCTGGCGAATTTCGCCCGACTCGATGCGAATCATCTTGCCGTCTTTGGTGATGATCATGAGGTCGGTATTCTCCTTTACGGAAAGCACCGCCACCACTTTACCCACCTTCGGCGTGGTCTTCATGTTGATGACACCCTTGCGTCCGCGCGCCGTGAGGCGGTAGTCTTCAAGCGGCGTGCGCTTGCCGAAGCCATGCTCGGAGATGGAAAGAATCAGCCCTTCCTTCTCGATCACTTCCAGACCGACCAGGTAATCGCCTTCATCCAAATCCATTGCCCGGACGCCGCGCGCTTGCCGGCCCATCGCCCGAACCTCATCCTCGTTGAAGCGGATCGCCATGCCTTTATGGCTACCGAGGAAGATGTAGTTCTTGCCGTTCGTAATGGTCGCGCCCAGAAGTTCGTCGTTATCGTCCAGCGCCAGCGCAATGATACCGCGCGATAGCGGGTTGTCGAACTCCGTCAATTCGCACTTCTTAATCACTCCATGCCGCGTCACCATCACGATGAACTTCTCCGGCACGAATTCCTTCACCGCCAGGAACGCCTTCACCGATTCGTCCGGTTGCAAAGCAATCAAGCCCGAGACGTGCTTGCCCTTGCCGGTGGTGGCCGCATCCGGTATTTCATAAATCTTCAACCAGTAAACGCGGCCTTTGTTCGTGAAGATGAGCATGTAGGCGTGCGTAGAGGCAATCACCAAGTGCTCCACCGCATCTTCGGAACGCGTGCCCATGCCGATGCGGCCTTTGCCGCCGCGCGTCTGCCGGCGGTACGTATCGACCGACGTGCGCTTCAAGTAGCCGCCGCGCGAAACCGTTACGGCAACATCTTCCATCTGCACCAGATCTTCCAGCCTGATCTCGCCGGTATCTTCCACGATCTGCGTACGCCGTTCGTCGCCGAACTCTTTTTGAACCTCTTTAAGTTCCTTGACGATGACGGCCTTCAAAACTTTTTCCGAGCCCAGAATTTCCAGATACTCGGCAATCATGCGCTGAATCTCGGCCAGTTCGTCCAGAATCTTCTGGCGCTCCATGCCGGTTAAGCGCTGCAACTGCAATTCGATGATGGCTTGCGCCTGAATCTCGCTGAAGGTGAAGGTGGTGACCAACCCTTCGCGCGCTTCCTTGGGCGTCTTCGATCCGCGAATCAGCGAGATGATCGCGTCCAGGAGATCGAGCGCTTTCTGGAAGCCCAACAGTATGTGCTCGCGCGCCCGCGCTTTGCGCAGCAGGTAATCGGTACGACGCCGCACCACATCGACGCGGTGCTCGAGGAAGCGCTTGATGACGTCAATAATTCCCAGTTCGCGCGGCTGCCCATTCACAATCGCCAGCATGATCACGCCGAAGCTGATCTGCATCTGCGTTTGCTTGTACAGGTTGTTCAAGATTACCTCGGCATTTTCGCCGCGCTTGAGCTCGAACACAATGCGCATGCCGTCACGATCGCTTTCATCGCGCGCGTCGGAAATGCCTTCCAGTTTCTTCTCACCCACCAGCGCGGCAATATGCTCAATGAGCCGCGCTTTGTTGACCTGGAACGGGAGTTCGGTAACGATGATCGATTCGCGGTCTTTGCCCAGTTTCTCCATCTTTGCCACGGCGCGCAGTTTCATGCTGCCGCGACCCTTCAAGTAGTAATCGATAATCCCTTGCCGGCCCAGAATGATTCCGCCGGTGGGAAAGTCGGGGCCGGGAACCATTTCCAGAATTTTCGCCATCGGCGTGTGCGGATCGGCGAGCAGCGCGATGCAGGCATCGATAATTTCTTTCAGATTGTGAGGCGGAATATTGGTGGCCATGCCCACCGCGATGCCGGAAGAACCATTAATCAGAAGGTTCGGCACGCGCGTGGGCAGAACCTCCGGCTCTACTTCGCTGTCGTCATAGTTCGGCCGGAAATCCACCGTCTCTTTATCAATGTCTTCCAGCAGCGTACTGGCAATCTTCGAAAGGCGCGCTTCGGTGTACCGCATGGCCGCCGGCGGATCGCCATCGACCGAGCCAAAGTTTCCTTGCCCATCGATGAGCGGATAGCGCATCGAAAAAAGCTGCGCCATGCGCACTAACGCGTCATACACGGGCGTATCGCCGTGCGGGTGGAATTTACCCAGAACTTCGCCGACGATTTTGGCGCACTTGCGCGTGGGGCGATTGAAACTCAGCCCCATTTCGTGCAGCCCGTAAAGTATGCGACGGTGCACGGGCTTCAGTCCATCGCGCACATCGGGCAGCGCGCGGCCCACGATTACACTCATGGAGTAATCGAGATACGAACGCTTCATTTCGTCTTCGATGTTGATGGAAATGATGTTTTTGTTATCGCCGCCAGGCGGCAAAGCGGCCCCGCCGGGTGCTTCTAAATCGGCCAAATCGGACTCCTAAATCTTCAGTGGTAAATATCGCGGCAAGTTGTTGATAATGATGGAACTTACCGCTGGACTGCGTATCCCTCTATTCTAGCAGTTTGACAGTGGGAAATGAATTGAAATGTAATCTTAAAGCTGAGCGCTTCAGGCGGCGGCTTTAGCGACCTCCGGGCGATTGTTTTGGAGGAGGCGATCGACTTCGGCGACGTATTGCGGTTCGAAGCTGGGATTTTCGAGGGCCGCTTTGTTGTTGTTGGCGACGTTTTGGCCGGCGCGGTGACAGAATTGGGCGTCTTTGATGCGAACGTCCCAATAATGGTGCTCTTTCTTCATTTCGTGGCGCTCGTTTTGGATGCGTAATTCCTCCTTTTTGCGCTCTTGCGCTTCGAAGCCATTTTCGGTTTTCCGTCTTTCGGATCTTAGCTTTACGAGGTCGTTGAGACATTTGTGGAAGGCGCGGGTATGGGTGGTTTGATAGCGGAGGTAGAGGCCGAACAACGCAGCGTCGGTGATTTCGCCGGTTGCGGGATCGAGGCAGGTGTTTTGCAGAGTTTGAGCGCGGTGGGCGAGCCAGTGGGATTCGGCCATGCCGTTGATTAATATGGATTCGGTTTCGGTGGAGGGTTGGTGTTCGGCAGCCAGAGAAGCTTCTAACGCTTGGAAGCCATTCTGGTCTTCGGAGGCGACGAGGGCGAAGGTGCCGTTGTGGCGGGCGAGGCCGTGTGTGGTGCGGTTTTGGGAAGAGATGGCGCGGCCGGCGTCGGTTTTCGGGCCGGTGGAATGGAGAGCGTTGGCGCGGTTAGCGGTGAGTTGGGCGTCCGAGATTGGACTCGCGGATTTGGGAGTTTCCGGGACGACGACCGGCGGCGCAACGGGAGCCGGTTCGGGAGCGGCAGGCTGCGGTGCGGTGTGAGGAGCGGGAAAGCCGGCTTTGCGGGCGAGCTTGCGATCGTTGTGCGCGGCGGCACGGCGTTCTTTGCGGTTCATAGTTGAGGGTGTCCTTTCAGGGAAGATGGAAAGGCCGCAACGGGCTTTTTCTGCTTCAAAACTACCGCGAGGAGGAAGGCGACCAACACGAAGTGGGGCGGTTTGGGAAGGTGAAAATTGGCGGTAAGTAGTTGGGAGGATTGGAGATGGAAGTATTTTGGAATTATTTTCAAAACTTGTGACTGGAATTCGGAGGGCTCGAAAACGGGTTTCCGGCCTAAGATAAATTTGGTTCCGAGGCAAAGGCTTGGTTGTGGTTGCAACGGGCGAACGCGTTGCTCGGCGGCTTCGCGCCTATCCAAATCTTGCTCAACGACCCCGCCAAGTATGAGATAGTCGAAGACGAGTTGACGCGCATCGACTATGCGGTTTTGGTCTAAGTCAGCGTCGGCAAAATGCGGCTATCTCGTCTCTGCCGACTGGGGTTCCGCTGGCAACGAAGAACCCGTAGACTCGCGGCAGGCGCCAAAACAAGGTTCGCTGCAAACCGGCGCTGATTAGAGCGTGGCGGGTCGATCCGGCAAACGCCTTGCGGTCAGAATAATCGAAAAGAGTTTTCTCAATCGGCTCCGATTCGGCGAATCACGTTGAAGGGTTGTGCCACGACTACTTTTCGAGGCGCGTTTTTCTTTTTGCGGAGCCTAGGGTTCGAAGAGCTCGCCCAGCGTCTGAGCGTCGAATAAGCGGAAGGAGATGGCTTCGAGTTCGGCGACAGATAGATTCGATAAACGTTCATCGACCGAAGGGGGAATCGGGCCGAAGCGTTTGCCGATCAGGGCGCGCAGCATGCTGCGTTCGCCTTCCTGCCTGCCTTCCTGCCTGCCTTCCTGCCTGCCTTCTTGCCTGCCTTCTTGTCGGCCTTCTTGTCGGCCTTCTTGTCGGCCTTCTTGTCGGCCTTGCTGCCGGCCTTGTTCCAGGCCTTGTTCCAGGCCTTGTTCCAGGCCTTGTTCCAGGCCTTGTTGCAGGCCTTGTTGCAGGCCTTTGCGGATCGCGGGACCGATGATTTTGTGGTCCATGATGTCGTTGAGAATGGGCATATGTTCAACCTCCGTTTGGATCGTCTCTTCCAGTCTACGAAGACCCGCGAGAATGAGCAGCTTAGCATAAGCCAATTCCCGCGCGCCAGACTCCAGTTTAGCGATTCGCGCGAGAATCCGCCGGATTGTTTCCCGCCGGTCGGCGTGGCGCAGGAGAACGGCGATGATGGCATCGCTGACGAAGGGACTTTTGAGCAGGGCTTCCTCGTCGAGCGTACGGATGTCGGTGATGGTGAACCGGCAAAGGAAATCGTCGCCGGCCAGCTCACGGGTCATGCGGAGTTCGGGCTCTCCCACGTAGAGAACATACTGCCGGGGGAAACGGCGATAGAGCCGATAGACGCGCAGCGCATACTCGGCCATACGCAAAGGCAGCGCCAAATCGTTGGTGCTCTGCAGTTCGAGGTTGATCAACGTGGGGTTTGGGCCGGCGGCTTCCACTAAAAGATCGACGCGGGTTTGTTGGACTTCCGGAAATTCCACGTTGAGCCAGCGGCCGGGTTTGACGCCGGTAATCTGCTCGAAGATGGAAGAGTTCTGAGAATCCTGCAGCAAGGATTTCAGAACGGTGTCGTACTCATGCACAGATAGCTTAAGCGTAGCGTCCCAGGGCATTGGGCGTTGCAGAAACGGGGCCTTGGATTGAGGTTTTTCCTGCCGCCAAACCAGTCCGCGCGGGTTTTAGCCTGGCCGGTTCACGCGTGCCACTTTTCCTGCGTCTGGGGCCGGGCTAGAATGCTCTCGTGGATTCGAAGGGCCTGTTTAGAGAAGTTGGGGCCGAAAGTAGAATCGGGCCACGGCTAGGCAGCCTCGTTCTCACGAATCTGCGTTTCGATTTCAAGCGCGTGAGCGCGGGCGTAGTACGAGGCGTTCACCAGGTCTTGCGCGCGCAGGCAGGTCTTCCGCGCGCAAGGAAGGATAGGCGGCGAGCAGCCCGTGCTCGGTCGCGCCCAATCGGGGGGCCTGTTCCAATAGCCAAACAGGGATGCGGGTCCGTACGATGCATGGCTCTCCGCCGCAAACATCTGGGCGGGAATCGATCCCCGGAAAGGCATCGCCGAGATCCTGGACGACCCATTTCAGAATCTGCGCTTTTTCACCGGAAGAGAGACTGGCTAGCAGTTTCTCGAATTCGCGGAGGTTTGTCATGGGCTTGATTTTATTGTCGTTGAGGCGATTTGGCGTGGTCCGGGGAAGGGAGTCTCCTCGCTGGCCTTTGGAACCGTGTCGGACCGATGATTTGATCGTTTACCGCCTGCCCGATTGATGAAGTGTTCCAATCAAGCTTCCCGCGTCCTCGAAACCCAGTTGCTCAGGTTTGCGGCTACACTTGGCGGGATCGCACAAGTCTGTAGAGCCTTCGGATTGGCCACGCAGATGCATTGATATTCAAGCCGGTCCTGTACTAGTGCAGCGCGGAACACACAGACCGCGCCAACAGTTTCGTACTCGGGCGTCGAAAACATTCCTGGGATGCGCATGGGTGGTCCGTAGGTGCCTTCGAAAAGGGCCGTTCGGAGCGGTCTTTCACCCCACTCACCAACATTGACAAAGCAATCGTCTGAGACGAAAACAATAGTTGGAACCGTACCGGAGAATTTCGGATGGGCTTTTTTTACTGCCGCTCTAATGACTCCAACTGGGTCAACCCAACGCCCTTCGGCGTTGTCAAGATGCTTATCATTCTTGGCGCGGCCAGAGGCCCGTTCGGCGTCACTTAACTCCGATTCCCAGCCCGTTACACTTTACCTCTACAAACGCTTTGGTCTGGGTTGGCAACGAAACCGCGAACTCAACCCGGTGGCCGCACGCATCAACAGGTTCGTTCCAATCCGATACTGGGTACCCGAGCGAATCCAAGAACCAGGCAATTCTGATTTCGTTAAGGGTCTCGTCACGCCGTTGCTTTTTAGCCTCCAGCCGTGGCCAAAACTTTTCCAATTGCTCGGCAGGCAAGAAATTGAGCAGGCGCTCACATTCATCGGCGTATTCTGGCCACGAAGGATAGGAGTCGTGCCAGGCAGCTTCATTTTTCAAGCGTTGGGTTAAAGGCCCAAGGTTCGTCGCCTCCGTAAACATAAGCAATCTTCAATTGATTATTGCAAATCTGAGGCAGTCGCACGTCGAATAAACTGGCGAAAGCTTTGAATCGGGGGCTAGTCCTGAAATTATTTACGGTTTCGTGTTTTGCCTGAATTTGTAGGGTTACTTTGGCCCGGCGGCGCGGCGAAGGTGAGCCGAGTGGCACGATGCCCCTCCCCCTTGCACGTCCCGCAACGTGGCGTTGTAGGAGAGCCTCGAGCATTCCCGAAATTCTCTGATGGCGTAGGGGGGCGAAGGCCGTGCCGCCTAAGCAAAGTTCGGCCTCAGCAATCTGGCCGAAGCCCCGCAATCCGACACTGGCCGCCACTCTGACAGCGAGATTTAACACCCTAAAGACGCCCGCCTATTTCATTCATGTCCCAGGTATTTCGCATGGGCCTTTTCGCCATCATCCTTGTTGATCAGAATGTACTTATACTCACCGACCGGGCTGCGGTCGCTGATGACGGTGATATCGGTGACCGGCAGCCATAATTGGGTGTCAATCTGGTCCAACTCGGCAATCTGCCAGATTGAACCGTCCTCAAGGGTGATAATCTTGCCATCAGCATTGGAGCCAATCCAATGGCCGCCGCCAGTGGCGTAGGCGGGGCTCGTAAGTCGCTGACGCGGTACCGTCGCCGTGTTTTCCGCTCCGCATGCGGCCTGTCCCTTCGCATAGACTTCCGACAAAAGATTTATCATAAAGTCGTTGAGGGCCTTCTTTTCCTGGTCTGTCAGCTTATCCAGGCCCGCTGCTCTTTTCTTGTCAGGAGACATCAACTCGGAGAGCCGGGTAAGTTGGTGCTTGAGCGCGTAGCGATGAGGGTGCTGGGAATCACTAGCAGTAGAAATAGGCCAAAGTGTCTGTTCAATGGTTGCTCCATTAAGCAAGCGAATCAGGTTTTCATGATATCGAAGAAAGCGGGCGGTTTGTCAGTTAATCTGTTTCGTACGCTCGCTTCGATTCTCGCTGTATCTAGATTTATTGAAACATTTGCCAGCCCCCTCTCCGGGATCGGCGTCAACCTGGCCCTGATTCCACTGAGGCGCTGTTGGAATCCAATCTGGGACAATTGGTTGCCGGGAAACCTCCGCTTACTCCACGGTGATCATTGCTTTAGCCTCGACGGGACCACCCTAATTATACTTCGACTCTTGGAAGGCAAGTTTCCAAGAATATGCCGACATTCAGCTGGCCGATCCTTAAGAAAGATGAATCCATAACGCCTTACTACGCGATCAGGAACCGCCTAGAACACATCGCCGAAATCCTAGAAAAATGGGGTCGAAATTGATGACGACCCGCTAAATAAGTCCACGAACGACAATGGCAGAGAGATTCGAGCTTGGGAAGAGATTAAGACGAACATATGAGGACCGGGGGCTGTTCAAAGGTTCGCTTTTCGAGTACTAGGAAGAATTAAGGGCGTGGATGAGCGGAGCTTGGATTAGTGGGGGACGTTTATGTTTACCCTAAAAAAGGCTCACCATCCGAGCCTACGCCCGAGCAACCGCCGAACCTTGATCAGAACATTGATGTCGAGAAATACTTTGATTTCGTCGTTCGGCATGGGCGTGAGTTCGCTCAGCGGCTTGGTGGCCGGCTCGTTAACGACCGTCGTCGCCATAAATGTCTTCGCGGCGAAAGGTCATGCTTTCGTCAGCGGGCCGCGTGCGGATTGTGGGCAGGTCAAGGATTGAGGGACAAGCGGATTCGGTTCGTCGTGCATCCGGGGGGCGCAGAATAATGGCATCGCCATGCAGTTCGGCCTCAAGCGCGCTGTCCGGCGGGGCTTGTATCAATTCGGCCGGAAGCACGATGTCGCTGGATGCGTTGACTCTTAGGAGCATAAATCCATTGTCGTACGCCGATTTGCGCGGCTCATTTAGGTCGTGCAACAGGGTGATTCCTATTTCTTCGCCCGCTCATAAAACGCTGCCGTAAACTCCGCCATCGTTGGCTCGCGCCAAGCGTTCGGCAAATGCTTCAGAATTCCTTCTTTGTCTTCGGGGCTGCGCTCCTGGCCGAGTTTGCACTTGCCTTCAATCCCTTCAATCTGCATTTCGAAACCGACGATGCCACCGATCATCGGATACACATAATTATCGGGCAATTTGGAAAAATCATACGTCGAGCCGGGATAGCGGCCTTCGAATTTGTGAATCAGATTCGCCAAGAGTTCGTGAAGCGCGGTCTTATCGGTAATCGGCTTCAGTTTGCCGCGGGCGTGGACGACGGCGAAATTCCAGGTCGGAACGGCTTCGGTCTTGGCGTACCAAGTCGGCGAGATATACGATTCCGGTCCATGGAAGACGATCACGGCGGGCGATTTTCCGTCGAACGTCTCCTTCTGCGCGTTGTTGCGTGAAATGTGCCCGGTAATCGTGCCGTAAGGCCCTGCTGTCCGGTCGAGCACGACGGGAATGTGGGTGATGCGAATCGAAGGGCTTGCGGTCACCAGGTCGGCGAAGGAAAATTCGTCCATGAAATCGTGCAGGAACTTGCGATTTTCTACGCGGTGGGCGGTGGGAATGTAGAGCGAATCGGGATTGGGTTGTTGTGCTTCGACGCCGGCAGCGGCGGCCGCGAGTCCGGCAAGTAGGTCACGGCGTTTCATCTCTATACCTTATACCTTTGGATACACTGAAAGCAGACCCTTCATGCTCTCGATTGTCATCCCGATTCATAACGAAGAACCTGCCATTCTGCCGCTTTACGACCGCCTCTCGACCGTTCTCGAAAAGCTGCGCAAGCCTTACGAAATCATCTTTATCGACGATGCGTCAACCGATCGCAGTTTCGATCTGCTGGCCAATCTCGTGGAGACAGACGCACATTTGAAAGTCTTACGATTGCGGCGCAATTTTGGCCAGACGGCGGCTTTAGCGGCGGGTTTCGACGAAGCGCAAGGCGAGGTGATTGTTTCGCTCGATGGCGATTTGCAGCATGCGCCGGAAGACATTCCGCTGCTGCTCGAAAAGATCGACGCGGGTTACGACATCGCCAGCGGTTGGCGCAAGAACCGGGTGGATAACGCGGTCACGCGCAAGCTGCCGTCGAAGATTGCGAATTGGATGATGAAGCGGGCGTCGGGTGTGGATATCCACGATTTCGGCACCACGTTCAAGGCCTACCGGGCGGAAGTGCTGAAGGAAGTAAATTTGTATGGTGAATTGCACCGCTTCATTCCGGCGCTGGCGAGTTTTTATGGGGCGCGGGTGGTGGAAGTGCCGATCAAGAACATAGAGCGGCCGAACGGCACGTCGCATTACGGATTGGGACGAACGTTCCGCGTCTTCTTCGATATCCTGACCATCAACTTTCTGCTGAAGTACCTGACGCGGCCCATGCACTTTTTCGGTAAATGGGGTTTGGCGGGAATTGGGCTGGGCAGCGTGGTACTGGTTACGCTGGCGATTGAAAAAATCATGGGCATGGACATCATTGCCGAACATGGCCCGTTGCTGGTTGCGGCCGCCATGTGCTGGTTTTCGGGGTTGATGCTGTTCTGTGTCGGCTTAATTGGCGAGGTGCTGATGCGAACCTATTTCGAGAGCCAAGGACGGCGCATCTATGCCGTCCGCGAAGTGCGCTGCCGCCGGGAACGGGTGGTGGATGGCGCCCGCTAACGAATTCGACGGCTACATTTTCGATTACGGCGGCGTGCTGGTGCATCACCAAACTCCGGCCGATCACGTTCGCATGGCGGAGGTGGCCGGCATAGCGGTGGAGGAGTTCTCGGAACTGTATTGGGCGGCGCGGCTCGATTACGATAAGGGCGATGTTTCGGGGCCGGAGTACTGGGCGGAGATCGGTTTGAGCGCGGGCAAAACGCTGACACCGGACATGGTGGCCGAACTGACCGAATTGGATTGCACCACTTGGATGCACTACGACGAGCCGATGTGGGCGTGGGTTGCAGAGTTGCGCAAGGCGGGCAAGAAGGTGGCAATGTTATCGAACATGCCACCCGATATGGGCGAGGCTTTGAAGGCACGCACGAAGCGCCTGCAGTATTTCGATTTCGTCACGTTATCTTACGAAGTGCGGTCGGCGAAACCGGAAGCGCCTATTTATGAGCATTGCCTGGAAGGGATTGGCACTGCGCCCGCGCGCACGGTATTTTTCGACGACCGGATTGCCAACGTGCACGGCGCGGAGATGCTGGGCATTCAGGCGGTTGAGTTTCTGAACCGCGATGAAGTACTGGGGCGGTTTCGCGGCTAAAAGCCGTCTATACTTCAGGTATGGCTGCGCTCGTTTCCCTACAGTTGGACCCTGCCGTTCTGGACGCCAAAGAGCAGCGGCTATTGCAATTGCTCGGGGAATTGAAACGCGTGATTGTGGCGTACTCGGGCGGAACAGATTCGGCGTATCTGGCTTGGGCGGCGCACCGCGCGCTGGGCGAGGATGCCGTTGCCGTTACGGCCGATTCGGCGTCGCTTCCCGCTTCACACAAACGCGATGCCGAGGCGTTTGCGCGCGAATGCGGTTTCCGGCACGAATACATCGAAACGTACGAGTTCGAAAATCCGGAATACGTCAAGAACGATCAGAACCGCTGTTTCCACTGCAAGGACGAACTGTTCAACCAGTTGGAAGCTTTGGCGGCGGCGCGCGGTTACGCGCATATTGTATACGGCGTGAACAAGGACGATTTGGGCGATTATCGTCCGGGGCAGCGGGCGGCCAAAATTCATCAAGTGAAAGCGCCGTTGGTGGAAGCGGGATTGAGCAAAGCGGAGATTCGGGAGCTGTCGAAACGGGCGGGGCTATCCACGTGGGATCGTCCGGCGGCGGCGTGCCTGAGTTCGCGCGTGCCGTATGGAACGCCGGTAACGCCGGAGACGATCAAGACGATTGAAGAAGGCGAAGAGGCCATCCGCGCGCTGGGTTTTCGCCAGTTCCGCGTGCGCTTTCATGGAGATCTGGTACGGATTGAAATTGCCAAAGAAGAGATGCCGAGAGCGATGACGGCGGAACATGCAAGGGCATTCGCCGCCATCTTCAAGCAACTGGGCTTTCTTTACGTGACGCTGGATTTAGAAGGCTACCGGCAAGGTTCGCTGAACGCGGCTATTCAGGCGAAGCCAGAACCATTCGTTCCGGGTCCCACAGCATAATCCGCTGTTGAAACAAACTCTCATTCGTAAGCAAAGCGGGACCGGCGGCGCGCAGGCCGAAAGTTGGATCTTCCACCGAAGGGCGGCCATCGCGGATGGACCGGTAGAAGTTTTTGTGATGTTCGAGCTGCGCGTCGATGCCGGCGGTATCGAAGGATTCGTTGGTTTGCTGGAAGGTGCGGGAATCGAAGGTGGTGTGGCGCGAATCCCATTCCTCGCGCAGCGCCTTTTGGGTGGCGTTGGCGAAGCTGCCGGTTGAGCCGTCGAATTGATCGGGCTGGGGCGAACGGTCAACGGAAACGCCGGTGTAGCCGGTGGTCATGACGCCTTCGCTGCCGATGAATTTGACGCCGAAGGATTCTTCGGGCAAGCCGCTTTTGAAGTTGACGCGCAGGAGCACGTTAAAGGCGAGGTGGTCGGTGGTTTCGGGATAATCGAGCACGGCCAGCATAACGTCCGGCACGTCGCGGTCTTTCCAATAACGAGTGCCGCCGGTGGCGTAGATGCGGTTCGGCCCGATTGAGCCGGTGACAGTGTGCACGCCGGTGAGCAGATGCACAAACAAATCGCCGGCGACGCCAGTGCCGTAGTCGCGATAGTTGCGCCAGCGAAAGAAGCGCGCGGCGTCCCAAGGGCGTTTGGGAGCGTTGCCGAGAAAGGTCTGCCAATCGCAAGTGGCGGGGCTGGCGTCGGTGGGGATGGAATATTCCCATGCGCCGATGGCCGTGTTGCGGTCGAGCCAGGCTTCCACGGAGTTCAGTTTGCCGATGGCGTTTTGTTGGTACAGTTCGCGCGCCTTGAGATAAGTGGCGGAACTGCGATACTGGCTGCCGACCTGGAAGACGTTGCCGGCTTTGGCTTGCGCGGAGATGACAGCATGGCCTTCGTCGATGGAATGCACCATGGGCTTTTCGCAATAGACGTGCTTGTCGGCATTGAGGCAATCGATGGAAATGGGTGCGTGCCAGTGGTCGGGCGTGGCGATGATAACGGCGTCGATGTCTTTGCGGCGGGCGATTTCGCGGTAGTCGCGGGTGATGAACGTGTCGGGGCCGTAGACTTCTTTCATGTGCTGCAAGCGGCCGTCATAGAGGTCGCAGGCGGCGACGAGTTTGATGCCTGGAATGGACGTGGCCATGCGGGCGTCGCCTTGGCCCATGCCGCCCGAGCCGATCAGCGCGATTTGAATGGTGTCGTTTGGTGAGTACATGTGTCGCCGTCCTTAGCCTTTGATCTTCATGGTGGTGGGGTCCCATTCGACGACGCGGTTTTCGAAGAAGCTCATGTTGGAGAGCAACGCGGGTCCGGCGGCGCGGAAACCGAACACGGGATCTTCCACCACCGGCTTGCGCGACCGAACGGCTAACGCGAAGTTGCGGTGGTGATCGACGTGGTCGCTATATTTCGGCGGAGGGTGATAGCTCATTTCGCGGGCGGCTTTCATGCCTTCGGGCGAGGCTTTGACTTCGGGATATTTGGCGTGATAGGCCAGCAGGAATTTGGCTTGCTCGGGTTCGGAGAAAGTGCCGATGGTGTAGCCGGGTTCGGTTTCGGGCGGCGCGGCGGTGACGGTGACGCTGTTGCTGACCGTCATGATGCCTTCGCTGCCGGTGAAGCGGAAGCCGGAGCTTTCTTTAGCGCCGCTTTCGAAGTTGACGCGCAAGACCAAGTTGAAGGCGGGATGGGCGGCGGTTTGCGGATAGTCATAGAGGCCGATGAGCAGATCGGGCACGTCGCGGCCATCGTTCCAAAAGCGCAGGCCGCCGGCGGCGAAGACGCGCGTGGGGCCAATTGCGCCGGTGATGAAATGCAGGCCGGAGAAGAGATGAACGAAGAGATCGCCGGCGACGCCGGTGCCGTAATCGCGATAACAGCGCCAGCGGAAGAAACGGTTGGCGTCCCAATCGGTTTTGGGAGCGCGGCCTTGAAAAGTGTTCCAATCGCAGGATTCAGTGTTGGCGTCGGGTGGAACGGTGTATTCCCAAGCGCCGTTGGCGGAGTTGCGATCCCACCAGGCTTCGACCATGTTGAGCTTGCCGATGGCGCCCGCTTGATAGAGTTCGCGGGCCTTCTGATAGATGACGGAACTGACGCGCTGGCTGCCGACTTGCATGATTCGGTTGGTGGCGCGCTGGGCTTCGACGACGGGCGCGCCGTCGTCCACGTGCTGCACCATGGGCTTCTCGCAATAGACGTCTTTACCGGCGTTCATGGCGTCTATGGAGATGCGGCTGTGCCAGTGATCCGGCGTGCCGATGATGACAGCGTCGATATCTTTGCGGGCGAGAATCTCCTGGTAATCCTTGGTGGTGAAGATGAGCGGCCCGTAAACCTCTTTCATGTGCGTGAGGCGGCCGTCGTAACAATCGCAAGCGGCGACGAGCTTGGTGAGGCCGGTGGCGGTGGAGGAGCGGGCATCGCCTTGGCCCATGCCGCCGCAGCCGATGAGGGCGATTTGAATCTTGTCGTTGGCGGAGACCTTGGGCGGCTTGTCCTGCGCGGCCAACAAGGGAAGACTAAAGCCGGCAGCGGCGGTAGTGGTTAGAAATTGACGTCGAGAGGTCACCCTCTATTTTTTATCAGAAGAGGAAGCAGAAGTTGTGGTGGCGGGGGTTGAGGAGGCTGGTTTCGAGCTTTCCGAAGAGGTGGAAGTGGAGCTTCCGCTGCTGGAATCGCCGGACGATTTGCTTTCCTTGCTCTCCTTGCTATCGCTGGACGAAGCAGTCGAACTGTCACCATCTTTCTTAGGACCGCCATTGCCAGGATTGTTTGAACCGCCCTTGGCGTAATCGGTGACATACCAGCCGGTGCCTTTGAATTGCAGGGCGGGGGCGGAGATCAGGCGGTGTACTTTACCGCCGCATTTTTCATGAATAGCGGTGGGTTCGTCACTGAACTTCTGTATCAATTCGAATACTTCACCGCAGTTTTCGCACTGATATTCGTAGAGGGGCATAGTCGCGAACTTATTCTAAGGATTCTGTTTTTCGGGGACGGCCGGAGCCTTCCGGATGATAGGCGGGGGCGCGGGTTCGTCGCCGGACGCCTGGAGCGGGTTATCGCCGGTTAACTGGGCGATGGTGGTTTTACCGGTGACCAATTCAATCGATTGCTTGAGCAAGTTGTCGTCGGTGGGCTTGGGCGGCGCACCGGGGAGGGGGTTGCCGTCCTGATCGACATCGGGCGTGTTATCGTTTTCGGCCAAGGCGACGGTGGGGGTTACACCGCCATCCTGGATGGCTTTGCCGGAAGGCGAATAATATTTGGCAACGGAAAGGATGACTGCGCCGCCATCGTCCATTTGGATGGTTTTGCGCAAGCTGGCATCGCCATAGCTGCGTTCCCCGACCACTTGGGCACGCTTGTCGTCGAGCAACGCGGCTGCGGCTATTTCGGAACCGCCGGCAGTGGCGCGGTCGGTAATTACGACTAGCGGACCTTGCCAAACGCTCAAATCGGGTTTGGCGGTGAAATCTTCCTTGGCGGTTTTTTGGCCTTCGAGATAAGTGATTTCGCCTTTATCGAGGAAAAGATTGGCAAGGGGCACGCCCTTTGCCTGGTCGCCGGTGGAGCAATGACGCAAATCAAGGACGATGTACTTGGCGCCTTGTTTCTTTAGGTCAGCCAATTTGGTCTTCGCTTCTTCCACGCGGTTGCCGGCGAGACTTTCGATGTGGAGATAGCCGACTTGATCGGGCATCATCTTTGCGATTACGCCCGGGTAGGTAATGTTGGCGCGGGTGAGAGTGATTTTTTCGGGTTCGGGATTGCGCAGGCGGAGAACGGAGATGGTGATGGTAGAGCCGACATCGCCGCGCAGCAACTCTTCGGCATAGGCGAGAGGCATGTCGCGAGTGGCAACATTATTGATGCTTTCGATGAGGTCGCCAGTGGTGATGTTGGCCTTGTCGGCGGGGGAACCAGGCAAGGCATCAACCACGGCAACATAACCATAACGCTTGGCGAGGACAAGACCCACGCTGGCTTTGCCAAGATCGGCGCTCTTTTCATATTGGCGGTATTGATCAGCATTGAGATAGCTGGCGAAGGGGTCGACGGACTCGAGGAGGCCGTTGATAGCGCCGAGGGTGACGCTCTTCATGTCTGGTTCTTCGACGTATTCGAGCTTGATGCGCTCGAGAACTTCGGTGTAAACCTTGAGATGCCCGTAGACATCATCGTGCGCGACCGCGCGGCCACTGCGCGCGCCGAGCAGAAGAAGCACCACGATGCAAGTGGAGCTGCCAACTATTGTCCATCTTAAGTTGCTGTTCATGAAGGGAATACCACGGGCTAGTCTGAGTATAGCGAACAATGGGGACGAAGAAGAGATGAGGTGTCGGCGGTCTTTTACAATACGCCTAAGATCCAGCCTTCTTCGGTGGTGATGTGATGAAGTTCGGCGGCGGAGAAGCCGGTGGGCGGGGCGAAGAGAGTGGCGAGATGGCCGGTTTCGTCTTGTTGTGCAAAGTAGTGGGCTAGGCCGCGGACTTGAGCTTGATCCTTGCATTCGGTGGGATCTGGCGGCCAGGTGTTTATCGATGGGTAGATTTCGGCTTGAAGAATTTGCCAGGCGCGATGGGTGCGCGGGGTTAGCTGGAAGCCGGTTTCGAAGGGCCAGACTTGCGAGATGGCGGATAGCGTGGGATAGAAGCGCAGGCGATGAACGTGGGGGATGCCGAGGAGGGCTTGGCTGCCGACGGAACCGGGATACGAGAGTTTCCAGGCGGGTTGCGGGCTACCCGTGCCGTTGTGGCGTTCAGTGAAGCGGAATTCGGGGAGCATGCCGGGTTGGTGGCGAATCCGATGTTTGGAGCTCAGATACTTTTGTTGCTTGTTGGCGGGACAGCCCCAGAACGGGAATGGCTGAGCGCTGAGGGCGGCATTTAGTTCAGCGGCGGCCTCGAATCGATTGCTGCGATTGTTTTCGTCATCGAGAATGCGAGACGAGAGGAGATTCCAGGCGGCCTGCCAGGGAGAGGGCGAGTTGATTTTAAGTGCTTGGGCGAAACCTCGCGGGTAGCCATAAGGAAAATCGAAACCGACGAGAGTGTGGCGGCGGCGATGAGCGAGGTCTAGTAATAGGGCGTGGATTTGCGCGTAGGCGAGGTGACGGGTGGGCGGGTTTTCGAGGGTGGTGATTTGAGTCGTGCCGGCGATGCGTTCAAGAAAGCAATACCAGATACTGTCCTTGCCGCGTTTGGGGGAATTGTTGGCACTCCAATCGACCATGAGGTAGGCGTCGAAGTGAGGGTCGCGAGTTTGAGGTGCCATCGAGAATTTTTAGATGCGGAGGAGGCGCGCGGCGTTGTCGTGGTAGAGCTGGCGCAGAATGCCGTCGGGCAAATTGATGCCGTAAATGCGCCAGCGGCCTTGGGGCGGGATGGGAGCGGGGGCGTAGTCGAAATATTCGTCGTCGGTTTCGAGGAAGCGGAAGTAGATTTCGTAGAGTTGGTCGTTGTAAACCTGCTGCGGGAATTTGTCGCCGTGGGGAGTGGCGTCGGTGCCGAAGAGGATGCGATCCTGATACTTTTCGAAGAAGGCACGGGCGGTGCGGGGTTGGCGGCCGAGCTCGCCGATGCGGGCGGCGATATCAACGTGCATGTTGGGGAAGCGGTCAAGGTTTTGGGAAACGTTTTCCAAATTTTCGGCGAAGTTGCCAACGTGCAAGGTGATGAATTGCGTCTTGGGATGGCGGGCGAAGACGCGGTTGCGGGCGGCGAGGATTTCTTCGTTGCTGGGAAAATCGCGGCCGTAGAAAGACCAATCGGGATGGTTGTTTAACTCTTCGTAGCGTTCGTTGAAACGGTCGGTGGGGGTGAAGAAGGCGGCGGGGTCGGAGACGTGGATGGCGACGGGCATGTTGAGCTGGGCGCAAGCATCCCACATCGGATCGAAGCGGGGATCGTCGACTTTGACGAGCGCGCCGGTGGTGATGTTTTCGCGCAGGTAGAGGCCGAGGGTTTTGACGATTTTGAGGCCTTTGGCGCCGGCGGTGTGGGCGTCGGCGATGGCTTGGGCTTGGAGCTTTGGATAGTTCGGATCTAGGAAGAGGTTGTAAGACGGCTCGGTGAAGGTGTAGAAGCGGCCGGGGTGGGTTTCATCGAATTTCCGGATGGCTTCGCTCAGGCCGGGGCCGAAGCCGCCGGTGAGGTTGTTGAGGGCGCGGATGTTGTGTCGATCCATGACGGGGAGCAGGAAGGAAGGGTCGGCGAGGTAGACGCGCGCGGGCGAGAGGTTGACGCCTTGTTCGGATTTGGCGGAGAAGGAGAGATGGGTGTGAATATCGATGACGGGATAGCGAGCTTTGACGACTTGCGTTTCTTTGACGTGCAGCATGCTGCGGGGCTGGTACTGGGCGAGATCTAGCGGGGCGGCGGAGCTATCTGCTTCGGCGGAGACAGCAGGGGTGCTGAGAGCGGCGGCAGTGCCGGCGGCGAACAAGTTGAATCGCAAGGCGGATCGGCGGTTGATTTTCATTTAAGATCTGAAGATAGCGCAGGAGGGTTTGGGGGTGGGTGGCCCAAACGAAACAAGCGGCGGTCGTAGCCGAACCATTTGCACCATTCGATTTTGACCTTGCCGGCGTCCGGATGGAGCGGATTCATTAAGTAATTGAAAGATTCCGGGGAGGGTACGGAAGGCACCATGAGCAAAACGCCGGTAAGACCAGCAAGCCAATCGTTGCCGGTGGCGCGGGTGGCCGATTGGTGAACCCGCCAATCTTCGGGCAGCGGCGGTTGGAGTGGCTGCGGGCGGAGGGTGTCAGGATAATTGACCTTGAGCAGCCGAAACTTATCGGGAAGAAGGGCGGGGTTGCTATGAAGATTGGCGAGGTTTTCAAGCAGCGCCACCGCCGGATGTTCCGATAGGTAGACAATTCTTCTGCCCGCGGCAGCCGTGTGCCAACGGCCGTCAGTCTTTTCGCCGCCCACACCGGCCAAGTCGCAGTGATTGCTAATGCGATACAGCGTGGGCATCAGCCATAAATGCCTTCGTCGATTTGCCAGAGCATCTTTTCGATAAGGCGGCCGCCCGCTTCGGTAGGGAGCATGCTGAGCGGAGTCCGGTTGTTTAAGCGATCATCCGGAGTACGGAGCCAAAGAAGCGCTTTGTCGTGGCTAGCGAAGATTTTGTCGGCCAGCGCGAGAACACGGCCAACACGCACTACACGTTCGGTTTCTTCGTGCGATAGATTCTGGCCGCGGGCTTTGCGGTGCTTGAGGGTGCGCGGGGAGATCACGATGGAAGAAACTTCCGAGAACGTGAGACCACTGTGCCGAAGAAAGGCTATGGTGTCGGTTGGGATGCCCTTTTCGACGATTTCCGCCAACTCGAATTCGGATTCGGAGGCGATGCCGAGGATGTTTAGGTTGGTTGCCATGGGTACCTATGGACATTATGCCACAAATCGTAGGAGCAAAATGCCCGTGTCGACTTAGTTGGCAGTTTTTTCGATGTCTTGCCACTCATCGTCGGTTAGCTTCACATCCACAGCAGCAACGTTCTCTTCCAGATGCTTTACCGACGAAGTGCCGGGAATGGGCAGCATCACGGGAGAGCGGTGAAGAAGCCATGCCAGTGAAAGTTGGGAGACGGTGGCGCGATGAGCTTTAGCCGCGGCATCCAGTTTGCCGCCGGGTTGGGCGAGCTTGCCCGCAGCCACGGGGAACCAGGGGATGAAGGCAATTTGGTGTTTGGTGCAATAATCGACCACGTCTTCATGCGCGCGGTCTCCGATGTTGTAGCGGTTTTGGACGCTGACGATATCGACGATTTTGCGGGCCTGATCAATTTCGTGAGGCTTGACTTCGCTTAGGCCCACGTGCCTGATCTTGCCTTGCTCCTGCAGCTTCTTGATGGCGGCGAGGGAGATTTCGACGGGGACCTGCGGGTCAAAGCGATGAAGCTGCCAGAGATCGATGCGCTCGAGCTTGAGGCGGCGAAGACTCATTTCGACTTGTTGGGTGAGATATTCGGGGCGGCCGACGGGGAGCCATTGATTCGGGCCTTGGCGAGTGAGGCCGGCTTTGGTGGCGATGACCACACCCGCAGCGTAAGGGGACAAGGCTTCTCCGATTAGGCGCTCGCTCACTTCGGGGCCGTAGGAATCGGCTGTATCTATGAAATTCACACCGAGTTCAACGGCGCGTTGCAATACCTGTTTCGCGCTGCGGGCATCTTTGGGTTCGCCCCAAATCCCCTCGCCGGTAATTCTCATAGCGCCGAAACCGAGGCGGTTTACGGATAAGTCACCCCCAAGGGTGAAGGTGCCGGCCGCGTTTGCATGCAAAGTAGGTGTCATAGGAAATTAGATGATTGCGATGTGAGGAGGACGCGAGTAATACTGTCAGTCCGGCACCGCGATCGCTCCTAGGGTGGTAGCGATTGACGCCGCCGCCGGCCGTGGTATTGCCAAGCACGCTTCCAAAGGTCGGAACCGATTTGCCGCTGGCACTCCCTTGGCAATCACTGTCGTCGCCACTGCATAAACTCGGCGCCAACATTCACTCTCCCCTTGACATTCTACTGGAATCCCGGTACGATCACCTAGAATGTCTACCAAAGAGCGAGAGGAACGTATCGAGTTGCTGCAGGGCACTCTCGATCTGCTGATTCTTCGCACGCTCCTTTTAGGCCCGCTGCACGGCCACGCTATTGCAAAGGCCATCGAGTTTGGGACCGATGAGGTGCTGCAGGTGGAACAGGGCTCGCTTTACCCAGCTCTGCACCGGCTCATTAAGCGGCGCTGGATTTCGGCCGAGGAAGGCACTTCGGAAAACAATCGGCGCGCTAAGTTTTACCGCTTGACGGCGGCGGGCCGGCGGCAGCTGGCTGTTGAGACCAACAAGTGGGACAAACTGGCGGGAGCCATAGCGAAGATTCTTCGGCCAAGGGAGCAGGAGGGCTGATGATGGGGCGGCGCAAACGCACGCTCAAGGATTTGGATCGGGACATACGCGATCATCTCGCCAGAGAGACGCAAGACAACATCGAGCGCGGCATGCCACCGGAGGAGGCGCGCTATGCGGCTTTGCGCAAGTTCGGCAACGTCACGCAGGTGAAGGGAGAGGTGTGGGATGTGTGGAGTCTGGTGTGGCTTGAGCAAGTACTCCAGGATGCTCGCTTTGGCCTTCGTACCTTATGGCGAAGCCCCGGGCTTACGCTGGCCGCTGTGCTGGCGGTCACTCTGGGTGTGGGAGCGAACGTGGCGGTGTTTTCGGTTCTCAGTGGCTTCACGCTACGCTTGCTTCCGGTTCCTGGCGCGGAGGAGATAGTCAGCGTAAACCAGATTTTTCACAAGCTAACCTCGCGCAACACGCACGGTGAGACAAGCATGTTCTCGTATTCGGAATACCTCAACTACAGAGACCATAACCATGCCTTCACGGGACTGGCGGCCTACGAACCTTTCGTGGAAGCCACACTGGCCGGCGGCAACGGACGGCTGTTGTTGGGCACCGCAACAAGTTGCAACTATTTCGAAGTTCTGAACGAACATCCTGCCCAAGGGCGCGCGTTCGTTGAATCCGACTGCACTTCCGCCGGCGAGAAAGCGGTCGTGGTGGTAAGCGACGATTTGTGGCGCGATCAGTTTTCGAGCGACCCCCTGCTGGTAGGCAAGAGAATCACGCTAAATCACACTGCTTACACGGTGATTGGCGTGGCGCGTCCCGGGTTCAGAGGCACGGAACCCGTGCCGAGCGAATTCTGGGCTCCCGTAACCATGCAAAGAGCACTGGAGCCCGGAATGGATCGACTGGCCGATGACAACATGAGCTGGCTGGCCTTGCTCGGGCGGGTCCAACCCGGGATTTCGATGAATCAGGTGCGTGCCGATCTGGGGGTCATTGCCGGACGTATCGATCGACTGTCCCGCGGACGCACAACCTCACTGGCGATTCACCCAGCAACATTCTTTGACCGTCCGGAAGAACGGGAGGCAGTGGTTCCAATCTCGGCGGTAATTGTCACCGCTTTTGGCCTCCTGCTGCTGCTGGCATGTGCCAACGTTGCCAATCTCCTGCTCTCCCGCGCGTCCGTTCGGCATAAGGAGGTTGCTCTCCGGCAGGCTATGGGCGCCAGCCGCTGGCGGTTGGTCCGCCAGATGTTAACCGAGAGTCTCCTGCTATCGCTGATGGGAGGCTTGCTGGGATCGATTCTGGCCTGCTTAAGCATCGGCAATCTCATCCGCTTTGTCGTCTCTCATTTGCCGGTTTCGTTCCCCACGCTCGATGTGAACGTTGCCCCTGATCTTCGCGTGGCCGCCTATGCGCTGTCGCTGACTGCGATTACTGGAATCGCTTTTGGCCTGATGCCGGCCTTGCAGAGTTCGCGGTTTGACCTAAGCAGTGCGTTGAAGGAAAGCGGCGTCCAGTCCGGTTCGGCGAATAAGAGCCGCCAGTTGTTGCGCAACACGCTGGTGGGTGCGCAAATCGCGGTTAGCATGATTTTGCTGTTGGCGGTAGGGTTGCTGATCCGCGGCCTTTACTATGCGCAGACCGTCGATCCCGGATTTGCGACAAAGGACGTTGCGGCGCTATTCCTAAATCTTGGGGCACAGGCCTATGACAAAAGCCGGGCGACGGCGGTCATGCAACAGTTGCGCGACCGCGTGAGCCGCGTTCCTGGCGTGTTGGAAGTTGCGCAAGCGGAGTGCGCGCCATTGAGCCACGACTTCAGCGCGGACCATTTCACGATTCCCGGCCGGTCCGAGAAATTTGCCATCGAATACAACCACGTTTCGCCGGAATATTTTTCCGTGGTCGGCATTCCGATCTTGCGGGGGCGCGGCTTTACCGCGGAAGCGCCTAACTCAGCCGGAGTGATTGTAACGGAAGCCACCGCGCGGCGGCTCTGGCCCGGCGAAGAGCCGTTAGCCCGAACACTGCGAGCCGACGATGGGGAGGAATATTACGTTATTGGAGTGGCTAAAGACGCGCAGGTTTCACACCTCGGCGAACTGGATACGAATTACCTTTATTTCTTGGCCGGTCCCAACGATAACTCGCGCAATTACCTGTTAATTCGGTTTCGCGGCGACTTCTCCGCGACGTCAAAAGGCGTTCGCGCCGCGGTGCGGTCGCTCGATGCTGAGGTTCCCGCGGATTTGATCAGACTCGAAGACTACCTGGAGATCTGGCGCGCGCCGTCGCGCATCGTGGCAGCGCTCTCCGGAGCGCTGGGCGCACTAGCGCTCTTGCTTGCTTCTATTGGCGTTTATGGAATGGTGTCGTATAGCGTCAGCCGAAGCGTGCGCGAAATTGGCATCCGGCTGGCGGTGGGGGCGAGCCGGGCTGATGTCATGGCGTATGTGCTTTGGCGCGCCATGCGTCCCATTCTGATCGGGGGGCTGGTCGGCATGATCGTCAGTGCCGCTCTATCCACAGTGCTTTCCAGCATGCTTTTCGGGCTCAGTGCGCATGACCCAATCGCATTCATCGCTGTTCCCCTATTCCTGTTTGTCGTCGCTGCGATCGCCTCCTTTGTTCCGGCTCGCCGGGCGATGCACGTTGATCCAAACCTGGCTCTCAGGTGCGAATAGCTCTTATCCTTCTGCGCTGTCCGGCATTTTGTCAAACAATTGCGGAACGCCTGCGGCGCAAGGCACCTGAAAAGCAAGTTAAACGCGCCCCAGCGTCAGCTGAGTAGCGCCGAAATCGCGGGTCAACAAAACTTGCAAGAAATCGTAAAATAACTTTCAGTCCAATTCTCCCAAATACTTACCAGCATTCTCTCGCTCTGAAAACTGGCATCTGCGTGCCGAGCACTTTCCACCCCAAGGTATTTTAGCCAGAGAAGCCGTTGCGCCTTGCCATTTCCCCGAAAGGGCCATCCAAACATGAACCTCAAAGAACGCCGTGCCGCCGCGCACAAAGAACGCACTGTCAGGAAAACGCTCGCCACAATCCTCCTCATCGCAGGGGGAGGTGGCTTGCAACTAGCGGGGGAGGCGTTTCGAACAAATTACAAGGTTTGCTCTTCTGAAGCAAACATTTTTCTCATTCTTTGTTTTGCGTTGATTTCAGTCTCTTGCGGAAAGGGTTCGATAGAGCGCTAGCAACTCCGAAACGTGCGGCTATCTCGGTGACGGGCAAATCAGTTTTGAGAAGAGCGCGTACCGTCTTCAAGGCCTTCAGATTGAGTTTGGCTGGACGCCCACCTTTGCGGCCTCGAGCCCGAGCCGCTCGCAGGCCGGCAAGTGTCCTTTCGCGGATGAGGTTTCGTTCGAATTCCGCCAGAGCGGCAAATACGGGGAACACCAGCCTGCCGGCAGGCGACTTGGTCTCAATTCTTTCAGTCAACGATTCAAATTGAATTTTCCGCTGTTCACACTCGGAAATGGTGCGGACGAGGTCCGCAAGGCTTCGTCCCAGGCGATCCAACCGCCAAACGACGAGCATATCGCCTTCGCGGAGTGACTTCAGGCACGCCTCAAGTTGGGGGCGAACTGTATTCTTTCCACTTGCGTGCTCTTCATAGAGCTGGCGGCATTTGGCCCTTTTAATAGCGGTCACGCTGCGGATCCAATGTTTGGTCTTACCGTTAACGCGCCATTGTTTTCGCGACGAGTTCTGAGACACTTTTGGGCGAAAAAACGGATTTTATTCGCCCGATCTCGAACGTCCGACAAACGGAGGTTTTTGAAACCGACACAACACCCAAACACCAGCCTCCGCCTGAGACCAATCAAGATCGGTCCGCTCCCTCAAACGCTCGCAGCTCCTCAATCTCCTGCGCCAGTTTCCGCCGATCTCTTCGCCTGATGAAGTAGAACGCCACAAACCACGAGGCAAGCAGCCCGAAAAGAGGGACAAAGTTTGCAAACAGCTCCGGCTTGCTAAACGACTTGGTCAATCCAGGGACTACAACAAGCGCTAAGCCCAAAAAACAGAAGGGAAGACCGGTCCTCAGCCAGATGTTCCGGGTATAGTCGCCTTTTTGCTCCAGCGCGCTCCTATAAGACTGAAGTGTGGTATCGAATGCCGCATCCTGCGCTACGCGGTTCGGCCACGTAAAGTGGTAAGCCTGATACGCAAAATAGATGCACCAAAGGCTGGTCAGGCCCAGCCCAATGCCTGGAATCGAGCAGCCCGCCAGGAATGTCTGCCTCGCAAAGAATATGAAAAGTGCGATGCCCATGATGATCGAAAAGATCGTCCTGACGCGCGCTCTCCGTTGAAGCTGTTGCGCCTTATAGCGTAATTGATCTGCTGACATGATGAATTGCTCCGTAGGTTGGTTTTGCCAGATATTTTCTGGATCGAGCGAGGGAAACTCATTTGGCATGAAATCCTCCTTCTTCGAACCAAAGTTTAAGGATGTTCTTGATTCGGTGAACCTTCATTGAGATATTTGCCGGCGATAGCCCGGTGATTTCACTCATCGAATGGGCGTCGAGCCCTTCGAGGTAAGAGACGATAATCTGGCGATCAATCGGTTTCAGCCGCTGGATTAACGCAGAGAGACGCTCAAGCGCTTCAGCCTGGCTCGCGGCAAATTCACTTTGATCGTTGCCAGGCATGGTCTCGATGTGCTCAATGCTCACCAGCCTATTTCTGATCTTGCTTTGCCGAATAACGTGGCCAGTGGCTACGTTGTGAGCCACACGGTACACCCACGTTCTGAGTGAGCAGCGCTGATTAAAATGAGCGAAGCTACGCCAGAGATGGAGATGAATATCTTGCAGCAGGTCGCGCCTCGCCTCCGGATCTGACTCGTAAGCCCGCGCGAGCCGGTCAAGCGCTGAGCCGTATGCGGCGGCGGCATCTTCGTACAGAGAATCCAAGCTCACATCTCCACCGGTTATCGGGTCAGGCCTTCGCACATTCGAGGTAGTCGTTGACCAATGAACTTTCTAACAGATTCGGTGCGCTAATTTTTCGGCGCGCCTGGCCTAAGCTAAAACCGCCGTCAGTTGTAGGCCCTGCACCGAGGTGAGCATAAAATCTATCTTTTGCCATGCAAAGCGGCCAATGGTCGCTCCGATGCCGCGCTCTTTTCGCCTACCTCCGCTACCAAACCACCCACACCCGCGCCTTCCACAAATGTCTCAACGACCTCGTGAGGCTAAGATCCGAAAGAGGCAAGACTGCAAATGGCTTCTAAGCGCAGAACCGCAAAAACGAGGAACTCCGCATCAAAAACGAGCGCCATGAAATGAAAAAAGAGCACCACTATTGGGACGTTCGCCTCAAAGATGCCACGTTCTGCCACCGCGCCGGCCAGAAAGTCGCCAATTTCAACAAAGCCGCCCTCGAAAATCCCAACTTCGAGGCGCAATACATCGCCGACGTCGACCGGCTCCTCGAAAATGATCGTCCTATGGTCGCCGAAGCCGCCGCTGCCCAGCGATTTTGAGCCGAACGCCGCAACTTGCCCGCACGTATTATGATCTGACGGCAGAGCCGCGCTCGCAAACGGTAACGTAGGCAGTGAATCGGTTCTAAAGGAGGCGTAATGTCATTCCGGTTTCGTCTGGTAGCCTGGCTCGATGCTATTCGCGCCGACTTCGTCTTTGGCTCGCGTCAACTCGCCAAATCCAAGGTAACTTCGGCTGCCGCGGTTCTCTCGCTGGCTCTCGGAATCGGCGCCTGCACCTCGGCATTCCGCCTGGTCGACGCGCTCCTCTCGCGCCCTTTGCCAATTGCCGCACCACAGCGCCTTTACGACGTCTCCCGCCATGAAATCGGCTGGGACAAAAAGCCGGCAACATTCGACGGTTGGGCTTATCCGGTCTTTCGTCAAATGCGCGACGCCGTCAAAGATCAGGCTGATTTAATCGCCGTCTCCTATGTGGAGCGCGCCGATTTAACCTACAAGTCCGATCAGGAAATGGAGAAAGCCCACCTGCAATATGTCTCCGCCTCCATGTTTCAATCTTTCGGGCTAAGTCCCGCGCTTGGGCGGCTGTTCAGCGCAAAGTATGATCTGGAACCCGGCGCAGCTCCCTACGCGGTCATCTCATATGAGTATTGGACTCGCCGTTTCCGTCAAGATCCGCGCGTCACTGGCCGCACCTTCCGTATCGGTTCGCAACTGATAGAAATCATCGGTGTCGTTCAACAAAATTTCACGGGCACTGAGCCCGGCACGCTGGTCGATATTTTCCTGCCGGCCATGATGAACGATTACGTCCTCCGCTCGGATTCAACCTGGCATCGAACGTTCGCCCTTCTCAAACCCGGCGCGGCCGTCGAACCGCTTCGCCAGCGGCTTGACCGTATCTCGCTCGCGTTTGAACGGGAGCGCGCGAAAGGATTTACCGACCTTTCCCCACAAGGCATTGAGATATATCTCCGTCAGACAGTGTTTCTTGAGCCGGCGCCCTCCGGTGTCTCTGGCACGCAAGACGCCAATCGCCGTCCGTTGCTCGCGCTCAGTCTGTTGGCCGGTCTCGTCTTATTGATCGCCTGCGCCAACGTGGCCAATTTGCTGGCGGCGCAAGCGTCCGCGCGTGCTCGCGAGATGGCTTTGCGTGTGTCCATCGGCGCCGGCCGCTGGCGTTTGCTCCAACTCGTTCTTATAGAAAGCGCGCTGCTTGCGTTGCTCGCGGCGGCTCTCGGAAGCTTATTTGCGTGGCGCGCCGCGCCCTTCGTCGTCTCGATGATAAATCCTCCAGACGACCCAGCCCGCTTGATTCTTCCTGCCGATTGGCGTGTCTTCGCATTTGGCATCGCCATCACCAGCTTGGTAACTCTCTTATTCGGCTTAATTCCCGCACTGCGCGCCTCGTCCGTTAAGCCCATGAGCTCACTCAAGGGAGGCGAAGCGCCCCATTCGCGCCGCCGTCTTATGCACGGCCTCATCGCCGTTCAGGTCGTCTTTTGTTTTCTAGTGCTTTTTGTGGCCGGCTTATTTGCTGCCACGTTTGAGCGCTTATCGCACCAAGCCACCGGCTTTTCGAGTGACCGCATTCTCGCTCTGGATACCGTCGCCGCCCGCCCGGCCTCCTATTGGGATCAAGTTGCTGAATACCTGCGCTCTGTTCCTGGCGTTGAAAAAGTTGCACTGGCAGGTTGGCCATTGCTCAGCGGTCATGGCTGGAACGACAACGTCTCCATCAACGGCGGCCCTCCTAGCGACGAATTGACCTACTTCCTGAACGTGTCGCCGGGCTGGCTCGACGTCATGAAAATTCCCCTCATCGAAGGCAGAGACCTTCGCCCCACTGACACCTATCCAGGCGCGGCCATCGTCAACGATGCCTTCGCCAAACGTTACTTTGCCGGCCAGAATGTAATTGGGAAATCGTTTGACCAGCCCGAGGATGGCGGCATTCGGTTCCACCTCCAAATCGTCGGTGTGGTCCGCGATGCCCGTTATCGCGGCATTCGTGAACCTATCCCTCCCATTGCATACGTTCCGTTACACGCAGTTGACGCCCAAGGCTTCGCCAAAATAGTCAAACACGCCACGTTCATTGTGCGAACTGCAACTCCAAATCCGCTGGCGCTCGCCGCCACTCTGCGCCTTGCAGTCACTCTTGCCCGATCCGAGTTCCGTGTTACCAATATTCGCACTCAGTCTGAAATCAACCAGGCGCTCACCGTCCGTGAACGGCTTCTTGCCATGCTGGCCCTGTTCTTTGCAGCGGTCGCTTTATTGCTGGCCGTGATAGGCCTCTATGGAGTGATCGACTACTCTGTCCTACAGCGCCGCCGCGAACTCGGCATCCGCATCGCAATCGGCGCTCGCTCTTCTGATGTGGCGCTCAGTGTCGTCTCCAATACCTGCTGGATGGTCCTCGCCGGCGGAGCCGTTGGCCTCGCGCTATCTCTACTCTCAGGCGGCTTCCTGCAAGGCTTGCTCTTCCAGGTTTCCACGACAGATGTCGGGCTGCTTGCTTTACCTTGTTTCACCATTCTCGGAGCTTCGCTGCTGGCCGCCTTGAACCCGATACTCCGCGCCGTGAAGATCGACCCCGCCAAGATGCTGCGATTTGACTGATCGATACAAGTGATTTACACGCCTGATCTATGTACCACCGACAGTGTAATCTGCGAAGGATACTCCTTCGAGTGGTGAATCACGTTGTGCGCCACCACTCCCGTCGCTTCATCATAATTATTTCCACCAGTGTTCAAATTCCTGTCGAATCTCGGAAAGTTACTGCTCGAAACCTCGATCCTCAACTTATGCCCCGCCGGAAAGAAGTTACTCGTCGTCATGGGTTGCAGCGCAATCTTGTAAACTTTTCCGTTTTCCATCCACGCCACGGGTTTGTCGTAACCATCTCGATAGCGTGCCCTTTGAATTGTCTCGTCCAAGTTGTATGCCGTGCCATCCGGATAAACGTCGATCACCTTCACCGTAAAATCGGTGTCCTTCGCGTCCGACGAAACATAGAGAGTCGCCTCCAGCGGCCCACTCACTTCCATCCCCTCCTTCAATGGCTCCGAGGTATACACCAAAATATCTCCGCGCGCCTCCATCTTCCGCTGATCGAACGCCCCTCCCGTCACCGCATTCCCCGTGCAGCAGACATTGCCGCCATAAGACGGCACCGGGTTCATCGGATCATAGGTGAACGCATCGGGGCTGTCGGCTTCCGAGGGCTTTTCACTCAGCATCCCATCGCCATACAAGCTGTTCGCTTTGCCGCCGCTGCCCAGATAAAAGGTCATGGGCCGCGCACCCTCCGGCGGCCACGTATTGGCTGTCTGCCACTTATTCAACCCCATCGTGAAGTAGCGGACCCTCGGCGTCTTCTCCAGAAACTGATTCTTCTCGCCCTTCAGGAAATAATCGAACCAGCCGTAAGTCAGCGCGTCGTAATCCAGCCGCGCGTCTCCCATGCTTCTCTCACCCACAATTGTGTCTTCCGTCGCCCGCTTATAAGAACAGTGCAGCGTAGGCGCAATCACCGCGTATTGCTCATTCGCAATTTCCGGCCGCGCCGTCTTCCGCACATAGTTATAGGCCGCCAGGTTCGGCCCGATCGACACGTCATACCAGGACATAAACCAGAAACCCGGCACGTTGATCGGCTTGCTGTCGTCCCACAAGCCGCCGCGATACCACGCCGGATCGTTCGGCTGCCGCTTAATCATGGCGCCTCCCGTCGACACTTCCTCCCGATCCGCAAAAATTCCATGTGGTCCATCCACCTCCTTGATGATGTCCATCTCCGGCAGGTAGGTCAGCGCTTTCGACCAGTCCACCGGCGGCAGCTGCTGCGCCAAGTCAAATGCTTTCGACGCTCGGACCAGGTCCTCCTGCGTGGTGTTCGCCGGAAACATCGGCCGCACTTGATTCTGTTCCCCATACAGCCACGTAATAAACAACATCTGCACCGCCCCGCCCCGATACCAATTGCCTTGCTCATAATAGGGACCGACCCGCCCCACCCCCGCCCCAAATCCCTGCGGGATCATCGCCGCAAACGCCGGGTTACCCAGCGCCGCCACTCCCAGTTGCCATTCCGCGGTCGACGAACAACCAATCGTGCCCACCTTCCCGTTCGACCAAGGCTGGCTCGACATCCAAGTCAGTTCATCGTCTCCATCGGAGAGCGGCGCACCCAAAATGTCATAGGCGCCTTCTGAAAAGAAATGGCCGCGCTCATTCATCTCGACGTACGCATAGCCGCGTTTGACGGCATCCAGTTGCGTCGTCATATCGCTCGGCGCGCCCAATCTCAGGTCCCAATAGTTGAAGTTGTACGGCGTGCGCACAAAAATGATCGGGTATTTCTTCGCCGTGTCTTTGGGCCGATAGACATCAGCCGCCATCCGCTTGCCGTCGCGCATCGGGATCATCAACTTGCGGTCGATAATCGCCACCGATTCAAGCTCCTTTTCAAGTGCATTGCGCTTTGCTATGAGCTGCGCGTCCGTTGGCGCTTGCTGTGCGAAGTCGCTCAGCGCGGAGGCGCAGAACAGTGCTGCTGCTATGTGGATCCTCATTTGGCTAGGACTTTTATTTTAGATGAACCGTTTCACCGCTCAGCGTTCGAGCGCTTTGCGGAGTGCCTTCAGTACGAGCGGTGTTCAGCAAACAGCCGTTCGTGCCCGCCTCCGGGCGGTACGTCTGGCAGGCCTTCCCATTTTCCCCGTAACAGTCGCGTTTACTCAGAGAATCTCTTAACTCCCCTGACACTTTTTCAGTGGAGGAACAATCCATGAAGCGTAGAGGGCACGTTGTGCCGCTAAGTAGTCCGCGAGTCGGTGCCCCGAGGAGACGTAAAATGAACCGTCTAGTGTGGGGCCATCGGGGATGCCGGGGAGCCGGAAACCCTCCCGAAAACTCCCTCGCTGCCTTCCAATGCGCTAGCGATTGTGGCGCTGGCGGCATTGAACTCGACGTTCAACTGACCCGTGATGGCCTCGTCGTAGTTTTCCACGACACTTCTTTAGAACGCATGACGGGCGCGACGGGTGACCTCTCGACTCTCACGCTGGGGGAAATCAAGCAATTGCGCTTGCTCACTCCCGACGGTCGACGCAGTCAAGAAGCGATCCCCACGCTAGATGAAGTCCTAGATCAATTTGGCCGCACTAGTCCACAGCCCCCCTTCAGTGTAAATATCGAACTCAAAGCTCCCCGTTCCGCCGCAGCCGTGGCAGTGATTATTAAGCAAAGATTAACCCAAGGGTGGGCTCTCGAACACTTTCTGGTCAGCTCTTTTGACATGGACTGCCTCCGCCAAATTGCCGCTTTGATTCCGGGCTTACCTATTGGGACACTCTTCGAATGTTCCGGCGACGATCTCGCCACGCGCATCCTGGAAACCGAAGATCTCAAGCCGTCAACCGTCAACATTCCCTTTGCCTCTCTCACTCCCTCCACGCTAGCCCTCATCGAAGCGCGCGGCGCCACCGCAGTTGTTTGGACGCCGAATGAGACGAATCCCAATCGGCTTCCGCCGCTAGAACGCGAACAATTGCTAAAGCAGCTTCGTGAACGGAGATTTATCACTATCACTGACTACCCGGCCCAACTCTTGGCTCTGCTCAAGCCGAACAAGGCCCGTGCCACCGTCACTGGCGTGCTGGCAGCCTGTCTCTCTTACGGTGAACAGGATTTACTCTTTCGTCCCACCGAGTCAGGACTGGAGAGCCTGAAATCTCCTTCTGAATATAAAGAGCTCGAGCCTTTCGGCTTCCGTGAAGCAGAATTGGCCGCCCCTGATGGCGTCCACTTCAATGTCTGGGAACGTCCAGGTTGCGGGAATCGCCCCCACTTTCTCCTCTTTCACGGCAACCGCGCCCATTGGGGCGACACAGGTCCCGGAGGCCCTCCTCGCGACCGCCGTGCCCGCCTGAAATTCATTCAGGAACTGGCTTCCACCGGTGCGGCTGTAACCGCCGTCACTCTCCGGGGTTTCGGCAGAAGCCGCGTCACACCGAGTGAGAAGGGATTCGCTCTCGATATCTGCGCGCTGACTGAGTACCTTTTAGCCGCCGGCTGCGATCCCCGCAAATTAGCCATAGTGGGCGAATCTATGGGGACTTGGGCGGCTGTTCAGGCCGCGGCTTGCCTCACCCGCCAAAATCGTCCGCCGGCGTTGGTGTCTCTGCAAAATCCATTCACTCGCATGGCGGACGTAGGTGAACTCTTTGTCTCTCAGGTCCCAATCCTCCGCTCCCTGAATATTGGGCTCTCCGCTGCTGCGCTCGACCGCCACGTTCTCAAGAATCATTTCTACACAGCTCAGCTTTTGCCGGAACTGAGCGTTGAGACTCTCCTCCACATAGCAACTTCCGGCAAGGACGTTGTTGTGCATCCCTCGCAGAGCGCCAAACTAGCTGAAATCGCCCAAAAACAAGGTCTACGTGTGTTTCGCGACACCTATCCTGACGCTATGCACCATAACATCCCTCCAGTCGAGTTCGCCCGCCGCGTCATTACTCTTGGCGCTCAGTATTGCTGGCCGGACTTGCATAACCAGGAACTCACCGGCGATTCACTCCGACCTATGATACCTGGCGATTTACCTGCCATACTTATAACGAGTGAAGTATAGCTGCAAATTGTGTAAGATAGAGAGCACGTACCATAAATACGACCTATGATTGTGAGATTGAAAGTAGCGAAATGTCTTTTCTAACCAAGTCACTTGAAAAACGCATCCACGAGCTTCATGCATCCATAGATGCGCAAAAAACGGAGTTGGCCGCTTATGAGCAGGTTCTCGCATTGGAGTCGGGCAAGCCCGCCGACGCTGCCCTTGCGCCTCCCGTTGCCCCGGCTCCCCCTGTTGTCAGTCCCAAAGCGACTTCTGTTCCCTCCGCCCCGGCTCCGGCCCCTGCGGAGTTCAACGGAACCCGTACCGATTTTGTCGCGGCTATCTTGAAGGCTCGGGGTTCGGCTGGTGTCACGCCGGCCGAGATCTCGGCCGCGTTCGCGGCTCGCAAGATTCAGATCAGCAAGAATCTGGTCTACAACGTATTAAGCGTGATGTTTAAGCAAAAGAGAGTTCGCAAATCGGCTGGCAAATACTTCCTTCTAGCTTCCAAGGCAGGTGCTCCTGTAAAGTCCGCTCCCGCAGCGTCCGCCCCAGCTAAAACCGTTCCCACAAAGACTGCTCCTGCTAAGGCTGCCCCGGCCAAAAAGAAAGGCCGCATCAGCGAAGAGGGTATGCGCCGCATCATTGCCGCCACCAAAAAGCGCTGGGCTCTGGTGCGCGCCGCCAAAGCCAAAAGCAAATAAAGCAACCTCGATTGAGGAGAGTTGCTAACTCTCCTCACCCTTCACCACGAACTGCGCCAACCGTTTCCCGATCGACGCCGGAGTATCCGCGAGCACGTCGCAATAATCTCCTTCATATTTTTGCGAAATCACTGCCGCCCGCTCATGCAGTAAGTGGAGCGCTTTCCCTTCGCTTACCGGCAGCCGGAAACGCTGCCGAGCTACCGGATCTAACGCCAGCTCACTATCGATCAATTCCAATAGCCGCCCTATTCCCTGCCCCGAGCGCCCGGAAATCAGTGCGGCCTTCGTATTGTTAATCCGCGCCGTTTCCCCCAATAAGCGATGCGTAACTGCCTCTAAATCCACTGGCTCACAACCCTTTGGCAGACTGTCGCATTTATTCAGAACGAGTATCTGGGGAGTCGTCTCGGCGTGAATCTCAGCCAACACTTTCATCACATGCTGCGTTTGCTCTGCCGCTACCGGAGAGCTCAGGTCCACTACATGCAGCAGCAGCACCGCCGCCGTCACTTCTTCGAGAGTCGCGCGGAACGCGTCCACCAAAGTAGTGGGTAGGTTGCGGATAAAACCGACGGTGTCGCTCACTAACACCCGGCGCCGCGAAGGCAGCGTTACTTGCCTCACTATCGGATCGAGCGTGGCGAACATCCGTGCGTCCGCTAAGACATCCGATCCCGTAAGCCTATTGAAGAGAGTCGATTTACCCGCATTGGTGTACCCCACCAGACTGACCGTCGAAAGCGGAACCGCCTGTCTCTGCGCGCGTTGCACCCCGCGCGTTGTGCGCACCCGCGCGATCTCTGTCTTAAGCTTGGCGATCCGGCTGCCTATCTTCCGCCGGTCCGTTTCCAACTGCGTCTCACCCGGACCGCGCGTGCCGATTCCGCCACCCAAACGCGACATCTGCGTCCCGCGCCCCGCTAGCCGCGGCAGCAGATAGCTCAACTGCGCCAGTTCCACCTGCAACTGGCCTTCGCTCGTGCGCGCGCGGCGCGCGAATATGTCGAGAATCAGTTGCGTTCGATCCACCACCTTCACCTGCAATACACGCTCGAGATTGCGCAATTGCGTGGGCGTCAGTTCGCGGTCGAAAATGACCGTCACGATTTCATCGGCATCGACCAACGTCTTCAGTTCCGCTACCTTGCCCGATCCGAGCAAAGTAGCGGCATCGAGCGCGGGACGAGCCTGTTTGAACTTGCCCGTGATCTCGGCGCCCGCGCTCTCGGCCAGGCTGGCGAGTTCCTCAAGAGACTCATCCACGTCCGCGCGGGCATCCAGGTCGCGTGATAGGTTGCGTTTTGGGTCGCGCCCTTCAGTGCTTGCTTGAGTTGTCCGCCGCCGTCCCGTGACGGTCACTCCTACGATCAGCGTTCGTTCAACCTCCGCCCGCACTCAAGATTGGCTTTCTTCTTCCGCGTCGCCGTTTGGCAGGGGCGCTCCCGGCACACTGCCCCCGACGCTCGCGCCATGCGCTGCCGCCGCGTGCATCGGCTTCGAAATCACCACCGTTGAAATCGCATGCTTGAAAATCAATTGTTCCTGATTATTCGTTTCCAAGATGACCGAATACTTGTCGAAGCTCTTAATCCGGCCCGAGAGCTTCACTCCGCTCATCAAATAGATGGTGAGGAAGGTCTTGTCTTTTCTTGTATTGTTTAAGAACGCTTCCTGAATGTTTTGAGCAGGCTTTTCCACTTGACCTATCCTTGTTGGCTATTCGCCATGCAGCGTCCCCAGGTCAGGCGGTCGTGGCCTTTTTCCAGGAACCTGGAATTTACCCCAGGCACGCCAGCGAGGAGAGCTTTGGGTGCTAGGGGCTTTCCTCTATCTTAACCTTTGCCGCGAATTTGAAACATTTCAGGCGTGCGAAATGTCTGCGCGCCGAAAATCAGGGAAATGAAATATCTTCGAGCCGCCTAATCCAACATCTCCGGCTCAATCGCCGCCGTTTCCCCCGCCGCCTTCTTTTCCCAATATTTCCGCACCCAGGCTTCCCAGCTTTTCCCGGCGGCCGAATCCCTACCGCTGAAGCTCAGCGCCGCCACATCGGAATAAGAGATACTCACACGCGGACCGTTCGGCGGCAATATCCGCACCAGCGACTCGCTCAGCGTCTTACCCTGCCGGCGGTCGAACAAATAACCTTCCACCCGGACGCCGTCTTTGCGCGTGATCGTGATGTCGCCCCGGTAGTCGAACGCTTTTTCCAAAGCCTCGCGCAATTCGTCATCGCTGCCCAGGGTCGGAACCCAACCCTGCAACTTCTCATGTTCAAAGCCCGGAACAACTTCCAACTCATCCGGCGAAAGCATGGGCTCGTTCACGCTTGGGTGCTCTCCGCTTCTTTGATTTGCACCAGCGGATTAAACGAATGCACCGGCTTTGCCGGCTCGTTCAGCAGCGCCAGCGCATCTTTATCCTCATGTTTCTTCAGAAATCCCGCGACCATCTCGAACATTCCCTTGAACGAACCAAACGCATAATCCACCGCCGACGCCTCATAGCCGCTGTGCACCATGCAATTAGCGCACTTCGGATTTCCCGATTCCGTCCCGTAGTTCGCCCATTCCGTTTCGGCGATCAATTCTTCGAACGTGTCGGCATAGCCGTCCTGCAGCAAATAACAAGGCTTCTGCCAGCCAAATACGTTGTAAGTCGGCATGCCCCAAGGCGTGCAGGCAAAATTCCGTTGGCCCATCAGAAACTCGTTGTAGAGTGACGAATTATTAAACCGCCAGTTCGCTTTGCGGTTCGAAAGAATCGCCTTGAACAAGCGCCGTGAACGCGCGCGACCCAAAAAGTGCGATTGATCCGGCGCTTTGTCATATGAATAACCGGGGGAAAGCATCATGTCTTCCACGCCCAGTTCCATCATCTCGTCGAAGAAACGCCGCACGCTGTTCGGATCCGCGCCGTCAAATAGCGTCGTATTCGTCGTGACTCGAAAACCGCGCTCGATGGCGGCCTTAATCCCCTCGATCGCGATATCATAGCCGCCCTCCCGGCACACCGAAAAATCGTGGTGCTCGCGCTCGCCATCCATATGCACGGAAAAGCTCAGGTACTTGCTCGGCTTGAACAAATCCAGCTTTTCTTTAAGCAGCAGCGCATTCGTGCACAGATAAATGTACTTTTTGCGCGCTACCAAGCCTTCCACAATCTCTTTGATTTGTGGATGCATCAGCGGTTCGCCGCCCGGAATCGCCACCGTCGGCACGCCGCATTCTTCCACCGCCCTAAAACACTCTTCCGGCGTGAGTTGGCGCTTCAAAACGTGCGCCGGATACTGAATTTTCCCGCAGCCCGCGCACGCCAAATTGCAGCGGAACAACGGCTCGAGCATCAACACCAGCGGGTAGCGTTTCCGCCCCGCCAGTTTTTGTTTCAATACATACGTCGCCACGGCGAACATTTGGGAAGCTGGAGCACTCATAAGGGAATCAAAGTCCTGATAATCCCTTTATGATACCAATCTCGGGCTCAGTACAGAGGGTCAGACCGCCGTTTCCTCAACCCTCCCGCATGGACAACTAGTCCGTTTCGGACCACTCCTGTTGCTTCTACGGATCACTTCGCGCAAACTGATCCAGGAGGTTGCCGCGTTGCATAACACACATCCCCAGTTTATCGTTCTCCTCGGCCCGCCCGGCGCCGGCAAGGGCACCCAAGCGGAACGGTTGTCCGGCGCGCTCGCCATTCCGACCATCTCCACCGGCGAGATGCTCCGCCAGGAAGGCCGCTCCGGTTCCCTTCTCGGCGCGCAAATTCAAACCCTCCTCGACGCCGGCCACCTCGTCAGCGACGAACTGATTCAGAAAGTGGTCGCACAGCGTTTGGCCCAGCCCGATTGTCGACAGGGCTGCATCTTGGACGGCTTTCCGCGCACCGCCACCCAAGCCCGCTTCCTCGATCAATTGCTTGCCAAAATGGGTTTCGGCGCTCCCATCGTTTTCGATCTCGCCATCGCTCCGGAAGAATTAGTGGCCCGCCTCAGTTTGCGCCGCCAATGCCCGCTTTGTGACCGCACGTTTCAAGTGCTCCCCGGCGCAATCGAAACCTGCCCTCATGATGGCGCGAGCCTCGTCCCGCGGCCAGACGACGCCCCTGAAACCATCCGCCGCCGCCTGCGCATTTACGCCGATCACACCAGCGAAATCGTGCGCTTTTATCAGAATCGCGGTTATCACAGGATCAACGCGTCCCAACCCGCAGACCATGTCACCAGCAAGGTCCTTGGAATACTCGGTAACGCCCCCGCTGGTACTAACGGACTGAAACGGCCAGTACCTGCGTCTCAGCACCTTTCCGCACTCTCTCCCGTAGCGCACTAGCCGTAAAAAGCGTAATCTTAAAATTGAGTTGCAAAGCTGAATTTTATGCCCGAACCTATCAAAACAGAGCCACAAAAGGCCGCGTCGACTACTCCTGTTTTCCGTTCTGCCCTAAGCCGGACGGATCGCCAATTTAGTATCAAACGCACCAAGTCGGAAGTAGGCTACGTCTATTGGATTCTGGAAGGTTACGGCAAATACAAATGTTTCGTGCTTTGCGATACCTGGGAAGAGGCCATGGAACAGGCCAAAACCCGCCTCGAATCCGAAAAAGAAGATAGCCAGGAATTTCTCTACGCCGACGGACTTTAGAACTTTTTTCCTTCCTCGTGTAACGTTTCCTGATCTTCTGATACTATTCCTTGGTAATTGCGGAGTAACATCCGCCCCGGGGGGTTGTACTCGTGAAGATTTTCTTTCAACTGCTTCTTGCCGGGAGCCTCTGTTCGCTCCCCGCCTTCTGTCAAGCCGACGCCGCCAGCGCCACTTTAAAAGGCGCGATTTTAGATGCCCAAGGGGCGGCGGTAGGCAACGCATCCATCACACTGACTAATTCGGCCAAAGGCACGGCTGTTAAGACGCAATCCGGCACCGACGGGACCTACACCCTGCCCTTGCTGCCGCCGGGCGATTACGATCTCACGGTCTCCGCCAACGGTTTTCAGCGCGCCCACATCGAAGGCTTGCATCTAACAGTGGGCCAAGTGCTGCCCTACGATGTCACGTTAACGGTCGGCTCGGTGCAAAGCGTTGTCGAAGTCACCGCTCAACCACCGCTGGTGCAAGTCGAGCAGGCGCAGCAGGCCAACACGATTAACGATCAAGTAATTGAGGGTTTGCCCAACCTTTCGCGCAACTTCGCTGAATCGCTATTCACCCTGCCCGGCGTCTCGAGCTCCACCGCGCCGCGCGCACAAAACGCCGCCGCCGAAACCGGCTTCACCAGCAGCGGTTTCTCGATCGGCGGCAGCAACGGCCGCAACAACCTGGTGACCATCGACGGCGGCGAAAACGAATATGGCTCGGGAGACTTGCGCACTCCCAACATCAGTGAGGAATCCATTCAGGAATTCCAGATGAACCGCAATTCCTTCGCCGCCGAGTTCGGTTTTACCGCCGGCACCGCGCTCAACGTCGTCACCAAGAGCGGCTCGAATAAGTTTCACGGCAGCATCTATAGCTACTTCCTCGATGAACACACGGAGGCCCGCAACTACTTCGATAACACTCCCGGCAAGCCCTACGAACAGCATTTATTCCCCGGCATCACGCTGGGCGGCCCGCTCGTCAAGAATAAACTCTTCTTCTTCACCTCCTATGAATACCGGCGGTTGAATACGCCGGAGTTTCGCGATTACGTCAATACGGCCGAAGCGCAAGGCATCAGCGCCAACCCGGCGCAAGGCAGTTATATCGACGGTCTCCTTGGCTCGGGCAATCCTTATCTGGTGGGCTTCGCCTCGGAAATCAAGCCCTTGCTTTCTCCACTCAACAATCCCAACGTGGCCACGCTCCTCTCGCAGAACTCGGGCGTGTTCGACGACGTATACGGCAGCCACGATTTCATCACGCGCGTCGACTATCAACCTTCGAACTACAACACCCTGACCGTGCGCGTCTCTACTGAGCGATTCCACTACACCACCATCGGCTCTTCCAGCCTTACCGCGCCCAGTGACGCCGGCGCCACGCAGCGCAACGACGTAGCTGTGCTAGCCGCCTGGAACCACGTATTTTCTCCCGCCGTCGTGAACACCGCGCGCGTGCAAGTGGTTCCCAGCAACACGTCGAATCTCACTCCCTTCCAGCCCAATTCGACGGAACTCTCGCTCGGCAGCCTCGGAGTTTTCGACCGCAGTTATACCTCGCCGTTCAATTTGCATCAAAAACGCTTCCAGTTCGAGGACAGTGTTTCCTGGATCAAAGGGAAACACTCCTTCAAGTTCGGAGGTTCCTATCGCCCCGTCTACTACGACGTCACCAACAACCTATGGTTCAGTGGCGAGTTCGATTTTTACGACGGTGCAGTTGGACTCATCTCGCTCGCACCCGCCGCGCTCCAGCCTCTGCTGGCCGGATACAATCTGCTGAACGGCCTGCCGGCGACGGGCAATCCCGCCACCAATCTCAGCGCCGTCCAATCGTTCTCACTCGGCATTCCGGTCTTATACCGCCAAGGTTTCAACAATCCCACTTGGAGTTCCTGGGCCAACTATCTCGGTGTCTACGCGCAGGATTCATGGAGAGCGGCCCGCGGCCTCACCATCGACTACGGCCTACGCTACGATTACGACTCCGAACCTTCCCCGGTGCCTCACAATGGTTATTTCTCGCCTCGTTTCGGCATCGCCTGGGACGCCACCGGCGATCAGAAAACCGTCGTGCGCGCTGGCACCGGCATCTTCGTCTCGCCCGTCAATTTCCAGGTTCCGTACTTAGTCAACCTGTTGAACGATAGCGGCAAATATATCAACCAGGTAGCGGAGCAGTTAAGCGCTACAAACCCAACCGTGCCGACTCTCTGGGGCATCGGTCTCGCCGAAGGAAAATTACCGTTCGGACAAATCGGAACTTCAGAGCTTGGTTTGCTCGGCATCACTCCAGGCCCAGGCGGCGATGGCCGCGTCATCTTTAACCTCGCCCCAAACTACAAGAACGAATACACGGTGCAAGCCAGCTTTAGCATTGCCCGCGAAATCGCACCGGGACTTTCTCTCGAAGTCGCCTATCTCATGTATCACGGCGTGCATATCCAGATGTCTCAGGAAACCAACTACCATGAGACTGGAGTGATTGATCCCAGCTACGGTCCGCAATATGCACCCATCAACCCGACGATCGCCCAGGCCAACACTTACTCATCCATCGGCGATTCCGTCTATCACGGCATGACAACTTCGCTCAGCAAGCGCTATTCGCGGAACCTTCAATTCCAGGCTAACTACACCTGGAGCAAGTCGATTGACGACGTGACTGACTTCAACTCGCAATTCGCCTCGTTCTTCCCGACGCGCCTCTATCTGGAGCGCGGTTTATCGACGTTCAACATCAAAAACAACTTTGTGGCCAACGCCGTCTACACGACGAAAGGCCCGCGCTGGATTTCCGGCTTGCTGCTCTCGCCCATCGTCAGCGCGCGCAGCGGTATTCCGTTCAGCGTAACGGTTCCCGGCGCGACCAACGGCACAGAAGGCCATTCGACTTATGCCCGACCGTGGTACATCGGCCGCAACACCGGCATCGGCCCCGACTTCTACAGCTTCGACATGCGGATCTCCAAATCGTTCAGTTTGAAAGCCGATTCACGCGCCCGAATCGAAGTCAGCGTGGAAGGAACGAATCTGCTGAATCACACAAATTTCCTGGCGGTTAACAACGTTTTCTCGGTCGGCGATCCGCGCCTGACCACGCCGCCGTTCAACTTTGCCGGCAGCAAGAACATCCCTGCCACCGAACCGCTGGGCTTTACTGCCGCCAGCACGCCCCGGCAGATCCAATTCGGCTTGAAATTCGCGTTCTAGAGAGCCTTTTGACGCGAATTTGACCGGAAAAGAACCAATTGGGAACGGGTGAATAGGCCGTTTTATTGGGCTTTTGATTAAAAGTACCGTCTATAAAGAAGAGTCGAGTTATTAGGTAAATTCTAACTGTAAGCATAAGGTCCTCTTGCGCTACCAGGATTGAATGAGTGTCAAGGGGCAAAAATAGGGGAATTCCCGGTAAGTGGTTGATTCGATGAATGAAATGTTTTTGGAAGGCTTGTGACCCGCGATTTCGGCGCTCCGCAGCCGACACTTGAGGGGATGAAAACGGGCGGATCGGCAGATCTTGCCCGCGAGGCAAGTTTTCGGGTGGGGAGTGTTGCTTTTGAGTCGCCCTATAGGTGGACCTTTCTGATGGGTAAGCTATTGATCCCAATGGAGATGACGGCGGCCGTTTTCTAAGGACCCGCGATTTCGGCGCTACGCAGCCGACACTTGAGGGGATGAAAACGAGTGGATCCACGGGTCTTCCGGGCGGGCGAGTTTTCTGGTGAGAGGGGTGCTTTTGAGTCGTGCGGCGGCAGGGGGCCTTTATAGGGGATAAGCTATTGATTTCAATGGATATGACGGCAGACGTTTTCTAAGGACCGACTTGCAGAACTCGGCGAAAATGGTCTTGGCAAAGGGCCGGGTGTTCTGGAAAGTGGCGTTTTTATTGGGGTTTTTGCGATTTTGATGGGCGGACTGAGGCCATTTCGCAGCTTTGACCTTAACTGTTGCCTTCACTGCCAGTGCTAACCGATTGATTCAAATTATTTTATTCGTTTTGATTCGCTTCGGGCGGCAGTTTTTGACAATGCGTTCCTTGCGGTCGGGCTAGCTACTTTCCGGCGCAAAATTCATTTTTTGGAAAGGGTTCATGGGAGGATTGGAGCGGACAATCAAAGACGTGAAAACGCCCTCTGAAGGATTTCTTCAGAGGGCGTAATTGGGTTTTCTGGT
>Ga0302319_10001125_pt1 | contig 59950 bp, 36 predicted proteins | sample Bog_T0_2_FD_203319 | JGI IMG/M metagenome (GOLD analysis project Ga0302319, IMG submission 203319) | Peat permafrost microbial communities from Stordalen Mire near Abisko, Sweden - Bog_T0_2 | ecosystem: Environmental > Terrestrial > Soil > Wetlands > Peat | place: Sweden: Abisko, Stordalen Mire...
CTCATCAGCCTCGATTCCATCGACACAATAGCGGCAAAGCAGGTCGTCGGCGCGCGAGAGAATGTCAAGATTCTCAAGCAAGCAATGCGCAATCAGCGGCAGAAAGGCATTCAGTTCCAGGCTTCCCGCAGCGCAGGCCGCGCCGATCACGCTGTCGTTGCCCATCGCCAGCATCGCTGCTTGCGTTGCGGCCTCTGGAATCACCGGGTTCATCTTCCCCGGCATGATCGACGAACCCGCCTGGCGAGCTGGCAGGCGTATCTCACCAAAGCCCGCATCGGGACCGGAGGAAAGCAGCCGAAGATCCGTCGAAATCTTGATAAGTGAGACCGCGTGCGCCTTCAGAATTCCGGAGACCTCGGCAAAGACATCGGTGTTCTGGGTCGCTTCGACAAGATTCTCAGCGCGGGCAAAACCAATGCCAGTGAGCGCGCGCAACTGCTCCACAACACGGAAGATGAACTCTCGCGGCGCGGCAAGCCCAGTCCCAATCGCCGTTCCGCCGAGGTTCACAACGCGCAGCCGTTCCTCGCATTTATAGATCCGCCAGCGGTCACGGTTCATCGCCTCGGCATAGGCGCTCATCTCGCGGCCAAGCGTGGTCAGCACCGCGTCCTGATACTGCGTTCGCCCCACCTTCACCACGTGGGCAAAGCGCTTCTCGGCGCGCTGGAACGACTCCTGCAAGGCAACGACATGCTGCTCCAGCGTGTGCAGCAATCGAATTGCAGCCAGCCGCAGTGCCGTCGGATAGGTGTCGTTGGTGGACTGATGCAGATTGATGTCATCCAGCGGCGAGACGCGGTTGTACAGGCCATGATCGAGGCCGAGCAGCTCCAGTGCGCGATTCGCCAGCACCTCATTCACATTCATGTTGGTGCTGGTTCCTGCGCCGCCTTGCAGCGCATCCACAACGATCTGCGCATCGAGCAGCCCTTCGCTCAGCTCCCGGCAGGCGCGCTCAATGGCATCGGCCTTTGCCGCATCCGCAGTCCAAGCGCCCAGCGAGCGATTGGTCAGCGCGCAGGCCAGCTTCACATCGCCAAAAGCCCGGCCCAGCGCCGGATGCACAGGCCGCCCGGCGAGCGGAAAATTCTCCAGCGCCCGCGCCGTGTGAATGCCATAGAGCGCAGACGCGGGCACCATGCGCTCGCCCAGTGAATCTCGTTCGATGCGCTGCTGCTGGCTCATGCTTCTTCTCCGGCTGCCTGTACATCTTATTGTCTATCCACAGCCTGCGAAGGACCAAATGCACGATGTGACTAAAGTAGCTGCTTGGTTAAAGGAAGCAAGTTTGCCCCAGCTTCGCGTGGCTGGCGAGTTAGCTGGTTGGCGGGTGTCCAGGCAATCACTTCTGTTACTCGATATTCTTGAGGTCGATTCCCAACTGCTGGCACTTCTTGTAGAGATGGCTGCGTTCCAGGCCCAGCGCTTTGGCGGTTTGCGTAATGTGCCGGTTGTGGCGCTCCAGTTCTTTGAGCACCTCAGCCCGCTCAAAGCTCAGCACACGCTCGGCCAGTGAGCCTCCGGCATCGATGCTGGACCCTCCGACCGCGGCCGCAGTCCGATTGGGGTGAGCGGCGGGCAGGGCCAGTTCGACAGCTTCGGCGTCGACCTCGGTACCGGCCAGCAAAAGGAGCCGCTCTACAACATTGCGCAGTTCGCGAATGTTGCCGGGCCACGCGTACTGCTTGAGCGCGGCAATGGCGGCATCGGCAAAGGGAACGGGCTTCCAGCCATTCTGCGCGCTCACCTGGCGGGCAAAGTGATCGACCAGAGCGGGCAGGTCTTCAGTGCGCCGGCGCAACGGGGGCAGCTCGACGGGAAAGACAACGACGCGATGGTAGAGATCGCGCCGGAAACCGCCGGACTCAACTAACTGCTCGAGATTGCGGTGCGTTGCCACCACCACGCGCACGTTGACGGTGGTTGGCTTGTCCGCACCGATGCGCTCCACTTCGCCCTCCTCCAGCACGCGCAACAGCTTGGCTTGCATGGCGGGCGGCATGTCGCCAATCTCATCGAGAAATAGCGTGCCGCGATGCGCCTGCTCGAATTTGCCCGTGTGGCGCTGCGCTGCGCCGGTGAAGGAGCCTTTCTCGTGGCCGAAGAGTTCGCTCTCGATCAACTCGGATGGAACGGCCGCGCAGTTCAGCGTGACAAAAGGCCCTGTTGCACGGTTGCTTTTCTCGTGCAATGTGCGCGCCACCAGTTCTTTGCCCGTGCCGGTTTCGCCGTAGATGCAGATGCGGGCTTCGCTGGCGGCCACGCGCTCAATCTGCGCCATTACGCGACGCATGGTTTCGCCGGTAAAGACCAGCGTGTGCCTGCCCACGCGTGTGCGCAGGTCCTCATTTTCGGTTTCAAGACGCGTGAGTTTGAGCGCGTTCTCGACGGTCACAAGCAGCTTCTCAGTCGAGAGCGGCTTCTCAAGAAAATCCAGCGCGCCCAGCCGCGTGGCGCGCACCGCCATCTCGATATGCGCCTGGCCGCTCATCATCACCACCGGCGCGACCACACCGGCAGTCTTTAAGTCCTCAAGCAGCAAAAGCCCATCGCGGCGGGGCATCACCACGTCGCTGAGGATGAGGTCGAAGGGCTGCGTGCGGGCCAGTTCCAGCGCACGGGCCGCGTTGTCGCAGACCACAGCCTCGTGGCCCGCGAGGCGAAAGGCGCGGGAGAGCGAAGCCAGCGTGTTGGCCTCGTCGTCGACGATGAGAATCTTTGCTTTGGCGGTCATGATTTTGTCTCGCTTGCTTTCGGCAGCGTAATCACAAACGTAGCACCGCTGCCCGCGTGGCTCTCCACAGAGATCGCGCCGCTATGGTCGGCGACCACCGATTGCACAATGGCCAAACCCAGCCCTGTGCCATGCTCCTTGGTTGTGTAGTAGGGGGTAAATAGCCGCTCGCATTCTTCGGGCGTCATTCCGTCGCCCGTATCGGCGACGCGCAGCTCCACTGTTTCACCCTTTGGTTGAGCGCTGAGAGTAAGCGTGCCGCCGTCAGGCATGGCATCCAACGCGTTGAGGACAAGGTTGCTCAAGGCGCGATGGAGCAGCTCGGGGTCGGCGTCGAGCGGCATGGGTTTTGCCGAGAGCTGCACGTCGAAGCGAATCTTTGCGGCTTCCTGGTCCGCCCCAGCGCCCGCCGCTTCGTAAAGGGAGCGCACTCGCTCAATTGCATCCCTGGCGTCGATGCGCTCCAACTCCGGCTTGGGCATCTTGCTGAAGTCGCTGAAGCGGCCAATGATGGTTTTCAAGTTGGCGATCTCCATGCCTAATGTTTGTGTGCTCTCGCGGAAGACCTCGTCAAACTCGTCCTCTGGCAGTTGCCGCGCCCGCACCAGGTTTTCGACCGTCAGTTGCAAGGGAAAGAGCGGATTCTTGAGTTCGTGGGCGAGACGCCGGGCTAGCTCGCGCCAGGCTGCCACGCGCTCGGTTTGCACCAGCCGCTCGCGCTGGCCCACCAATTGAGCCGTCATGTGGTTGAAGCTGCGCGCCAGCACGCCCACCTCGTCGCGGCCACGTTCCGGCACGCGCGTTTCCCATTTGCCGCTGGCCACTTGCTCGGCTGCGCGCGCCAACTGCTCAATGGGCCGCGATACGCGCGCCGCAATCCACAGGCTGCACACAATGGCCAACAGAATGCCCCCGGCCGCAACGGTGTAGGCGATGGCGCGAATGTGCTGCTGCGCCTGGACCATGCCACTGCGCGAGATGGCGACGGTGAGCACGGCTAGCACACTTCCGGTGTCGCTCTTGAGGGGAATGGCGGTTGCATTCACGCTGTCTTCGCGGCGATCGGTGAGATAAAGAATGGAGCTCGTTTGCTGTCCGCTCTGGCGGGCGGCGTCTATCAGGGATTGATAGCGGGCCGCGTTGGCCACTCCGCCATTGGCTCCCACCAAATGTGCGGGGTCGAATAGGGCGGGATTTGAAGCACCCGCCGAAGGAGCGGCGTCCGTCACCGGCACTTCCGGATTTTGCTTCAGGCCTGCATCGCTGTAGAGGCTGATCTGCATTCCCGGCGCGACAGGCAGATCGGCCAGAAAACTCTGGTCGAGCCGCTTGCCGCCAATCAGTCGCACGGGCTGCCCAGGAGCCGATTCGCTGCGGTGAACAGCGAGGACGGCAAAGATGCCCAGCGCCGTTGTGCCGTCTGACAGATCTTCGCGCTTGAGAAAGGTCGTTTGCGCCGCAGTGGCAGCGGACTCCGGATAGCCAAAGCGCGCCGGCCACTGCGCGGAACTGACAATTTTTCCGTCTGGGCCGACGATCTCAAGAAAATCGAGCTGCGCATCCTGCGCCAGCGTTTGCGCCTCGTTCAAATATGGAGACGCATCGCCGGTCTGGGCCAGCTCGAAGGCGATACTGCGCACGCGCTCGCTGGCAGCCATGCGATCCACTGCCGCGGCTACTTCGGTGGAACGGTGTTGGAACTCGCGTTGAAACTGGCTGACGAAGAGCGCGGTCTCTTCCTGGTCCCGCTGCTCAAAGACGAGGCGGATGCGCACCAGCACCGTCCATGCCACAGCAGCTACGGCGGCCGCTACGGTGAGCGAAAAGAGGAGGAGCAGTTTTTGGCGCAGGCTCATGACTCGTCCTTCATGGTGCGTCCTCGAGGGAAACATCGGCCAGCTGAGGCGCGCCGTCCGGGCTCAGGCGCAGGTCGCGCACGCGGCCACCGACCGCATAGGCGCGGGGAAGATAGAGCAGCGGAATCAGCGTGTGGGTATCGAGAAACTCGTGCTCCACGCGGAAGAGGCCGGCGGGAGCGCTCTCAAGCACGGGATTAGCAACGCCCACGCCAAGCAGCAGCGACTCGAGTGCGGCTTGCGGTTGGTTCGATTCAAGAGTGAGCCTGAGCAGGACAAGGTCCGTGTGCTGCGGCTTTCCAGTGGGGGTCACCTGCACATTGAATCCAGCCTCGCGAAGATTGAGCGCAATGCGCTGCGCCGCCAACTGCATCGTCGCGTTGCCCTCTGTGCTGAGCGTGAGCGGTGGAGGCGTCAGCCCGCCGCGCAGCTCATGAGCCTTGTTGACATCGTGATCGGCCGAAAATAGAAACGCGTAGCCGGTGAGCGCGGAGGGCAACAGGCTGGCGGTGATCTCGCCCTGCTTTTGAAAGATCACGTTCGACAACGCGCCGCGATCGACGGCCAGTGCAATGGCCGCGCGCAGATGGGGGTCGCCGAGAACGCCGCCATCGGCAACCGCCAGCGCAAGCAACTCAACCGGCTGCGAGGCCTCTACGGTGAGGTGCTGCTCGCGGGCCTGCCGCAACTGCTCGGCTGGAATCTCAACCAGATCGGCGCGGCCTACGCTCAGGTCGAGCCACTGGTCACGGATGGATTTGTGGCCGACGATCTCGATCTTGTCGGCAAAGGGACGGCCCTGCCAACAGGCGTCGTTCGCTTCCAGAATCAGCGCGCCGTTGTTGAACGCAGTGAACTGAAAGGGGCCGGTTCCTTTCGCATTGGGCGGAATCACTCCGCCTTGTGTGCCACCCCACGATTCGGTGAGCGCAATCAGGTATCCGTCACCGGCAAGCAGCGCGGGCAGGTTGGGCATGGGCGAGTCGCTTGTGAAGACGACCGACGAGCCCACGGCATGAACTGCCGTCCATGGGCAGTTCGTTGCACAGTCAGTACCGAGCGAGGCCACCACTGAGGCCGAGGTCAGTGGAGAGCCATCGTGAAAATGCACGCCGGGCCGCAGCGAGAACTGCCAGCGGTGATTGTCGTTCTCCGATTTCCATTTCGTTGCAAGAGCAGGGTGAATGTTTCCATCTGCGTCGATCGCGGTGAGACCATCCAATACCAGCCGGCGCGCTTGCTGCCAGGGGTCGCCCTCAACCTCAACGCGCAGCGTGTCGCCGTAGTGCGGGCGCGTACGCGCCGCCGCGGGCAGCGCCAGCGCGGCCAATACCAGGCAAAGGGTGCCCCACCCTCGCCACGTCCTTGTTTTTGTGGCTAGGGTGGGATTTCTATTGATTGCAACTTGCCGTAACACGGTCCACCTCATATTGGTCTGCTGCGTTGCGTACCACTGCGAAAACGCTCTTGCCGTCGGGCGCGGTCCACAGCGCCGTCACCGTCCCGTCCATGGCCAGCGGCGCACTGGCGGGAATAGCTTCCAGCGCGGGTAATTCGTAAGTGCGCAGGCTGTCTGCAGGCGCCTCGCCGGAGCTGGAGGCAATGATCTGCGTGCCCGCACCGCAGCCTGAGTTAAGCGCGGCAAAGTCGCTGCCCCAGTCGCGTGTGCCGCTCACAGGCTTCAGCGAGGGGCCATCCCAGATCTGGACTTTCCCATCAATGCCGTTGATGAGCAGGGCCGCACCGGAAGCAGGGCGCTGAAGAATTGCAGCCGAGTAGAACGGAGGCAGATCCACACCAAGACTGGGCGCGACCACGCCGGTAAAATAGTTACGTGCCGCGTTGTAGAAGGCCTTGAATGGGGTAACGCCAACATCCATCTGGGTCGCGGTGCCTTGGTTTGCACTGCCCGTCTGCGTCACCGATGGTTGCACAATCGTCCATGGATCGTCGCTTTCGTGGCAGCGCACCTTCCACTCTCCTGTGGGCTGGCCGGGCTGGAAACTGCCACTGCACACCATGCCCGCCTGGGATGCCTCAAAACCGTCGCCGCTGGCCGATGGAAGAATCACGCCGCGAGGGTCTCTTGCGAGCGGCCTCGTCTGAGCGATGCCGACGCGCTTCTGTTCGCGCCAACCCTCGGAGGTGTGGTTGTAAATCACAATCTGCTCAGGTTCGATGGCGACCAGGCCATCCGCAGTTTCGAGCATCGTCAGTACTGCTTCCTTTGACGTGAAAACGGTCTGCTTGCGAAGCGTGAGGCCAGTTGTGGACTGCGCTTGCGGCGCAGTACCCGGCTCCACATGCACCATCGCCACACGGGTTTCGCTGCCCTCGATCACTTCGGCTACCCACAGCCGCTCCCGCATATTTTCGCTCAACGTGATGCGGATAGCGTTGGCGCTCTCGGCACCGGAGGCCAGCACACCGTGATTCTTCAAATCCTGCTCCAGCAGCCGCCGGATTGCGGGGATCTCGCCGGTGGAAATTGTGGAAAGGTTGCGAATGGTGAGATGCGCCTGACCGGGACCGAGGATTCCGGCAATCTCATCGGCCAGGCTCACCGCGGGCTGCTCCCATAGACTGGGCGCCGCGTTTGGCACTTGCGCCATGAGGCCCGTCAGACTACTAATGATCATCGCAATTAACCATACCAGCTTCATTGTTCTCCTCTCTCATCCGCCAATGAAACACATGCTACCGTCAGGGGAATATGCCGCCGAGTTGAGTTGGCGAGCCTTCGCGCAGCACGGACAAGCAATAGTTGATATAGAAAACAGATAGGAGGCCCGTCCAAAGCAGTTTGATCTCAGGATCAAAACCCTCCGTGTCTCGCAGGTACCGTTTGATTTCCATACGCAGCACAAATCCGGCTGCTATCCAAACAACCGCGACGAAAGTGCCGATGTCCTCCCATGGAATGCTTATGGGGAAGAACCTGTTGGGAATCAGCGAGACAGCGAGGGACAGAGCAAAAAAGAGGTAGAGAAACAGGGAAATCCCGGTTTTTCTCCTTTGCCGCACCCAATATGAGAGATAGAGTCCGAGTAGAATCAGCGCCGCTCCCGAGGTGAGGGAGCAAAGCAGAATGACCCAGGACCAATGAAACTTGGCGGTCAATGGCAAGTAGTCTCTTGGCTCGGGTTCCATGGTTCTCCCATGATCTCTGAGCATACCTGAGTGAGTTTTCAGAGATATTTCCTTTGCGCGGATTATATCGCTTGCAGCTTAAAGGCTCAGCCGGGACGAACCACTCGCCCCGGCTGAGTCATCTTTCAATGGCCGGGCGCGGGCGCAGGCTCGTCCTGGCTGTCCATCTCCTGTTTCACTACCGGGCTGTTCGCCATACCCTTGAAGACGTCATTGGCAAAGAAGAACTTGCCGTCAGAGGGCACCATGAGCACCTGGATCTTGTCCGAGAGCCGCTCGGCTACGATCTTGTTGATGAGCAGCGGCGACTTGTTGAGCAGCTCCGCCTCGCTGGTCATGCGCTCCGCATTAGCTTTGGCCATGAGCCGCACGCGGTTGGCCTCGGCATCGGCAAACAGGTTGCGCCGCTCAAGCTCGGCCTTGCTGTCAATGACCTTGGCCTGTGCGTCGGCCTCCGCGTTCTGGATGGTCGCCTCCTTGCGCGCCTCGGCCTCAAGCTTGCTCTGCTCGATCTGTTTTTCTTTCAGAGGCAGCGTGTATTGCATGGCATCGGCCTCGCCCTTGGCTTCGACCACCTTGGACTGCGCCTCGCCCTCGGCCTGCTTCACCTTTTGCCCCGCCTCGCCTTCCGCTTGCAGTTCGGCAATCTTCACCTGCTTCTGCTGGATGTCTGTCAGGACGCCCATCTGATCGTCTTCCTGTTCCTTGAGCAGCAGCCCTTCCAGGCCCTTGGCGTATTCTTCGGGCAGTTGAATGTCAGAGAGCATCACCTCTTCCACCACAATGCCGTCGGCGTCGAGCTTGCAGGTAATGATGGTTGCTGCCTTTTGCCGCACCTCCTCGCGCTTGGTGCTGAAGATTTCGCGCACGGTGTATTGCGGCGCAAGTTCGCGCCACGCGCTGGCCACCACCGGCGGCACCAGCTCTTTATCGACCGGCTGGGGCATGTGCGCCTGCACGCTGTCCAGCTTGTTGGGATCGAGGCGATAACGAACCGTGACTGCCAGGCCAATGTTGAGGCCTTCGAGAGACTGCACAGTGAGTCCGCTTTTCTGCGTTGCGGCCTTCCCGCCTTCTTCCACAATGCCTGCCGTGAAGAGGTGATCGCGCAGGTCGAAGGTTTCAATGCTCTCGACAAACGGCGTGACGAAATGCACGCCCGGATAGAGCGTTCCCGGAATGGTGCCGCCGATCTGGCTCACACGCACGCCTCCCATGCCGCTGGGCACCACCACGATGCTGGCCGCCACCAGCAGCGGAAGACACGCCACCAGCATCAGCGCCAGCGGGCCGCGCCAAGGAATCTCTTCGGGTTCAATTTCAGTTTTGGCCAGTTCGCCCTGGCCGGGCTCCGTCGCCTCCGCGGCCTTGCGGCGCGCGCTGAGGATGCGGAGTACAAGTTGAACCAGCGGAATTCCCAACGCGGCAGCCAGTAACAGCACTCCCGCGACAGTCAGCAACATCTTCAATGCGATCATTGTCCTTCTCCTTCTTGCTTGTTATGCTCCCTTAGCTTCCCCGTTTCCGGCCTTGGAGCCACCAGCAGCCGGACCAGTCCTCCAAACGTCAACTCCTCAAACAGCAGCCCCGCAACCACCGGCAGCAGCGCTGCTCCCAGACCATTAATTGCTTCAGCCATCAGATTCATCGCAAAGCCTCCTTACAGCGCAGCCAGCAGGATCGCAACTGCTGAGGCCGCCGGATTCGTTTTCGCTGGGCCGTTGGCGATGGCCGCTGGCTTCTGCGCTGGAGCCGGCGCTGCACCCGCTGCCGGGGCTGCGATGGACGTCTGTATTGGTTGCGCCATTACGGCTGGTCTCTGTCCGTCGCCAAAGAGTTGCGCCGTCTCTTCGTTGCGCTCTCCGACCAGTTCCACCGTGTCGCCCTCGGCAACCAACTCGTAGAACTCTTCCAGGTCGGCTTGGCCCATGCGGATGCATCCATGTGAGGCAGCCTTGCCAATTGACTTGGGTTCGTTGGTTCCGTGGATTCCATAGCCATGCTTGCTCAGCCCCACCCACCGTGTGCCCACCGGATTGCCTGGCCCAGGCAGGACGGTCTTGCCATTGTGGTGATAGGTCGGATTGGCCACGCGGCGCTCAATGGTGAAGGTACCAACCGGGCTGGGCGTGGACGGTTTTCCCACCGCGACGGTGTAGACCCTCTTCACCTGTCCGTCTTCCACCAGAGCCAGCTTGCGGTCTTCCAGGCTGACCACGATTACCCGCTTCTGCGTCGCAGTTGTTTCGGCTTGCTTCGCCGCGTTCTGCGCCAGCGCCTGCGCCGCCATAACCATCGCTGTTCCCGCTACCAGTGCCATTTTGCTGAGTTTCAAAGCTTTCATCGCATCCCCCGATTTCGTTTCCAAATTGCCTGCGCCCAGACAAAGTGCAAGCAGCGCGCCAATCGCTGGCTCTTGAAAAAAAGGAGGTTATGGATGATTCGGGGAAGGGAAGACGTGTCATCGCGGACACGCTGTGTGTGGGCTGACACGCGCGGCGGCTCATCGGGACCATCTTGGAGTGGTGTGGAGAGGTTGGTGGTGGAGACATTGCCAGGTGCGCAAATGCACATGCCGTAAAACCGCAAGGCAGTCTGTTCGGAAACCGCTCACGATAGCCGTGTGCCCCGCATCTCAATCCTGAGAAGTTGGGAAATCCACGGCTACTTCTTGCAGAGAATAACTTCCCGCCGGTGCATAATGATCACGTGGAAGGATCAAGGCATCGATGTTCTTGCTGTCTCACTCGTGCTGTCGGCTATCTCCCAGGCCCAATCAGTCAGGTATGTGGCCGGTCTGTACCCCTGTCCACCCCTACCCCCTCCCCCCGGTGGAGTCCAATTTTCTGCCATTGCTCTTTTTGTAACTTGTGCGCAATCAATTGTTTGTAATTCCTGCCTAGTGACAGACCAGTAACTTTCAACCTCGGATTTTGCTCATTTTCCAGCTCGAAAAGGCCGCTTTTTAACCGGAAAATATAGGCGAGAGCAGATACAAATCCCGTCAGGCCGAAGACTGATCAGGATAACTGTAAGAAAGAAGATCGTAGGCTCGTTATGTAAAGAGTGAAGCGGAGTATCTCATCGAGCCGTCACTTTCGGAAATGGATGGGGGACGATTCCAATCCCCTCTTTGACGGCGATGATCTTATCGACAGGCACGTTCGTCAGCTTATCCACCTGTCCGCTTGGCCAGGTAATCACTAGCGAGTCGATCTTGGTTCGCTTACCCAGGCCGAAATGAATGCGCGGATCGCTTGCCGACATATAGCTTGTACCGCCCTTTGCCTGCTCCACGCGAACAAATCCGCCGGCAGTCAGCTTGAGCGAGGCGCCAATGCCGTCGCGGTTGGATTTAGTGCCGATTAATAGAACCTCAAGAAAATGGTTGGCATTTCCACCGTAATTGCGCATGATTTCCGGATAGTCGCCGCGGCAAACCACCGCAAAGCCGACGGCCCCGTCGTTGTTGAAATCGGCAGTGGCAAGGCCACGGCCCGCAATGGGACGCATGAAGTCGGGACCGAGAGATTCGGACGATTTTTCGAAATGGCCATTGCCAAGGTTGTGAAACATCAGCATAGGCTCTTTGTAAGTTACCTCGCTGTGATAGAGGCTCACGTTATCCACCATGGCTCCGTTAGCCTGAACAATATCGGGCCAGCCGTCGTTATCGTAGTCGATGAACTTGGCGGCCACTCCGCTGAGCAGCATGGCTTTTGTGCCAATTCCGGAGCCATAGGTGTTATCGGTAAATGTCTCGTCTCCGTTGTTATGGTAGAGGCGGTTCAACTCCATGTCGAGATGGGTAATGTAGACATCCAGCAAGCCGTCGCCGTCCACATCCGCGGCGTCTATGCCCATTCCCGCTTCGTAGCGCCCATCCTCGCTCACTGCAAGTCCGGAAATCAGAGAGGCGTCTGTAAACGTGCCGTTGCGATTGTTGAGGAAGAGAAAATTAGGCCAGGTGTCGTTGGCAATGGCAATGTCAGGCCAGCCGTCGTTGTTGAAGTCGGCCAGGACAACGCCCATCCCCTTGGATTCAGGCAGGCCAACTCCCGACTTATCGCTCACATCGGTAAAGGTGCCATCGTGGTTGTTATGGTAGAGCTTTGTCTTCTGCCCTCTGTAATTATTTGGGCTGCAATAGGCCCGATAACCTGGGCCGCGCTCTCCACACCAGATGTTGTTTTTCGGGCTCCATTCGATGTAATTGGTGATGACAAGGTCGAGCCACCCGTCTTTATCGTAGTCGAACCATCCCGCGCTGGTCGACCATTCGCCTTCGTCGGCGACGCCAGCCTTGGCTGTAACATCGGTGAAGGTTCCATCCCCATTGTTGTGGTAGAGAATGGTCCGGCCATAGCCTGTTACCAGCATGTCGGGATAACCGTCATTGTCATAGTCGCCGACGGCAACCCCTTGCCCATAGTGGCCTTCGCCGCCCACGCCGGCTTTTGCTGTTACGTCTGTAAAGGTTCCGTTGCCGTTGTTGTGATAGAGCGCGGAGCGCAATGGCTTGGCAGGCTTATAAGCATCGGTAGCGCCGGCCTGGACGAAGTAAAGGTCCATCAGCCCATCCTGATCGTAGTCGATCCAGGCGACACCGGTGCCCATGGTCTCGAGATAATACTTCTCTTCGCTTTGCGTTGAGTCCTGAACAAAAGCAATACCAGCCGCTTTGCGAATGTCAGTGAAGCGGACAGCGATTGGAGTGTCTAGAGCTTTGGCGGGAGGTTGCGCCTGGGCATTGAGGCAGCTCGATGCACCGAAGGCCGCGATCAGCAACAAGACCGCACTGCGCGCGTGCCGGAACGCAGCTAACAGCAAGGACTCCATTGGATCGTTTTGCGGCGAAGTATTCATAGGGTCCTGTCTGCGAGGGACAGAGCCAGCTGAAGTAACTGCTTTCTGCTCTCCATTGGCATCGGCTGATTCCCCAGCGCGGCAGACGCTGGAGCCTGGGCAAGAAATTGCTCAATCCGGTTTACGTCGAGCGTGCCGCTTGCGCTGCTGTTTTTGAAACGGTCAAGCACTTCTTTGGCCTTGGTAATTTGTCCGGTTTGAAAGTAGAAAACACCTAGAAGCGAATAGCCTCCTGGCCATTCTGGGAGCAAATCTACCGCGCGCTCGAACCGCTCAGCGGCTTCTGCTGTTTTGCCGTCTAGCACTGAAGCGATTCCAAGGCCCCAAAGAAGTTTTCCAGAGCCCGGAATGCGGGCTTGACCTTTCAAGAGAGTCTGTTTAGCGCCTCCTATATTTCCCTCGCTGAACTTAAGCAATGAAAGCGCGAGGTAGTTTTGATCGTCGTCTGGATTGCGGGCTATATCATCGCGGAAGATGTCAGCGGCATGGGCAGTGTCTCCCAAATGCGCATAGATATCTCCGAGCAGCGCAAGGTAAGCATCGTCTTTGCGTCCTTCCTGTGAAACCTGCCCGGCTGTATCGAGCGCCTGGGAATAAAGATGCTTTCTGAAGTAGGCATTCGCAAGGTCGAAGTTTACTTCGTCGGAATTTGGATTGGCCTGCAAAGCCGCCTGAAAATGCCGAATGGCATCGTCATATAACCGGTAACGGGCGAGCATGACACCGATTCCAGTAAGTGTGCGATAATCCCCCGAACTAATCTTGTCGAGTTGCGCAATGGTGCTTCTGGCATCATCGGCATTGCCCGACTTGAGATATGCGTCAGCAAGCATGTAAAGGTCTTCAGGCTGATCGGGATGTTTCTGGATTTGACTTTGCAAGTCAGCCAGGTCCAGTTGATTGCGGGCGCCGGGCGCAAGCGTCGAGCGATTGTCGAGATAGTCGAATAGGTGCTCGAAGGGATAAGGGCCGGCGGAAACATCTTTTGAGAGCGTCTGAAAGACCTTCAAGTCCCTGTCGGCGGCGGCTGTTTGCTGCAGGGTTCTCTCAACCTTGGCGAGCTTGTAGTATCCAGTCGCAGGGTCGCGGCTGACTCGAACATACTTCCTGAGCAGGTCAGCGGCCTCTGGCAGTTTTCCGGATGCAATGCGAAGATTGGCGAGCTCAAGAAGCGCATCGGGAAAGTCTGGATTGGAACGGAGCGCTGCCTGGAACATGGTCTCCGCGCCGGCGGAATCTCCCTGGCGTTCCGCTATAAAACCAAGATTGAACAAGCAGGAAGTGTTGTGAGGGTCTAGTTTGAGTCCTTGCTGGAAATACTGTTTCGCCTCGTCGTAGCGTCCAAGGCTTCGATAAGAGAATCCAAGAAATGCGTACGAGCGGGCCGAGCCTTCGAGTTCGAGAAGTTTCTTGAACTCTTCGATGGCTTTGTCTACCTTGCCCGCCATGAAATAGCTCTCGCCCAGGGCGGCGCGGAGATCGGGCCGCTGCGGGGCGATCTGGATGCCCGATTCGAGCAGCGGTATCGCATCCTCGAAATAGTTCTGAGACATGCTTACCTGTGCCATGAGGTAAATGATGTCTGTATTCTCCGGAGCAATCTTGTGTGCGCGGAGCAGGAGATTGAGAGCATCAAGAGGCCGCGACTCGTTCTTATAATCCTGCGCCAGAAGATAGAGAGTCTCAGGGGAATCCGGTTTCACTTTGAGCGCCCTGTTCAAAGCAAGTTCCGACTTTGAAAAGTCGCCGCCGCGTAGAAGGTCTTGTCCCAGGTTATAGAGAATCTCGAAGGTATCGGGCTGCAAGGCATCTGCCTTTTCCAGTTCCAACTGAGCAGGCTTGTACTGCTTTTCGGAGGCCAGCAATACGCCCAGCGTGAAATGCACCTGGACATCGTTATTGTTCTCGGAAGAGAGCGCGGCTGCCAACTGCAATGCTTCCGCGGTGCGTTTGCTTTGCAGGTAAGCGCTAACGAGGTTGAAACGTGTTGCGATATTTGGCGGGCGTACGCGCTCGAAGTGGGGAATTGCCGCAGCGGGGTTTCCCTTGGCCATCAGTACGACACCCAGGTTGTAGTTAGCTTCACGATTTGCCGGGTCAAGGCGCAAGACTGTCTGAAATTCTTTCTCCGCGAGGTCAAGGTTCTTCTGGGCGACGTAGACGTTTCCCAGGTTGTTGTGAGTCTTGGCGGAGTGCGGAGCTAGTTGCAATGCTTTCTGGAAGGCCGCGATCGCGCCGGAGTAGTCTTGTCCATCGCTTTCAAGGATCCCCAGCAAATTGTATGCGTCCACGCTGGAGGGATTTCGCTGGAGCTCGGCAAGAATTGCGGTTTTGGCCTCATCGAGGCGGCCTTGCTGAACGAGGGACTCCACTTGCTGCAAGTTCTCGGAAATCTTTGCAGGCTGCTGCTGGGCCGCGCCTGGAGAGCACGCAATGAAAAGGAGAATGAGAGCGAAAAAACATGCCGCGCGCGACAACGCCATCCCGATTCCGATCCTATGTTGAAGTAAGGCGCGACTGCCCGTCATTCCATCCTCCCGATACCGTTGCAAGCGCCTATCACGGCGCTCATTGTAGCATTTCCAGGGCTTGCCGAGCGCCTTGATTCTGGGGTTGCAGGCGCAGCAGATCCTGCAATACTTCTTTGGCTTTGGCCTTGTCGCTCTGCATTGCGTAGAGCCGGGCAAGGTTGAGATAAGACTGATCGAAGCTAGGAGCGACGCGTATGCCGGCCTTGAATTGCTCCTCAGCCTTCGAGTAATCCTGGCTTCGGACATAGAGGACGCCAAGGTTATTCAAGGCCTCAGGATAGTTTGGCCGCAGATCGACGGCTCTCTGCAAATACTCCGACGCTCGCTGCAATTGGCTTTGCTGAGCGTAGAGCATCCCGAGGCTGTAATTGATTTCGGGGTCGTCCGGTTGCAGCTCCAGTGCATGGCCCAGGCTTTCTTCCGCCTTTTCAAAATCCCGCTGACGCCGATAGACATTGCCCAGGTTGAGCAGTGCGATGGCGTAATTCGGCCGGAGCTGCAGCGACTGCTGGAAGTTCTGGATGGCTTCATCCGGGTGACCTTCCTGGGCAGCCATCATGCCCAGATTGTTCCATGCTTCAGGGTAGTTAGGTCGAAGCTTCAATGCCTGCCCAAGATAGCGGCGGGCTTCTTGAAAATCATTTTTGCGAAGACTCAACGTGCCCAGGTTGTAATATCCGTCTGGATCGTCAGGCTTGGCGGCGACGGCCTGTTGAAAGGACTCGGCCGCCTGCGAAAGGTAACCGTGCTGGAATAGCGCCACGCCGTAGGTAAACTGATTGCGGAGAAACGCTCCTTGGTAGAGTACGCCATCGAACGGAATCGCTTTCTTCATGCGATCTGCCGCATTGGCCGGGATAGACTTCACAGCCTGTAGAAGGCGCTGTGGATCTATCTGCCCCTGATACACTTTCACGATCATTCCTTCTCTGTCGAGGAGAAAGGAGGTTGGAATGCCGAGATCCCTGCGGCGGTCGAAGAGATGACGATAGACGATGTTATAGATTCCTGCCACGTCATCGGTGGCTAAGAGAACAGGAAAGGAAAGCCTCTGCCTCGCGGCGAATAAGCGCGCATCGGGAATATCGGCGGCCTCATCGAGGTTTACTGCTACAACCGTGAGCTGACCCGCGGCGATCGCCGACCGGTGCAGTTCGAGAAGTTTCAATTGGTCGAGGGAGAGCGGCGCGGTAGTTGTCCAGAAATTGAGCAGCACATAACCGCCGCGAAAGGATTTGAGTTCCCGCATGTTGCCGTCGAGATCGGGCAGGGAAAACTCGGGAGCTTTCAAGGGATCAATGAGCCATGTGTCTACCTGCGAGGATAATGGCTCCAGAGGCGGCAGCGGCCCTGACTGCGCATAGGCCGATAGGACCTGAGCGAAAGGTTTGGCTTCGAAGGCCGGCGATCCCTCTTCAATTTCGATCCGATGGTTTGGCGGAAGCCCATCAAACTGCTGCGAGAGCCCGCTTGGCCAGAGGACGGTGGCGCGGATTATGCCTTCCTCCTTGCCAACTCCAAAGAATAACTCTTTGCTGTGCTGGGCCAGAAATCCAGATCCTGCCTGCAGATACTTTGTCTGGCGAAGTGTTCCTGCTTCGACTGTGATTGCTGTACCAATCGCATCGCGATTGCTCTTGTGCCCGCGCAACCGGAATGCGATTGAATGGCCAAGATCGTTCATCGAGTTATGCAAGATACGCAACTGTGGGGCATTGCGATTCTTGAGGATGACCTCTAACCGGCCGTCATGGTCCAGGTCGGCCAAAGCGAAGCTGCGGCTGTCTTCGAAAAAGTCCAAACCTATTGGGCCTGAAACCTCAGAGAATGTGCCGTCGCGGTTGTTGGCGAACATGACGTTCCGCGCATAGCCGTGCCATGTGTGGTCTGAGCGAACCAATTCATTGATGGCATTCCATCCGTGCTCGTAGGCCAGCGCGCCGGTTGCATCCTCAGACGATTTAGCCACCACCTGCCGCCAGAAGAAGCTGGCCAGGTCATTCCGATCCACTCCAGAAAGGTACCCATTGGAGACGTAGAGGTCCGAGTAACCGTCGTGATCAAAATCCCAGAAGTCCGAGGACCAGCTCCAGCGGCCCATCTCTACGGCTGCCTGCTTGCCTACGTTTTGAAAGGTTCCGTCCCCTTGATTGCGATAGAGCGCATTGCCGCGCGCATGACGCTGGTAGAGTTCGCGAATATTTTCCGGGGCTTTGGAGTGAAACTGCTTTTGCGATGAAATCCTTTGCCCGGCGGCCTCCCACATGCTGGGCACATAGACATCCTGGTGTCCGTCGTTATCGAAATCGCACCATGCGCAACTCATTCCGGCCCCAACGCCTTCCACCTGGGCCTGGTGCGAGATAACAGTGAAGGTTTCATTGCCGTTGTTGCGGTAAAGCTGCGAGCTGCCGAAATCGTTGACAACAAATAAGTCCGGCAACCCGTTGCCGTTGGAGTCGCCCCAGGCGCAGGAGAAGCTGTAGCGGTCGTTCTCCACATTCAATCCAGCCGCCTCGGTAGTCTCAACAAACGTTCCGTTTCCTTCATTGTGAAACATGCAGTTTGGCGGACCGTTCCTCGCATCGTAATAAGGGATCGGATAGTGATACTGGTCCAGGCCCAGGTAGTACATATAGGTGCAGAAGTAAATATCGAGGCGTCCGTCGCGATCGTAGTCGGCCAGGGCAGCGTGCGTGAACGTTCCCTGCGGAGGCTGCGCAAACTTGAAGGCGTCGCGCTTGATTTGGAAGGTTCCGTCGCCTTGATTCAGAAAGAGCAGCGGACCTGTACCGCACACCACAAGCAGATCCTGACGCCCAATATTCCGAAAATCGGCGAACAAAGCGCAGGCGGTGTTATCGAGGACGCCGACTCCGGCTTTCTCAGTTACGTCTTCGAAGGAGCCATCGCCCCGGTTGCGATAGAGCCGGTTGGGCAATCCAGCCGGCTGGCAGACATAGAAATCGTCGAAGCCGTCGTTGTCGTAGTCTCCTACTGCGACGCCGTTGTTGCTGTAGACATCGACGCCGATGGCGCCATCCAAAACCGTGCGCCAATCATCGACGCCGCGCAGCATCTGCTTGTTATAGGACTCCGTTCCGCCGAGCGCCTGGTGAGTGACGTCGAGAAACGCCGGTCCTTGCACAACGCTCAATGTTTCTTCGCCGGCTTCCAAACGCCGCGCCGTCCACGCATTGGACTCATCGCGTGACCACTCCATGCGCCAGGAACCAACCCGCTCCTCACGTCGATCGCCACTCCGACTGGCGACAATGTCATAGCGGATCTCTACGCGGACCTTCAGCGGCGAGCTGGCAAGCTCTTCAATGCCATAGATCTCGAATTCCGAAGTCTCAACCAGCGAGTCTTGCCGCAGCCAGCCCTCAATCTGTTTTAGAAATTGCTCGCGCCCCGCAACTATACCGGCGGCAAACTGTCTTTTGACGACATCGATTCCAAATCCGGAACGTACCGGAGTCTCTTTGGCGGAGCTGAGCGGGGAGGATTCGAAGGAAGCGTCCACGGCCTTGGCCAAAACCGAAAGGTCGCGAACTGGAGCCTTGAGAGCCTGACTCCATTCCGCGAGAACGGCCTCGATTTCAAAGGCATATTTCTCGGAAACGTATTCATCCGAGCCTGGAGTGACAAGCCGGAGCACATCGGCCAGCGGCGACTTTTCAGGATAGTGGGGAGTCAATCGAAGATCGGAGAAAGGGAAGGCGGGGCTGCGATCGGCTGAGAGATTCGGGGCTGTAAACAAAAACGAGGAACCATAAAAGGGCGCTGGACGGAGGATGAGCGGCGCCAACCCCAGGCTCTTGAGGAGGGATCGCCTGGAAAGAAGTTGGTTGTCGTTTTTGTGACGCATCATTCGTGAGGGTTCCGTGTTCCCGGCGAGGTGTCCGTACTATAGCATCCAGCGCAGACGCGGTTCAAATCGCTGGCTAGCCTCTTCAAGCTTGCGAGTTGATTCATTCCACCCAGAGGACGGCTGCTCTTGGAAACGCATCGATGGGCTTCGTCGTCGCCCATCTCTCACTTCAGCGGCGGGTCAAGGGCGGGGCACCGGGATCAGTGGCGGAGGATCAAGTTTTACAGCCTTCAGTACCGCACGAAACACCGCCAAATCTGCATCGAGATGGCTCGCGTCTGTGTACAAGCCCATATCGTAGTTATACGATGGAACTGAGGCGTCAAAATCGGGGTCAGGCTTGCCCGCCTGCGTAACCACAATGATCTCGATAGTGCCGTTCGAATGATTGATTCTTGGGGCTTCGCTCGGCAGGCCGTTGACGCTCAAATCAGCTGGCGCGGGAATGCATACCGCACCTGGTTCATCCCAAGTAAGTGGTTCGTATGCGCACAGCGATCTGAGAAACGTGTGTAGGGTCTTGCTTTCGTCGGTTACGTACCCCCCGAATACTATCATCCACCTCTTTTGACGTAAGTCGCTTCTGCAAACTTTCGAATCCTCCGAGCCTAAGAGCATGGCGGGGCCATGATCACTCCCTTCCAAATAAGGGCAAAGCCATGCCCCTGGAGGAATGTGAAGGAATATGCAGTAGTCCCTATTTCGATAGACTGACGTGCGCGAAGCTGCGCTTGCTACCGAACACAAAACTACCAGACTGATCAGTACGCGCGAAAATCTCATCATTATGCCTCCAATTCATAGATCCCGAATTCTCATTGCCCCCTTCAATCCGATGATTTCGAACTCAACCGTTCCAACGTGCCTCGGCCTGCCTGTTCTGCGCTTGCCAATGGATCTCGTCTGCTATGCAATCCAGGAGTGAAGCGCGAGGCTGAGCTGTTCAAGCGAGACAGGCTCCGGCTGCTTCAAAAGGGAAAATTCCGGTGGGGCGACGATGTAGGCCTGTGAAAGGCTTTCAGCGATGCAGACACAGACGGTGGAGCGCTGATATTCCTCATACCGAGCAGCTGCCAGCCAGACGTAGAGCGCCAGAATCTGCGCGTCCACGGCGCTGCCCGGCAGGTCATCGACTGCGGGCAGTGGGTTCACCTGGTCGGGATTCTCAAACACTGCCACCCCGGTAAACGGCTTGGGCTTGCTGCGTACTCCGAATTGCGCGGCAATGAAGGAAGGCCGGGCACGGCGAAATGCTTCGGAGGCTGCCCATTCAACGAACGAGTTGCCGAAGATCACAGCGCCGTTTCCAGTGAGATACAGCGATCGCAGGAATTCCCGAATGGCTGCGTCCGCGACCACTTCCGGCGGGCACCAGGGAGTGACCTCGACTTTGCGCAGGCGATCGAAGACTGAGTCCGCGTCGGCAAGATCCTTGTGCATGGTGTTCATTTCATGCGAAAAACTCTGCCGGAATTGATCGAGCCTTGCGTAGCTAAGCAAGATTGCCCTGGTTTCAGCCGTAGCGGAAGGCTCCCGCGCCATGATGTCATCGACCAGGGTTCTGCCGGCATCCACCAACCAGGTATCCGCGTGCGAAGTTCCGGGCCGGTTCAGGGCTGCATCCAGAAGGCCAGCAGAGCGCCCGCCAGCGCCGTTGGGCATACCGCCAAGAAGGAGTTGGAAGGGGGTGTGTGTCCCGCTGGATTGCGCGAGATCGAGCTTCACGGACCGGCCGATTCCCCGCCATCTCCTCCAAGTGCCGGCTGCGTCCAGGGGAAGCGGTTGGGGCAGGTCAAGCAGGACGAGTCGATTGCGCAAATTGGCCGCTGCACCTCTGGATTGAAGCGTATGAGCGTCCGCCGCATCGAAGACTGCTTGAACTGCTCGACGCCAATCCTGGAAGTACGGCGATTTGGCCAGTTGCGAGGAGTTTCGGATGGTCTGCTCCGAGGTCGAGAACTCCCAATCGCGGACTCCCATCTTCTCTTCCAATTCCACTACATTCTTGAACAGACCGGCTGACTGCTCGGGGGTCAAGCTCGCTATATAGAGGAGAAGCCGCTCCGTCGACTGCCGTTCGTTGGGAAAAAGATAATCCCACTGGTTGAGCTGCTGATTGACGAAGGGGAGAAAGGTCAGCGGGATTCGTTTGAGCAGACCGTTGCTCAGCGCGTTCTGCAGATCGCCCGACAACTGGTTCTCGGCCCGCATAAATCCTTCCTTGCTCAAAATCTCGTTCGTTAAATACTCGGCCAGCTTCGTTTCATTGAGCAGCTTCCGTAATCGGCTTCTAACCGCGAATCTCCGCAATCATGCGGCCTTGCGAATCCAGAGCCCGGCAGCCGAGCAGACCCGCGACTGTGGGACAAAGATCGATGTGCCGGATCGGGCGCTCAATGATTTGAGGCTTGTCCACGCCGGCCCCCATCGCCATCATCCAGGTGTCCCGCGTGGAATCGACGTTGGCGCGGTGGTTAAAGAATCCGTTGGTCGATGAGCCATCCGGATCGCGCCCGAACTCGGGCAGAATCACCATGGTGGTCTTGCCCCGGTAATCTGGATTGGCTTCGACCTCCTGCCATAATTGGTACGCAAGCCGGTCCGCGGTTTTGATTCCAGCCATGTGAAGCGCATACGAGCCGAAGTGCGCCGCTTCCACGTCTGAGAACGCGACGACCAGCAGTTGCGGCGCAAACTTGCGCATGACTTCGCGGCTCATGAAAAAGGTGAGTTCGTCGCCTGATGTGGGACCGCCACCCTGCACGAAACTGGCGATGGCGCTTTGGATCGTGCTCCGCACGCGGGGATCAAGCTGGTCGGAGGCGTCAAATACGTTCCAGCCCAGCCCTTCGTAGTTGTCGCCTTCCATTGCGCTCTGCAGCTCTGCCTCAACCTTGCTGCGATCGGCCATGTTGGCGGTTCTTCCTTTACGCAGAGCTTCCACGACAGCCTGAAGCATCAGCTGCTTGGGGAGCACCACGTTGGCTCCATACGACTGGCCATAGTTGGAATCCGAGCTTGCACCGATCAGGCTTGTAAGGGCCTTGTTGCTGGCTACAACCCAGGTGTCGCTGCGGTCCGCGCCGAGTCCCTTGCGGAATTGCTCAAATAGGGTTGGCGTGGTCGGGGCAAGCATGCCCCAATCGTCCACACGTTGCCAGTTGCCGGTGAGGATGCTGGAGATCGCGTTGAAGTGCGCGGTGACGCCTTCATTGCGCGCGTGATGGTAGAAGGCCGATTTTGGCAGCAGGTCCGCCGAGAGGTGCGGGATGTTGACCAATCCCTCTGGAGAAAAAGTCTCATCCCGGCGCATGCCGCCAACGATGATGACCAGGACTTTATGGCCGGAGCCGACGGGAGCATGCGGCCCCTCTTGCGCTCGCGCCTTGGGAAGCATGAGGCCGGCCATCAGCATTCCTGCCGCGCGCAGGAACGTTCGCTTGGAGGGGTCCGAGAGCGACCCAGGATCGACAACAAACGAGGAGCCGATCTCAGCGCCGGGGCAAAGTCCGTACTCCATGGGCAAAACCTCGCGAGGGCGACTTCAATAGGAGGGCATTTTCGTACTAGGACGCCCCACTAGTCTGGCCGGATTATATTCGTCCCACTTGCGGTAATCAATTTTCCCAGCGCCTGCACCCCTTTTCAAACTATATAAAGTGCTTATTTATCTTTATCTTGGATTCCCAATCCAGGGTCTGAATCCGATCTGATTCTAGTCACTCGGGAAGCCCCTGTCTGCCCCGATGATAACGATCTCCAACTTTTGGTTGACAAAAATTATAGGAATGTACTAGTGTTCTCCTCGGCTTAGCTGTAACCGTTTACAGCGATGCTAATTCTCAAACGCACCCAACGGGTGAACGTGGACGGAATCCGGCCTAGGCAAAGGCTTCGGCGGGCGCACACGGAAGAACCTGGAAAGTGTCAGCAAGAACACGAATGAACAAGGAGGATATTCGGATGGCCCTTGATCGCGAAGTCGTTCGTTGGGTTAAAGCTTTAGGCTGTATAACCCTCACCTGTTTCTGCTTCCTCCTGATCCAAAGCCAGTTGGCATTTGGACAGGTGGATGAAGGAGCAATTTCAGGAACGGTTCAAGACACCAGCGGCGCGGTAGTCCCCAACGCGAGTGTGACCCTCTTGAACACGGACCAAGGAATCACGCTTGAGACCAAATCGGGCAGCAATGGCGAATATAGTTTCTCGCCGGTAAGAATCGGGCATTACACCGTGACCGTCACTGCGAAAGGCTTCTCAAAGACGGCTCAGCAGAATCTGACAGTGAACATCGCTCAGCACCTGTTGGTCAATGTTCAACTCAAGCCTGGCGCAGCCACTGAAACCATCCAGGTAACCACCGCGCCGCCGCTGCTGCAGACCGAGGAAGCGTCGGTCGGACAGGTCATCAATCAGGAGAGCGTCAACAGCCTGCCGCTCAACGGGCGCAACTTTACCTTCCTTGCACAACTCGGCGCCGGCATGCAGTCGCCGCAAGCCGATACGCGCGGCAACGCGGCTTCTGGCGCATTTTCCGCCAATGGCCTGCGCCCCGCGCAGAACAACTACCTGCTGGACGGCATTGACAACAACTCGAACGCCGTCGACTTCCTCAACGGAACCAACTTTGTCATTCTGCCTCCGCTGGACGCCATCCAGGAATTCAAGGTGCAGACAGCGGATTTCAGCGCTGAACTTGGGCGTTCCGCCGGCGCGGTTCTCAACGCGACCATCAAGTCCGGCACCAACAGCCTCCATGGCGCAGCGTGGGAGTTCTTCCGCAACGACAAACTCGATGCCGCGGACTATTTTGAAGACAACGGCGGAATCAAGAAGGGCGAACTGCGCCTGAACCAATTCGGCGTTTCTGGCGGCGGCCCCATCCTCAAGAACAAGATGTTCTTCTTTGGCGACTATGAAGGTCTGCGTCGCGTGCAGGGAACTGCTTCCAACGGTTCGGTTCCGACCGCGCTGGAACGCAGCAGCAACTACACCAACCTCTCCGACATTCTTACGCAGGCCGCCAACACGAAGAATCCGACCCGGCCTGACATCCTGAACCGGAATATAACACTGGGCACAATCCTCGATCCCGGTACCACGCGTGGAATTGGTTGCGGCCAGAACGATCCTGTCAGCGGATTGCCGGGACCAGCGTGCGGCACCGGTGTGGCGATCGGAACGATCGTCGGCTATGTGCGCGACCCATTCACCAACGGCTCCGCGGGTTGCACCCCGAATTCCACATCTTTTGGATCTTCCTGCGGTTTGAACCAGCTTCCAGCCGGCCGAATCGATGCCAACGCCGTCAAGCTGGCGAATCTCTATCCCGCGCCCAACAGCGGATTGGCTACTTTCACGTCGAGTCCCAATCTGTTCGAGCATCGCAACGCCTTCGACGCCCGGTTCGACTACAACCCTACCACCAAGGATCAGATTTACCTCCGCTTCAGCTACTCGGATGACCCGGAATATATCCCCGGCATCTTCGGTGGCGTTGCAGACGGCGGCGCATTCCAGCAGGGCATTCAGACTGCGAAATCCGACCAGGCAGCTGTGGCATGGACTCACGTGTTCACTCCGAACACCATCAACGTGGCCCGCGCTGGGTTCGCCCACCTTCACACCACACGCTTCGGCCCGGACGGCAGCACGATGGGCATTCCAGCGCAATATGGAATCCAGGGCATCCAGCAGGTTGCTGAAAACGGTGGCCTTCCGGCCTTCTCGATCGGCAACATGGCAACACTGGGCAGCAACAACTTCCTGCCTTCGGACGAAGTCAGCCAGACCCTCCAGGTCACGGACGACTTTACGAAGATTTACGGCAAGCACAGCTTCAAGGCTGGCTTTGAACTCCAGCACGTGAAGTTTTCCACTCTGCAACCAGCGTGGTCGCGCGGCCAATTCCAATACAACGGCGGCTTCACGGATATTCCCAATGTGAGCACCACCGGGGGCGGACTCGCCCAGTTCCTGCTGCCTCCCACCGCGGCGCCTGCCACGATCAACGGCCATGCCAACCCCAATGGATTCAGCTATTCGGGCGGCTCCGACGGCGTCTACGCCTCCAACATCAACAAGACCTACGATGAGAAGGTGTATTTCGCAGGTTACGTCCAGGACGACTGGAAGATCAGTCCCAAGCTGACCGTCAATCTAGGGCTGCGCTGGGACTACTTCGGTCCGATCAACGAAACAAATGGCGGCCAGGCCAACTTCGTTCCATCGGCGCTCGGCGCCCCAACCCTCATCATCCCGGCCTCCGGCAAGGATGTGAGAACACTCTCCACAGACAGCACTTGCGCCGGCATCGGATGCAGGGGCCTTGTCCAGCTATTGGCCAAGGATGGAATCACGCTTCTCAGCACCGACAAGTACGGGCAAGGACTGCTCCTGACCCAAAAGCACAATCTTGCTCCGCGCGTAGGCGTCGCCTATCAAGTGGACCCGAAATTGGTCTTCCGCGGCGGTTTCGGCCTGTTCTTCAACTCGTTTGAGAACCAAGGATACGGACCGAACATCGGCGAGAACTATCCCTTTGTGTTCAACCTCTCGTACTTCCCGAACGTAGCTTCCGGCATTGCCAGCCAAGTGGCGCCGACCAGCTACAACACACCGTATGCCAATTGCCCATCCGCAGGCCCCGGTGGCACTGCGAGCTTCGAGTCCGGTTTCTCCTGCATTCCACTTACGCCAACCGCTGTGAACGCTCTGGGACTTGGGCTTCAAGGACTTCAGTTCGACTATCAAACCCCGCGCACCTACAGCGCCAACGCCACTCTCCAGTATTCGATCACTCGCACCTTGTCCGCTCAGGCATCCTATGTATTCACGGATGGCCAGGACCTTCAGGGAGGCGTTGGCTACAAGAATGTGCCCTCGATCCTTCCGGCGGGCACAAGCACCACCCCGTACGTTCCTTTCCCTGATTTCGGCGGTGGCAGCTACCAGGCCACCTACGGTAACAGCCAGTACAACGGCCTGCAAACCAAACTCGAACAGCAGTTCAACAACGGGCTCTCCTACCTGCTCGCCTACACCTGGTCGAAGACGATGTCCGATGCCGGCGACTTGCTGAACGGCGGCAGCACGGGTTCGCTGCGCGCCTACAATGTGCCGGGCTTGGGTCCGAAGTTCGATTGGGCTCCGGCCGATTTCGATATCCGCCAAGTGGTCCATTTCAGCGGCGGATACAACCTCCCGCTCGGCAAGGGGAAGGCGTACCTCAACCAAAACAAGCTCACCGATACCGTATTTGGCGGTTGGTCTACAAACTGGATCGTGACCCTGCAGGGTGGCCAGCCTCTGAACTTTACCTGCCCAAGCGGCACGACCTCTGGAACGAATTGCAACGATGTGCGCGTCCCCGGTGCGGCCCAGCTCACCAGAATGAGCTTGCGGCCAATCGACGGCGGCGTCCATCCGTTCTGGATCAACAATGCAGCAGCGTTCCAGCAGCCTTGCCAGTTGGGGGCCAGCGGTCCGATCGCCGGATCGCCGGCCGGATGCATACCCCTGACCGGCAGCGCTGTTTTGGGCAGCAAAGCCGGGCAGACCGTGACACCGGGATTCCATCGTCTGGACTTCTCGCTGTTCAAGGGCTTCCAGTTTAACGACCGCTTCTCGATGCAGTTCCGCACCGAGTTCTTCAACATCCTCAATCACCCGAACTTCAATGCCCCGAACTTTGGCGGCAATGGGGTGGTGGCGATTGGCGGCGCAGGCAACTTCAACGATCCACACTTCGGCGAAGTTGGATCTACTCGCGATGCTCCCTACGATCCGAGGCAGATTCAATTTGGCCTGAAGCTGTACTATTAGGCTAGAATGAAAACGCCCCGGAAGGCGCGCCTGCTGGGCGCCTTTCCGGGGCGTTTCTCTGCGTAGCGTTTTGCTCACGCGGCCATTACGAAGGAGTATTGTGAGCAAGAGGCCTCGGTTTCGGCTGGCGATTCTAGCTTGTGCGTGTCTGGCTTGTGCAAGCTGCCACGTGTTTGCGGCAGCAGAGGACAGCCAGAAACAAAAGCTGGACCGTCAGTATCAGTCGGCAGTGGCTCAATACGAGGCTGGCCGTTACGCGGAAGCGGCAGCTCAACTGGAAAAGCTTTTACCCTACGCTCCAGACAGCTTTGCAATTCATGAACTGTTGGGCGTCGTCTACGCCGCTTTGGCACAGGACGCCAAAGCCCTCCCGCATCTGGAAGAAGCTGTGCGACTGAAGCCGGATTCTGCCGCAGCTCGGACCAATCTGGCGGCGAGTTTCAGCCGCTCGGGGAAACCTGCCTTGGCCGGGGAGCAATTTCGCAAAGCGGTTGAACTGGAACCTCAGGGATTTGACGCCAACCACAACCTGGGCGAATTCTACATTGAGTCTGGCAAGATCGCCGATGCGCTGCCTCTTCTGGAGCGGGCGCAGCGAATCGATCCCACTTCATACGACAATGGCTACGATCTTGCGATGGCCGATTTGCTGACAGGACGCCTTGCCGAGGCAAGACAGGCTGCGCAGGCTCTGCTGCACATTCGGAACAGCGGTGAGCTGCATGATCTGCTTGGCGAGATTGAGGAGAAGGATGGCCGGTATCTGGAAGCGGTGAACGAGTTTGAAGTCGCTGCTCATATGGATCCCAGTGACGACAATCTCTTCGACTGGGGCAGCGAGCTGCTGCTTCACAGAACCTACGAACCGGCTATTGAAGTTTTTAAGGAAGCGACTCGGCGCTACCCACAATCACCCCGTCTAATGATTGGTCTTGGAATGGCGCTGGACCTCGGAGGCAAGTTCGACGAGGCGGTCAGCGCTTTGCTCAAGGCCGCCGATCTTGACCCTTCCGACGCTCGCTGTTATCTCTTTCTCTCCAAAGCATACGACAGCTCTCCGAGCCAGGCCGAGGAGGTTATCCAGCGATTTCGGCGGTATGCCGAGCTTCAGCCTGGGAATCCGCTGGCTCAGTATTACTACGCGTTAAGTTTGTGGAAGGGCAAGCGGGCAGAAGATGCCAGCCTGGATATGAAGACGGTGGAGTCTATGCTGCGCAAGGCGATCGCACTGGATGAGACGCTCCCCGAAGCCCATGTGCAGCTGGGCAATATTTATGCCGACCAGCACGAGTACGAGAAATCGATTCCAGAGTATGTGCGCGCACTGGAATTGAATCCGAATTTGTCCGACGCACATTACCGCTTGGGAACGGACTATGTTCACGTGGGACAAAAGGACCGCGCGCAGAAGGAATTCGAGGTTTATCAGCAGCTCCGGGCTCAGCATCTGGCTGAGATCGACAAGGAGCGGGCGGAAGTTCAGCAATTCGTCTATTCATCGAAAGCCGGCGCATCCAACAAGCACTGAGAGGGCTAGCGCCGCTGTACCACCATGTAGTTTAACCAAGGAGCCTCATGGATCGTCGCGATTTTCTCAAGACCACAGGAACTGTGTTTGCGGGCGCCACTGTTGTATCGGGCCTGTCCGCCGCTGGCTATGCCACTGAATCTGCCGCTACCTCAGGGCGCATTGTGCTGCCCATCAACCGGAATTGGCGCTATAGCCCCAAAGCCACACCGGAGGCCCATGCCCGCGACTTCGACGATTCCAGCTTTGCCCGCGTCACCGTGCCCCACACCAATCTCCGTATGCCGTGGCACAGTTTCGATGAGAAGACTTATGAGTTCGTTTCGATCTATCGCCGTCGATTCCGTTTGCCCGCCGCCGTGCGCGGCCAGCGCGTGTTTGTCGATTTTGAAGGGGTCATGACAGCTTCCACAGTCTGGCTCAATGGCGTGCGCCTTGGCGAATACAAGGGCGGTTACACTCCATTCTCCTTTGAACTCACCTCGCATGTAGATTTTGACCGGGACAACGTTATTGCTGTTGAAGTCGACTCCAGCGAACGCGCCGACATTCCGCCCTTTGGCTACCGCATCGACTACCTCACCTTCGGCGGCATCTATCGCGAAGTATCTCTACGCATCGTCGCGCCTACGTTCCTTGAGAACATCTTCGCGCAGCCAAAAGACATGCTTTCAGGCCATCCAACCCTTGACGTGCAGTGCTTCCTCACGAGCGCCAACAAATCCTTGGAAGGTGGGCTAAGCCTTGAAGCGGCGCTTTACGATGGCGACCGGCTGCTGGGGAAAACCGCGCAGGAGTTGCCGGCGGGAGAGGACGAAGGCAACGTACCTCGCACGCTGCACCTGGGCAATCTTGGCTCCATCCAGCTCTGGGATTTGCGGACCCCCAAGCTCTACCGGGTCGAAGTGCGCCTGTTGCGGGGAACGCATCTTCTCGACCATGAGACGCGCCGCATCGGCTTCCGCGAAGCCCGTTTTACGCCGCAGGGTTTTTCGCTCAATGGCACGGTCGTCAAGCTGCGCGGCCTTGACCGCCATCAGACCTTCCCGTGGGTAGGCCAGGCCATGCCGGCTCGTGTGCAGCGCCAGGATGCTCTGATCTTGCGCAAGAACCTCAAGTGCAACATTGTCCGCACCTCCCACTACCCTCAGTCACGCCACTTCCTCGATGCCTGCGACGAGATTGGCCTCCTGGTACTTGAAGAGATACCCGGCTGGCAGCATATTGGCAACCTGCCCTGGCAGGACATCTCCGTCGACAACGTCAGCCGCATGATCCGCCGGGACTGGAACCATCCCTCCATCATTCTGTGGGGCGTGCGCATCAACGAGTCTCCTGACAACCATGACTTCTATACCCGCACCAACGCACTGGCGCATAAGCTAGACACGACTCGCCAGACCGGCGGCATCCGATACTTCCAGGAGTCGGAGTTCCTTGAAGATGTTTTCACCATGAACGACTTCGGCTTCCCGCTCAAGGCGCCCAATCATCCTCTCTATCTGAATACTGAATTCGCGGGCCACACATTTCCTACAAAGAGCATCGACAACAACGAACGCCAGCGCGAACACACGATCCGCCATGCGCGCGTCCACGATCAGTTAGCCTCCGATCCCCAATACGCCGGCGGCATCGGCTGGTGCGCATTCGACTACAATACCCACGGCAATTTCGGTTCCGCCGATCATATCTGCTACCACGGCGTTACGGACATCTTCCGCGAGCCGAAGCAGGCTGCCGGCTTCTATCGCTCGCAGTGCGACCCCGAAGAGGAGATCGTTCTGGCGCCGGCCTTTCACTGGGCGCAAGGCGATGAGAGCGTCAGCTTCACCACAGCCCTGGTTTCGTCCAACTGCGATCATCTCAAGTTCTACATTGCCGGCAAGCTGGTAGCTGAGGCAGATCCTGACCGCAAGCAGTTCGCACACCTCAAATACGCGCCCTTCTCCGCCGATCTGAGCAACCACCTTGAGCCATGGGGCGATCTGCGCATCGAAGGCTACATCCAGGGCAAGCAGGTAATCTCGCGCAGCTTCTCAGGGAAAGGATTCGATCAGAAGTTCACATTGCAACCCGACGACACAACTCTCATTGCCGATGGAGCCGACACTACCCGTGTCGTTCTCCGCGTTACCGACGAGTTCGATGCTATCCGCCCGTTTGCCGGCGATGCTATCCGCTTTGAACTCACCGGTCCGGCCGAGCTGATTGGAGACAATCCCTTCGCGCTCGTGGGAGGCACCGGCGCCATTTGGATACGCGCCGCAGAACAACCCGGCAAGGTGCGCCTCACTGCGCATCACCCCTATCTGGGCTCCAGGCATGTCGAGCTGGAGATCAACCCTGCGCAATCTGAAATGGCCTGATGCCGGACGTGGTCGAGGATGACGAGACGGAGGAGCAATCGCGCAGGATTTCGGAGGCTGGAAAGTTGAGTTTCATTGCAAAAGGGGCAAAAAGATTGCGGTCGTCCTCTGAAATGATTAATGGCCGGTTGGGTCTGTGCGTTCTCACGGCGCTCATAACTGTATCAATTCCGTTTGCTGCCGCGCAGGATGCTTCCACGCGGCACTCCCAGGGGCTTGCGATCCAGGGCAGGGTACTGAATGCAAGCGGCGAACTGGTGGCCGAAGCAACAGTACAACTTGAAGAAGCTGAACAAGCGGGCAGTCCCGGTTTCGTGGAGACAAAAACAGATGCGGCCGGAGCTTTTTCTTTTTCCGCGCTGAAGACTGGCAGCTATTCAGTCAGCGCTCAGAAATCGGGACAGCACAGTCACGCCATCACCGTCGCTGCATCGTCTAACGGAGAGCAATACAAAGTTGACCTAGTCCTGGAAGATTCGCCGGCGGCGCCTGTAGGTTCAAGTACTTCTTCCCAGCCTTCAACGCAGGCCATGGAATTTGCCGACAAGCCGTCTTTCACGGTCGCGGGAGTTACGGATTGGACGGCGGCGGGCGGCCATGGATCGGATTCCAGCTTGCGAACGAGCGAAGCTCTCACGCGCGAGACGCTTGCCCTGAAACCGATGAGCTCGGTACACCGGCAGGCCGATTTGCATGGGGACGCCAACGACGCCAACGAATCTGAAACCAGGCTGCGCACAGCTCTTGCGGCCGCGCCAAGGGAGTTTGAGCCGAACCATCAGCTCGGCGCATTCTACCTTCACGCCGGGCAATATGCAGAGGCTGTACGTCTGCTACAGACTGCATATCAAATCAATCCGGCGAACTCCGATAATGAACGCGAACTTGCGCTGGCTTTGAAAGAAGCTGGAGATTTGTCACAAGCGCGTGACCACATCCAGAAGCTACAGGCGGCGCATGGCGATAGCGCGGACTTGCATCGCCTGGCCGGCGAGATTGACGAAAAGGCCGGCGATCCTTTGGCCGCTGTCCACGAACTAGAGCAGGCTGTCCGCCTGGACCCAAGCGAGCAGAATTATTTCGAGTGGGGTTCTCAGTTGCTGTTGCACAGGGCTGTTTTGCAGGCGCAGCAGGTCTTTGGAACAGGGGCGGCGGCTTATCCAAAATCATCACGTATGCTCGCCGCACTGGGTACGGCTCTGTTTGCCAATGCTCGCTACGATGAGGCGGCCATTCGCCTCTGCGCTGCTTCCGACCTTAATCCGGCAGACCCTGAGCCCTACATATTTATGGGCCGTGTGGAAATGGCGGCTCCCAACCCATTGCCGTGCGTTGAAGAAAAGCTGGCTCGGTTTGCCAAGCAGCAGCCGAGCAACGCGCTGGCGAATTACTTTTAAGCGATGGCACTCTGGAAAGGGCAGGCGCAGCCGCCGGACCAACAGGCATTGCAAGAGGTGGAGACGCTGCTCAAGAAAGCGATCTACCTCGACGACAAATGCGGTGAAGCTTACCTGCAACTGGGAAATCTCGCTGCTTCGCAACGCAGTTTTGAGAATGCAATAGGCTACTACGCGAAGGCAATCGAAGTGAGCCCACAGCTAGCCGAGGTCCACTACAGGCTGGGTATGGCCTATGACCGGATCGGTGAGCCGGAGAAAGCAAAGCAGGAGTTCCAACTGCACGACGAACTCAAGAAGCAGCAGGCAGCCGAAGTTGACCGCCAGCGGCGCGAGGTCAAGCAGTTCCTGGTGGATGGGCAGCCGACTTATCCCGCGGCGCACTGAAGTTAGTTGTTTTTAGTTATCTAACTCCAGTTAACTTCCGAATGCGTCAGGCCGTTTTTGGCTTGAACGTTGCCACAATGCCTTCACCTTCGCGAATGGTGAGTATCTGATTCGCTTTGACTTGCGTAAATCGTTCGATTTTCTTCGTCGTTGGCCATTTGACTTCGATCCAATCCACGGTATCGACCTTTCCCAGGCCAAAGTGAAGGCGCAGGTCGCTCTGTGACATGACGCTCGTGCCGCTGTGTACTTCGTCCATCTGGATATGCTTGCCGGTGGCCACACGCGCCCGCGCTCCAATCGCCGTACGATTGCACTTGGTTCCCACTAGCTTGATCTTGATCCAGTTCTGCTTGTTGCCGCCGACATTGTGCAGTAGCGAAGGCAGATCGTTCATATTCAAAATGAGGGCATCCATGCCGCCGTCGTTGTCATAGTCTCCGAAGGCCGCGCCCCTGCTTGAAAACTTCTCGGTAATGCCGGGCCCCATCTCGGCGGAAACGTCCTTGAAGCGGCCATTGCCAAGATTCTTGTAGACCAAGCGCGGATTCTTGAACGACTCGCCAAAATGGAAGTTATCGATCTCAGGGTAGACGTGCCCATTGACCTGTACGATGTCAGGCCAGCCGTCGTTGTCGTAGTCGATAAACCCGCAACCCCACGCCACATAGTTGTTGTTGATGCCAACGCCGGAGTTGAATGAGAGGTCGCTGAAGGTTCCGTCGCCGTTGTTGTGGTAAAGGTCGCTGGTGTCGTCGGCGAAGTTGGTCTTGAAGATGTCTAACCAGCCGTCGCAGTCGTAGTCGGCGACGCCGAGGCCCATGCCGGCCTGCTCGTGCCCGTCGTCGTTGTAAGCACAGCCCGCCATGACGGCGACATCGGTGAAGGTGCCGTCATGATTGTTCTTGAACATCATGCTAGGCTCCGAGTCGACGGCGACATAGATGTCGGGCCAGCCGTCATTATCGAAATCGTAGGCGACGGCTGAGATCGAGTAGCGCGGGCCGGGCTTGAGAATGCCCGCTTTCTCTGAAACATCGGTAAACGTGCCGTCGCCGTTGTTGTGGTAGAGAATATCCGTATCGCCGGGAAGTCCGCGCGGGCCGCACATGGTGGGAACGCCCTTCCACTGGCAGAAGCTCATATCTTCCGCCGAGATGGGCTTATCGGGGTCCAGCTTGATGAAATTGCAGACAAAGAGATCGAGGTGGCCATCCAGGTCATAGTCGAGGAAAGTGCAGCCCGTGCCCCAGCGGCCCTTTGCCTGCGCAAGGCCGGCCGCATGAGTAACATCCGTAAAGGTTCCATTCCCGTTGTTATGAAACAGAATGTTATGGCCCCAGAAGCAGCAAAACAGGTCGTCCCATCCATCGTTGTCGTAGTCGCCCACGCACACGCCTGTCTGCCAGCCAGTGATCCCCAGGCCGGACTTTGCTGTCACGTCGGTAAACGTGCCGTCGCGGTTGTTCTTATACAGATGGGAGATCGGCTCGGTACCGGGCGCCCAATGCGCGCCGAGCCGGTTCCCGTTGGTCAGGTAGATGTCGAGCCAGCCGTCGTTGTCGTAGTCAAAGAAGGCCAGCCCGCTGCCTTTGGTCTCAATGATGACCCGTTTGCGGTCAATGCCGCCCCATACGTTGGGGATGTTCAGCCCGGCTTTTTGAGCCACGTCCACAAACTGGACTGGAGACGCAGTGGACTCTGTTGTGGCCGCTTCCACAACGAGCGAATCCTTCCACTTCCAGAGCGGAGTCGTCAGTGAGTCCAGCAGCGCGCCGCCGAGCACGAAGAGAGAGGAACCGAGGAATCGCCGTCGCGGGAAATACATATTTCCGTTGATTATACAGACAAAGAATAGCCTTGAAAAAGCCCTGTCTGCAAACCTTCAGGGCTTCGTTGCCGGGGGGTGTTCGACGGTTATTGCTTTGGAGTTGTAAGGCTTGTAGTCGCGAAACTCCATCTGACTCATCGTTGTCGAGTGGTCGCTCTTGATAGTTCGCGATTCGCCTGCAACCGGGAGAAGATAGTCGTGAGAGTCAATGGCGATGCGGTCATAGTCCAAGGTGATGCTCGACGAGCGAATCGGAAAACCAGAGGGCAGGTTATCGGCGGTCAGGGTAATCCGGCGAACTTCGTGAGTTACGGAGTCAATAAAGACCTGGCCGCGAAAACCGGTTGTAATCTGGTCTTTTCCTGTGCCGGGCACCATGAAATCGGAGTTATCGTTGGTGACGCGATAGGAAAATACCTGCACGGTATCTGCGCCGAGCATTTCAGCTTCTTTCCACTTGAAATCCGCTTTTGACGAAGGCTGAAAGACTGCCTTCAGAAGACCACCAAACTCGCCGTACGACTGAACGCTGCTTAGTTCTTCCGGGCCGCCGGTTGCCGGCTTGCCGTTCACTTGCGACAAAGCCCTGGTTTCCGACTTATCGCGATAGCTCAGCATCTCGGTGATGGAATCCGTGTGCTTCGACTCGCTCATTGTGTCAGGAGCAGCCGAGCGATCGGTAACTTCAACGCAAAGGAGGCTGGGCAGGGAGTCACTATAGGCAATAGCTCGCTTGCCCGCATCGGCAAGGATCGAATCGAATTCCTGCCAGGACGGCGCAGGGAGCGGCGTTGCAGGAACGGCGAAGGCCAGCAGCCCGCCCTTGCGCGGCACCGCGCCCAGTTTTGCAGCGGCGTCTCCCGCGGCCAAAGCCGCACCGGCAGGCTGGCTGCTCACTACGCTGAAGGAGATGGTGCTCTCGGCCTTCTTGCTGCCCTGCGTCATGCGCGCAGTCACATCGTAGAGCCCGGGTGGAAGCGTTCCGGCACGCAGTACGGCGAGAAATGGGATCGCGCCAATGTCGTTCGGCATGGCCAGCGGCGTGTGCCCCGCGCGGCTTCCATCGCGAAAGACATCCATCTCGAGCTTTGCCGGCTCGCTCGATTTGGAGTCTGGATGCAATACAAAAAAGAGGGAAATGGGCTCCTCTGCGAGCGAAACCTGGCCGGAAAGATTGGGAGTAACCTTGCCGGTATCATAGACTAGCGGCTCCTGAGGGTCGGTCGCGATGTCGAAGGCGGTCAATTTCCGGACCAGGGCCACATCGCTGAGCGAAGGGCCAGCCTGAGGCTCGGGAATCTTGAAGTTGATGCGCTGCGCGCCGGCCTCTCCACTGTTGCGATCCATGACGGCGGCTTCTAGCTGGTAGTCTCCAGGTATGGCCATGAAATGGCGTTGCAGAGTGATAAACTCCTTCCTAGCATCGGCGAGTGTATCAAGCGCGCCATGGCGTGGAATATCCTCGGCAAAGTGGTCGATCACCGTGCCGTCTTGATCTTTGATCTGCGCCACGATGGACACATGCGCGGAGTACTGCCCGGCCTCTTTGTCCTCGCGTAATTCGACGCTGGAGAGAGGCAATTCGATCACCAGGGAGTTCGAGTTTCCAAAGGTCATGTCGCCAAGGCGCAGAATCGACGCGTGGAAGTTTTTCTCGGCCGGCAACTTCGGCTCAGAGAGTATCTTCATCAGCGGCGCTTCGAAGGGGCGAATGCCATCCGCGCCGCCGGAGGCTAGCGCATAATAGCCTGCCTTGGCATGGACAAAGACTCCCGGACGCAGCGACTTTACGGCAATCGGACGAAAGCTGCCATCATATTCCTGTTCGGGGGGAATATAGGATGCCTGATAGTAAGTCGTCATATCCTGGAGCATCTGCTCCAGCGGCCTTTTTACGCTGTCCTGGCCGTCGATGTAGATGCCGCCCGTGAGCGCGGAGAGCGCGCCCAGCGGGCTATTGCTGGCAAGGCCATTGCCAACGCCCTCGGCTGCTAACTCAGTCGAGAATGTGGCGATCTCGATTCCGCCTCCAGGGCCGATAGGATCGCCGTTCCGCGGAATCGGCGTTCCATTGGGCGCGGTCGGAAGCGGTCCATTCGGGTCCGCAGCCGAAGACGACCCATTTCGAAGTCCTCCGCCTGGATGCGCTGCCGTGGGCAGAGGATTGACTCCGTTAAGCGGCCCCATGGCGTTCATGGTCATCAATTGCTCTCTGGTTTGCGCGCCCACGCCGGTCATGTCCACGGTATAGATGGCGACGTTGGCGCGGCCGGCTGCTTCGCGGATCGTCTTCACCATCGGATTGGCGTCTTGATCCATTTCGCCGTTCAGCGCGAAGTAAATTATGGTCTTTCTCTCTTCCAGTTGCTGCTGCGCTCGCGACAAAGCCAGCAAGCCCGCCAGCGAAGACTGTGTATGTTGGTCCTCCACGATGCGCTGCGATCCTTCAAGCGCGCTCATCTGCACCTGGGCCAGCGCACGAGCCTTGGCGCTGACCAGCTTGCCCGCAGTATCCACCCCGCTTTGCAGCACGGCGGTCAGGTTGTGTTCCGCTGCGGCAATGGCGATGTTCTGGTTCGATTCGCTTTCTTGTGTAGCCACTTCCACGGCATCGCTCTGCGCTTTTTTGTCGTCAGTGAACCCTTGTATCAGTCGCAAGCGGCTACCCAGCGTCAATATGGCAACGTTGAAGCCCTTCCTGGGGAGCATGGCAATGATCTTGTTGGCAATCTCCTGGGCATTGTGCGCGGCTGCGCCCTGCATGGGATCGAACACCAGGGTAGTCAGATTTCCTTTGCTGGAATCGGCGGAGACAAGATGCAGATTGTTCAGCTTGACTGGAGTTCCGTTATCCGAAATCGCGATGTCGCCCGGCTTGAGATCGAGGATGGACCTGCGCTGCTTGTCATGCACCACCAGATCGATCGACACTTCTTCGACATTCAGGCTGATGGTGTCGGTTCTCACCTTGGCGCCAGCCTTCGCGTGTGTAGTGGCTTTTACCTGACTGAATGCGAGCGGAGAGAGGAAGCAGAGAATAATTGCCACTAACCTGCTGGCTGTTTGTCTTTGCCGCCGCGACCTGCGCGCACACATTTCATGACCATTCATGCGATTACCCCGATTTCTGGGCATTCCCTGCCGAAACACGGCAAGCCCATTTCCTCGACTCATCCAGCCTGCCAGAAGGTCTGAATTCGAATTCCAATGAAAAAGAATGGGACTATGGCTTGAAGCAACGACTATAGCTCATAGAAGGAAACATCATCAACCGGCTACGAACATTATCAAGCGGTTACGCCGCCGGTCTTGGGTGCCAATTATCTCTCTTTGACAAATAATCTCTCGATTGTTTAAGGTTCTTCCGTCAGGAAAAGATTTCATTTGGTAAATCCAGGCAGTTCAATGCGGCGCGCGGCTTTCCAGTTGAAGCTCAGCAGCAGCACAATGGTCTGGGTCGTTCCCGAGGAGTGAGTAGCATCATGAAAAACGCAACGATGCGGTGGATGGCAAGGGGACTGGTTTTGGCAGCGGCGGCTGCTCGGTTGACGGCGGCGCAGGCTCCGATGTTCACCGGGCCGGTCGAGCTACGCGTGGACAATCTGAAGACGCCGCTGGGGATCGACGATCCGACGCCGCGATTCTCGTGGCAGTTACAGGATGCGGCGCGGGGAGCGAAGCAGACGAAATACATCCTTCATATTTTCACCAAAGACGCTCCAAATTCGGAAAAGGTAAACGTCTGCTACCATTGCGACCGCTCGATTAATATCCGCTATTTCGGTCCGGCGCTCAAGCCCTTCACGCGTTACTACTGGTTTGTAGAAGTGGAAGGTATAAAGGGAAAAAAGTATCCGGTAAGCGAGACGGCCTGGTTTGAGACGGGCCTGCTGAGTCAGGATGCCTGGCGCGGACAATGGATTGGCTACGAGACGGCTAAGGAGGCCGCGGTGCGCCACGCTCCAGCCGCGTGGATCACCAACCCGGATGCGAAATCGCTGGCGGCAGAGAAAGGAACTGAAGAGCGTGTTGCCTACCGCACGACGGTAACGCTGGAAAACAAGCCAGTGCTGCGGGCCGCGCTTTACGCTACTGCGCAGGATTCGGTTTCGGCCTGGGTGAATGGTGCGCAGGCGCTCACTGCCGGCCAGTTTCCGCCGTGGAAGCAGATGCCGTGGAAGAAGTTCGTGCGCGCGGAGGTGACGGACAAGCTGGTCTCCGGCGCCAACACGATTGCCATCGAGTCTGTGCATTACGTTGACAATCACAGCGGAAAGGCTACAGGTGACGCGCCGCCGATGATTGCTACGCTGGTGGTGGAATATGCGGACGGAACCACAGCTTCGTTTGCCAGTGGAACGGACTGGAAGACTGCCATTCATGCAGCCGAGGGATGGCAACGGAAGGCATTCGACGACTCGGGCTGGAAGAATGCCGTCACGTCCGTCCAAGCCCAGGGACCGAGAAGCGAGCCGCTTGGTCATCCGTGGATTCCCGACTCGGTGAAGCGGCTACGGCATGCCTTCACGATCGGCAGTCCAGTCAAATCGGCGCGTCTCTATGCCACTGCTCTTGGCGCTTACAATCTGTTTCTCAACCGCGGGCGTGTAGGGGACCAAGTGCTGGCGCCGGGCTGGACCGACTACCGGCAGCGGGTCGTCTACCAGGCCTACGACGTGACGGACATGATTGCGCAAGGAGAAAACACGATCGGAGCGCTGCTTGCGCCTGGGTGGTACGAGACTTCGCTGGAGTGGTATCAGCAGCCGAATAACTACGGCGACACGCCGCCCGCGCTGAGGGCGCAGTTGCGCATCGAGCATACAGACGGCAGTGTTGAGTGGATAGCGACGGATGCGAGTTGGCAGGCGAGCCTGTCGGACATTTTTCACTCAGAGCTTTACGACGGAGAAAGCGTGGACTTTGCACGGGAGTCCGACGTTGGATGGTCTGCTGCGGAATTCCCCAACAGTCTGTGGCAAGACAGGGCGACGGTGATCGATCCCGCCCCAGTGACGATCGTTGCGCAGGACTTTCCGCCCATCCGCGTGGAGCGTTCGCTGGAGCCAAAGGCGGTTACCGAGCCCAAACCCGGTGTCTACGTCTACGACTTCGGGCAGAACTTCTCAGGCGTGGCGCGCGTGCTGCTGCACGATCCGGTTGCGACGAAGGTGCAGCTCCGGTTTGCAGAGGTCCTGAATCCAGACGGCACACTCTATACAGATAACCTGCGCACCGCAAAAGCCACCGATTCGTTTGTGCTAAGAAGCTCAAGCGACTCTCATCACTCCTTATACGAACTTGAGGCGCCGTTCACCTTCCACGGCTTCCGCTACGCCGAGTTAACCGGGCTGCCCGCCCCGCCAAGCATGGACCCGCAGATGGAACAGGTATATCGCTCCAAGGACGCAGTGACTGGACTGGTCTTTCACACGGATGCGCCTTTCACCGCCAAGCTCGAAACCGGCAGCCCCCTGATCAACCAGTTGTGGAGCAATATCCTCTGGGGCCAGCGCTCGAACTTTGTGGGTATTCCCACGGACTGCCCGCAGCGCGACGAGCGCCTCGGCTGGATGGGCGATGCCGAAGTCTTCTGGCGTGCGGCCAGTTACAACATGGACCTCGCGGCCTTCTCACGCAAGTTTGCCGCGGACATGCGCGGAACGCAAGTAGGCTCACCGTATTTCGGCATCTATTCGCCGGGAACTGTAAGGCCGAACGCTGGTTTTGCGGCTGGCTGGAGCGATGCCGGCGTCATCATCCCATGGACCTCGTGGTTGCAAACCGGCGATACCAGCGTGATCGAGCAGAACTGGGCCGCGATGGAGAAGTATCTGAATGCCATAGAAGCCAACAATCCGGATGGCCTCTGGGGGCATGATTCGGGTATTCCATTCGGAGACTGGCTTTCGCCCGAAGGCAAGACGGACTACGGGCTGATTGCCACGGCTTATTGGGCCTATGACGCTACGCTGATGGAGCAGATGGCTCGCGCAACAGGCCGCGCGCGGGATGCGGAGAAGTATGCGCGGCAATTCGAGAAGATTCGCGTGGTATTTCAAAAGCAGTTCGTCCATGACGATGGCTTTGTGGCTGGCGCGGACAACACGCCGTCTCCCTTTGGCCAAATCAACAATCCCGATGCCAGGAGCAATGGCGGCGATACGCAGACAGGCTACGTGCTGGCGCTGCACATGAACCTTGTGCCTGAAAATCTGCGGGCGGCTGCAGCGCAAAAGCTGGTGAACAAGATCGAGGCCAATCATGGGCTGCTCGGCACCGGTTTCCTCGGCACGCCCTATCTGCTGGAAGAGCTGACCAAGACCGGGCACGCCAAGCTGGCCTATCAGCTGCTGCTGAATACCGAATACCCGTCTTGGGGCTACCTGGTTGGCCACGGCGCAACCACGATGTGGGAGCGCTGGAACGGCGACCAGATGAAAGACGATCCCAGCATGAACTCCTATAACCACTATGCCTATGGCGCGGTGGCCGACTGGATCTATCGCTATGCCGCGGGCGTCGATGCAACGCCGCTGGATGCGGGTTTCCACACCGTGGTGCTGCATCCGGTCTTCGACGCACGGCTGGGGCATGTGGCCTTCGACTATGCATCTGTCTATGGCCCGATTCATTCCGATTGGACGGTGAAGGGGACGAATGTAGCGTGGCATGTGACGATCCCGGCCAACACCACGGGCTGGCTGAGCCTGAGCGCGGCTGAGGCTGCAAAGTACAAGCTGGAGGGCGTTCCGCTGACAGCCAGCGAACTGGCTAAGGCAACAACCCAAGCCGGGCAGAGCGGCTTTGTGCTGGCGGCGGGGAGTTACTCATTTGAGATCGAGTTCTGACAAAAGCTTGGGTGTACAAATTGGCGATCCAGCCGCTACGCTGGAACCTGCCTGCCGGCAGAACAATCTATGCGCCGGCAGCATGAAGAAGAGGAGTAAAGAGTGACGTCAATCATCGCGGGGATCGGATGGCACGTGGTCGGAGCGGCATCGGCCGCATCGTTCTATGCGCCCATTGAAAAGGTCAAGAAATGGTCGTGGGAGACAACATGGGCCGTGGCCGGTTTCTTCTCCTGGATACTGCTGCCGATTTCGGTGAGCTACGTGCTACTGCCGAGCTTTCCTGCCTTTTATGAATCGATCGGTCCGCATATTCTGTTGAAAGTCGCTCTTTTTGGAGCTATGTGGGGCGTTGGCAACGTGAGTTACGGCTTGACCATGCGCCACCTGGGGATGTCGCTGGGCATCGGCGTGGCCATCGGCGTCACGCTGGTTGTGGGCACGCTCATGCCTCCCTTGCTGCATGGGCAGGGCGCGTTGCTGTTCGAGACCAAAGGTGGCCTGCTGACGATGGCAGGCGTGCTCGTTGCTGTGATCGGCGTGGCTGTTACCTCCTATGCAGGCCATCAAAAAGAAGTGCAACTGCGTGGCGAGCCCAGGGAGTTCAACCTGAAACTGGGGCTTCTGCTGGCGGCCATGTGCGGCGTGTTTTCTTCCGGCATGTCTTTTGCCATTGACGCGGCCAAGCCGATGGAAGCCGCGGCTCTTCATCTTGGCGTGAGTTCGCTGTATGCGGCGTTGCCGAGCTACGTGATTATCATGGGCGGTGGCGCGCTGGTGAACCTGAGCTACTGCTTCATCCGCCTGGCCGTGCTGAAGACCATATCGCTGCGGGACGATCTTGCGCAGCCCGGCGGAATGCTGCTCAAGAACAGCGTACTAGCTGCAACGGGCGGCATCATGTGGTACCTTCAGTTCTTCTTTTACGCCTGGGGCGCAGCCAATATTCCGCAACACCTGTCGTATGTGAACTGGATGCTGCACATGAGTATCTACGTACTATGCGGCGGATTGGTGGGGCTGGCGCTGGGCGAGTGGGCCGGCGTGGGGAAGAGGCCGGTTCGCATTCTCTGGGCGGGTATGATCATTATTATCATTGCCGCCAATCTGGTGGGCCTGGGGCTGGCTTCGTAGCCGGAAAAACTGAGTCTGCGGTGTTGAGGCGCCGGAGTTGCCAACACTCCGGCGCGTCTTGGAGTTTGATTTTCATGATCCGCAAACATCTTTTCCCTTGCCTCTCGGCCGCCTTGGCCGTGCCCTTGGCTATAGGACAAACCGCTTCGCCAAAGCTTGTTGAGCGTGCGCACCTCTCAGCAGCACTCGACAATGGTCACGGTGCCTACGCGACGCGCCACTACCCGAACCTGTTTGCCATTGCCGGTCACTCGCAGACGGAGATCGACGCCAAAATCGGTGCTGCTTTTCAGCAGCTCTTCTACGGCAATCCCGAGACGCAGGCGGTTTACTACCTTGCCGGTTCAAACGCCGATGGACGACTGGCCTACTTGACCGACATTGGCAACCACGACGTGCGCACGGAGGGTATGTCTTACGGGATGATGATCGCAGTCCAGCTCAACCACAAGCGGGAGTTCGACGCGCTGTGGAACTGGGCCCGGACCTACATGTACATCAGCTCGCCCACGCACCCTTCGCAGGGCTATTTCTCGTGGTCCTGCAAGCTCAGCCGCGAGCCGAACGAGGAGACAGCCGCGCCGGACGGCGAGGAGTATTTTGCGATGGCGCTCTATTTCGCCTCGAATCGCTGGGGCAATGGCGCGGGGATCTACGACTACAAGGCGCGGGCCGATGAGCTTTTGACTGCCATGCGCCATCGGGAGCTGCGCACTGGCCCCACCAAGTTTGGCGAGCGCACCGTGGGCGCGGAGGTCAACGAGGCTGCAAAGATGATCCAGTTTACGCCGGTGGAGGGAAAGGCAGAGTTCACCGACCCCAGCTATCATCTGCCCGCGTTTTATGAGCTTTGGGCGCGCTGGGGGCCTGTGGCCGACCGGGCCTTCTGGGCGCAGGCGGCCGAGACGAGCCGCAACTTTTTCCAGAAAACGACCAATGCGAAGACCGGCCTGAGCCCCGACTACGCGAACTTCGACGGCTCGCCGCATCCGATGCAGGGAAACCCTCACGCGGGCGATTTCTCCTACGATTCCTGGAGGACACAGAGCAACTGGTCAGTGGATTGGTCGTGGTGGGCAAAGGATCCGCGTGAGCGCGCGCTGAGCGACCGGACGCAGGCGTTCTTTTTCTCGCAAGGCATCGACAGCTATGGGAGCCAGTTCACCCTTGAGGGAGAGCCGCTCTTGAAGCAGCACTCGACCGGCCTGGTGGCGACCAGTGCCGTCGCCAGCCTGGCCGCAACCCATCCGATAAGATTCCAGTTCACCGAGGAGTTGTGGAAGACACCAATTCCCAGCGGGCATGACCGCTACTACGGCGGTATGTTGTATTTGATGAGCCTGTTGCACGTTTCAGGGCAGTTCCGCATTTGGGCGCCTCAGTAGGGTAGTTGGAGTTCAAGAGGGCAGTGGAAGCTTGGAGTAGAGTCCTCGCGCGATCAGATCGGCGCGCAGCCGCTCGGCCGTGGAGAACTGAATGGCCTGCATTCCCAGCGCCCACGCCGCCTCGATGTTGATCAGCTTGTCGTCCAGAAAGAGAGCCTCCTCAGGCTGCACGCCGAGTTGCTTGAGAACATGGCGATAGATGGCCGGATCGGGCTTGGCCATGTGCAACTGAAAGCTCCAGACCAGCGCGTCGAAGCGGTGGATCCAATCGAACTCCCGCTCGACACTAGCCAGTACGTTGTCCCCCATGTTGGAGAGGATGGCGGTGAGCAGGCCGCGCTGCTTGAGCTTGAACTGCCAGTCCAGCACGGTCCGGTTCTCGGTGGTCCACATGCGGGCATCCCACAGGTTTAGCTCCTCGACCTTGTCCTCGTCGAGCGCCAGCCCGGCCTCGCGGACAAGTTTCTGCCAGAAGGCGAGGCCGGTGAGCTTGCCCTCGTCGTAGGCGTGGCGGTCGGCCCAGTAGAGGCTCTCGAAGCGGGCAAAGGGCAGGCCGGTGATGCGCAGAAGGGCGGCGTGAGCCTCGGGGGCTGGCGGACCGGTGAGTACCATGCCATAGTCGAAGATTACCGCGCGCAAACCCAATGTTCCTCCTGATGGATGCCCGTGTATGGTTGAAAAGGACTCCTCTATCTATTGTGCCCGACCACCTGCGGTGGGGCGGGCCATCCTGTTTGTTGATGGGTGAAAAGAATGCGTTTTTCACGAAGGACGGACTGGAACACGGAGGAAAGCGAGCTGGCGCGAGCCCACCGGCTGCGCGCCAAGGCCGGGCTGCCGATTGCCGATCTGACGGCCTCCAATCCAACTCGCTGCGGCTTTGCGTATCCCCCCGATCTGCTGGCGGCTCTGACGGATGCGCAGGCGCTCGATTACGATCCGCAGCCCAGGGGCAGCCGGCGCGGCCGCGATGCGGTGTGCCGGTATTATGCGGATCATGGGATTGCAGTTGGACTTGAACAATTGATTCTAACTACAAGCACTAGCGAGGCTTATAGCTTTCTATTCAGACTTCTCTGCGATCCTGGGAGCGAGATTCTATTTGCCCAGCCGGGCTACCCGCTCTTCGACTTCCTGGCAGTTCTGGACGATGTGCGGCTGAAAGCTGCGCCACTGGTTTACGACCAGGGATGGCAGATCGATCCGGAGGGATTACGCAGGGCGATGACACCAGAGACATGTGCAATCGTTCTTGTTCACCCCAATAATCCCACCGGACACTTCACAAAGCCCTGGGAGGCGGAAGAGCTGGCGCGGTTATGCCGCGAGTTCGACCTGTCGCTGATTGTGGATGAGGTTTTTCTGGACTATAGCTTCGCTGGCGGAGAGAAGAGTTTTGCTGCCGGGCTCGATGGCATTCCGGTGTTTGTGGTCAGCGGCTTGAGCAAGATTGCCGGGCTGCCGCAGATGAAAGCGGCGTGGATTGTGGCCACCGGGCCGGAGGCTGGCCGCGCGCTGGATCGGCTGGAGGTGATTGCGGATACCTTCCTCTCGATGAATGCCCCTGTGCAATGCGCGTTGCCGGCGTGGCTTGGCGGCAGGGCAGCGATTCAGGAGCAGATTCGAGTGCGCGTGGCTGCCAACCTTGCTGAACTCGACTGGCAATTGACGAAGCTGCCTGTGGTTCGCAGGTTGGAGGCCGAGGGCGGCTGGTATGCGGTGCTGCGGATTCTGTCTCTCTCGCCCGACGAGCAGACGGTGCTGGCGCTGCTAGAGCATGGAGTCTGGGTCCATCCGGGGTACTTCTTTGGGCTGCCCGAGTCCGGCTGGCTGGTTGTGAGTCTGCTGGGGCCGGAGAGGGAATTCAACGCCGGAGTAGCCAGATTGGTTGACTATTTGGAAGCGTATCAAGGTAGTAACAATCCGGGGCTATAGGCTCATGTTTAACTTTAATTATACGCAGTAAGTGATTTAAAATGAACTAATTGATGATTCCTTAAGATAGGTCTTTCACAGCCCCTGCAGGAAGGGGTTGCTCCTGCGCTCTGCGCCAATCGTGGTGGCCGGACCGTGGCCGGGCAAGACTTTGGTTTCCTCGGGGAGCGCCAGTAGCCGGGATTCAATCGACTCGATGATCTGCTGTGAGTTGCCGCCGGGCAGGTCGGTGCGGCCAATGCTTCCGGCAAAAAGCGTATCGCCGGCGATGACCATCTTGAGCGGGGCAAAGTGGAGGCAGACTGAGCCTTGGGTGTGGCCGGGAGTATGGATGACTTCGGCGGGGTAGCGTTCCAGGCCCACGAGCAGGCCATCGGCCAGTGAGGCGTCGGGTGGTGCGGTCTCGGGCGTCTCCACGCCGAGCCAGCCGGCCTGCATGGCCATCATCTTGAGCAGCGGCATGTCGTTTTCGTTCAGCAGGATCGGCGCGCCGGTGAGCCGCTTGAGTTTCAGCGCGCCACCCACGTGGTCGATGTGAGCGTGGGTGACGAGAATCTGCTTGAGCTTGAGACCGAGTGCGACAAGGCGGCGGTGGATGCGTCCAACTTCGTCGCCGGGATCGATGACGATGGCTTCGCCTGCTTCCTCGTCGCCAAGGATGGTGCAGTTGCATTGTAGCGGGCCGACAGGAAAGGTCTCAAGGATCATGGTCCTATTCTATCGCCGCTCTGTACGTCAGGCATTTGTCCCGTAGCTTTGGCCTCTGATGCAGCCCTCGGCGAACTAGCTTGGGAACACTGCGCGGCGTGTACCGGACTGTGCGATCAATTCAAAAAATCATCGCTTGAATGCCCATCTTTTGAGTCAATAAGTGGGTTGGCGGCTTGCCGCGCACGGCCGAGTAGGGCAGTATGGACATAAAGCCTAGAAAATGATGAGGAGAAGCGCGATGAGCAAAGCGATCAAGTTTGGCACTTCGGGATGGCGGTCGATTGTGGCCGAGGATTTTACGATAGCCAACATCCGGTTGGCGGCGGCGGGGATTGCTGCCTACGTGAAGACATTGCCGGAGCCGCACCGGGTGTTGGTGGGCCGCGATCCGCGGTTCCTGGGTGAGCGGTTTGTGGCCGAGGCGGCCAGCGTTCTGGCCGGGGCTGGGGTTACGCCGATCGTGATTCCCGACGCCGCGCCGACGCCGGCCATTGCCTACGCCGTGCATACGCTGAAGACCTCGGGCGCCATCAACTTTACCGCTTCGCACAATCCGCCGGAGTACAACGGCATCAAGTTCTCAACGCACGACGGCGCACCGGCGCTGCCTGAGGTGACTGGGCATATTGAGGCGGCGATTGCGGAGCTCGGCGACGGTTTCGACATTCCCAGCGTCCAGGGAGTCACGTACGATACCGAGGATGTGAAGCCCTCCTTCCTGAAGCGGCTGGCAGAGCTGGTAGATCTAAAGGCGATTGCCAAGTCAGGCATCAAGGTGGTCTACGATCCATTCTGGGGCGCGGGCCGGGGCTACCCTTCTGACCTGCTACGCGATGCAGGCGTGACGGTGGAGACGGTTCACGACTACCGGGATGTGCTTTTTGGCGGCCATGCGCCGGAGCCGGACGACCATTTGCTGGGTGACGCCAAAGCCAAAATGCGCGAGATCGGCGCGGACCTCGGCATTGCGACCGATGGGGATGCGGACCGATTCGGCATTGTGGATGCGGACGGGACTTTTATTCAGCCTAATTATGTAATTGCGCTGCTCTTCGACTACCTGGTGGAGACGCGGGGCTGGCGGAACGGCGTGGCCAAGAGCGTGGCGACGACCAACTTGATCAACGCGCTGGCCGAGTACCACAAGGTTCCGCTGTATGAGACGCCGGTGGGGTTCAAGTACATTGGCGAGTTGATTATTGCGGACAAGATCGCGATCGGCGGCGAGGAGTCTGCGGGACTGACCATTCGCGGGCACGTTCCTGAGAAGGACGGCGTGCTGGCCGGCCTGCTGATGGCAGAGATGGTGGCTACGCGCGGCAAGAGCTTGGGAGTGCAACTGAAGGAACTGTTTGGCAAAGTTGGTTCCTTCTATCCGGTTCGCGAAAACTTCCGCTTGACCCCGGAGGTGAAAGCCGCGTTCACTGAGAATATGAAGGCCGATCCAACCGAGTTGGGTGGGCGCAAGGTGAGCTCAGTGGTGCGGACCGATGGGCTCAAGCTGATCTTGGACGATGGTTCCTGGGTCTGCTACAGGCTGTCGGGAACCGAGCCTGTGGTGCGGGCCTATTCGGAAGCGCGCAGCGAGCAGGACACAGAAGTCCTGAAGGCGGCTGCGGAGAAGTTTGTATTGTCTTAAACCTGATTAGAGGTTGAATGTGGGACGGCAAGATGCAAGCTGAACGAAAAACAGATGGTACGGTTGCCGGTCCGATGCCGAAGAGGGCGCTGGATTGGACGCTGCGGGTGTGGCGTCCGGCGGGTACCGTAGTGGCCGTGGGGCTGGCGCTGCTGCTTACCTGGCATGTGATCAACGGCAAACACGGGCTGACGGTATGGCAGCAGAAGCGGGCTGAGGACCGTCAATTGCAGCGGGAGATCAAGGATATTGAGCAGGAGAACGCTGGTCTCAAAGAGCGCATTGAGCGGCTCAAGTCCGACCCTGAAGCCATGGGAATCCTGGCGCGGGAAAAACTGCACTATGCGAAGCCCAACGAAGTGATTGTCACGCTGCCCCCGGCGCCGCAAGGGCAAGCGCAACCAACCGGAATAGGCAAGTAGGCGGGAAGCTCTCAACTTGCGGTTTTTGTGTCAAACGATTGTAAAGTTTTTTCTAAGCGGCTGAAATAGGCATTTACAAGTGCTATTGGCGCGTTGTATACGTATACAAGAAGCACAATTCCAGAATCTGCCGAGAACAGTCTTTGTTGCTAGTTCAGTAATCGGCTTCTTCTTATTCCATGTCCCTTATGCATGGATCAGTCTAACTGTCGCACAGAGATCGGGTTCTCCTTGGAAGCGGCATTACGATTTTCGCCGGCGCTCATCGCACGAACAGGAGCGGCAGCGAGACTGAGGCGGTTATCGCGCATCAGCCCCGCTTTCGGCTGCTTAGGGAACTGTCGAACTGTTTCCGGCAAACAAGGTCTGGAGAGGCGAGTAAACGCTTCCTGGATGTATTAACTTATGTGACCTTCCTTTTGGTGTTGGAGGGGACTTGTCTCCCCCTCCAACACCGGTCTTTCAGGACCTCCAATCCACAAGACAACCCTTGAAAAAAGATGGGTTTGTGCCGGGGTGCGGGTGAAGAACCCGGACAGGAACGATGGGCGCGATAGTTTCTGTACGCCCGCCTGCCTTGCTTATTTCTAGTTTGTGAAATTAAGATTGACGGGGCTTGATGCCAAGGGCGCTTTTTGAGACGGATTGCCGCTGGTCGTTTCTGTCTCTTCGCCAACTATCTCAAAAGTAAGATGATTCATCCACACCTCGCCTTCCCCCGTCAAAAGAATTCCGAACGAAATGCTTGTTGCATCTTCCGGGACATCGAGAACGACGTCTTTGGCGCTCCAGGGATGAGTTCCCTTGATCGCGCGATTTTGCATGTTGTCGAAGGCAATCACCTTTTGATCCTTATCAACTCTCATCCACATCCCGGCCCAATCGCCGACATCCTGGGACTTGACCGACGCCCGCAAGCGAACGCGCTTTCCGGCGTAGCTCGCGGCATTGATCGTCTGCATCAGCGTTCCAAATCCATCGGTCTTGGGCTCAGCCGACTGAAGGTAGGCGCTCGGCTGGCCGTCGTAAATAGCGGCCTTATCGACACCCGTGCGATAGCTTGTGGGTTTGCTCCCGGCCATGAACCATCCGGAGGGAGCGTGATCCGTCTGGCCTGAGGCTTGTGCTAAGAGGGGTCTGATGCCAAAAACTGCACCCAGAGCGCACGTTCCAAGGGCAAGGCAAGAGGCGAGAACTACTGAAATGACCAGATGCAGACGAGGTTGTTTCGTTTTGGTTTCGATGAGATTCATGATTCGCTTCTCCAGATTCTCGCCCTCGAAGATGCCGAGGGCGCAGTTTGGTTGAGGGAAATCTGCCACAGAGCGCATTTTTTCTGTTAGCTGCAACAGGTTGTGAGCATAAGCAAATCGTCCAGCCAGTGCTTCGGCCGCCATGTCGTCGCAGGCGAGCTCCCGCGTCTCCTGCATCCTGCGCCGAATCCAATGCAGCGCGGGATGGAAGAAGAGCAGTGTTCCAGGCAATTCAAAGAGGAGGTTGCAGAGGAAGTCCCTCCGCCGGATATGTGCCAGCTCATGACAAAATGCCGCGGAGACTTCGCCAGCTTGCGCGCCGCGCAGATTCGCCGGCAAAATCACGACAGGCCGCAGCCACGTTACGGTTGCCGGACTCGATAGCCGGCTTGAAGAAAGGAGCTCGATCCGCTCATTTCCAAATGCCGCGAGGCAAGAGTTCCAGCTTTCCAGCAATTCCGGGGGAAGAGCCGCTCTCTCAGCCGTTTGCAAGAGACGATGGGTCTGCCACAGACCGCGCGCCAATCGAAACAAGGCAAACAGAACGGATGCGATATACAAGACGCAGATAAGGCTCGAGAAGGAAGCCAGTATGCGCAATGGTCTCTCGGTCCACCGCATCACTCTCTCGTGCGACTTGTCTACAATGGACGGCCGCAACTCTTCATGAGAGCGATTCTGGATTTTATCCAGCCCGTGGGCCTCCAACGGCATCGATTGCGTGCCAGGCAATAGGGCGAGAAACGGGTGCGCCTGCTGATGCAGCAGCGACAGACCTGGCACGGTGAGCGAAAGAAGCAGGCATCCCAGCCAGACATGATGAAGGGATTTTGCGCGCAGTCCTGAAAGAAGCCAAGTGGCAGCCTCAGCCGCGAGCACAATGACCGGCACCTGCCAAAGCGCGTTTACTGCATAGGCGGACACAACGCTAGTGAGGGTCTGCATCGGTTCCTCCTTCCGCTTTGGAAACTCGTTGAACCAGCTCAGCAAGTCTTGCTGCATCGACCTGCCTGGTTCGGACCATATTCATCAGCAGATCTTCGACCGAGCCATCGAACATACGTGTCAGCAAATCGCGAACCGCGCCCCCGAGCGCAATTTCACGGCTTTGAATGGGCCGGTATTCGTAAGCCCGGCCAATCAGAGTTCGTGTGACGTGCCCTTTGCGTTCGAGCACGTTCAACATGGTCTGCACTGTCGTGTAGGCGAGGTCTCCGCTGAGGCCCTGCTGCACAGCCTGAACAGTCGAGGGTCCGGCAGTCCATAAGACCTGCATGATCTTGAGTTCCAGCGGAGTCAGTTGCCCCTTCAATTTGGGTTTTTCCGGCACGTCGTCTCCTAAATATCTAGGACTATATCAATTGACATACTCGTCGTCAACTAAGACTTTAGGACTTTTGTGCTTTTTTCTTTTCCGACGCCGCGGGCAAGGGCCATGACTACCTGCTCCACAGCTTTTTCTTATGATTTTCCTAATTTTCCCCTAGAAATCTACGTGCGCACGCACCGAGCCCGCCCAGGCGGGACCACGGTCGCGGTTGTAGCCGGGGTTAGCGATGTGCTGCACGTCGAGGGCATAGAAGAGGCCGCGCCAGGCATGCCAGTTGTAGTAGCTCTCGACGATATTCTCTCGGCCGTAGTTGAGGTTGCCGTCGCCCAGCAGGAAGCCCAGTCCGCCCAGTTTCAGGTACTTCTGGTGGTCCGCTTTGATGGCGTTCGAGACAACGGCCACGCCGATCTTGTCCACGGGGCGGCGCCAGCGGGTTCCGGCGTAATCCGCGCCTACCTCCACAGTCTGGTCCACCTCGGTATAGGCGAAGGATTCGTGCTGGCCTTCGTTCCAGCCGAAGCGGCCAAAGACGCGCAGATTCTCCGTGACCTCCTGCTCCGAGTTGTAGCCGAAGCCGTATTTGAGCGCACTGAAGTGCTCATGGCGCGTGATGTCGGGCGCGGTGATCCCATACTTGGCGGTATCGGAACCGTTCAGGAAGTCCTCGACAGCCTCGCGATAGGTGCCCATGTGGGCGCGGTTGGCATAGAAGAGAATTCGTTGCGTGCCTTTGCTATCTTTCACAAAGCTGTGGCGCAATTCAAACTCGCCGTTCTGTGCATGGGCGCGGCTGAAGGCCCAGTCCATGTCGATGCCATTGGCTACCGTCGGCATGGCGAAGAGACCGTAGCGCAGGCTCCAGCTTTTGTCGTCGTACTCGGCCAAGCCGCCGACCGTATAGCCGCGGGTGTCGGCTGCATAGTCCCATGCGCCGTTGTTGTCGACCGTCCAGTTCATAAATTGCAGGTGGCTGTCGGAGCCGGGACCGTTGACATCGAAGAAGTCGGGCAGCGTCATCTTGCCGGCACGGAATTCGAGGCGGCGCAGAGGCACGCTGGGCGCAAGCGCAAATGGGCCTGGCTCCTGGGTCGTGGTCTGCTGGGTAAGGCCGATGACCTGATGAATCTCGTAGCGCGCCAGGTAGGGCGCAGGGCCCAGGTTGGGATTGCGTACCACATCGAGGTTGGTGAAGCCTGCCAAACCGAGCGCCTGGCTGAGGCCGCGGCCGCCGGCGCTTTCCAGGTCAAGGATCAAGTCGTTGCTGAAGCGGATGGAATGTGTGGGCCGAAGCGCAGTGTAAAAGGTTCCGAGCAGAGAGGTCTTGTATTCAGCCGAGTTGCGGAAGCTGATTGGTCCCTCGTAAAGCGCATGGAACGGTAAACGGCCCTGATAGATGATGTTTGCCTGGCCAGAGAGCCAGTACATTCTTTCGGGGTGCAAAGCCATGGAGACGATGGGAGCGTCCTGGGGTTCGCGGCCCACGGGGCTGGTGTCGGTGGCTTTCCGTCCCATGCCGTCCTGCTGGGGCGCGAGAGCAAGCTGGCCGGGGAAAAGTGGCTGCGCGGGCTGGAGCTGCGGCTGAGGCGCGGAGGGCAAGGAGTCCGGCGTCTGCGCGGCTGCGCTGGCGACAGCCAGAGCCAACAAAAGGGCCAGACAGCCGAGTGCGCAGGCTGCGCGGAGCGGATTAAGGAGATTGCGGAAGAGCCGGAACATCGGCAGGCCTTTGCAGTTAGATGCGAGAAATGGCGCGGCAGGGATAGAATGAGAGCGCAACTATACCCCCATAGCGTAGATACCATACCGGGGGTAGGTACTGTCAAGCAGAGGAGTTTTACCATGTCCCACCAGGAGCGGGAAAAGATCAAATTGCTGCAACGATTGAAGAAATTGCGCGGGCAACTGGAGGCCGTGGAACGGTCTCTGATGGCCGACGAGGATTGCGGTGGCCAATTGATGCTGCTGGCGGCGGTGCGCGGGGGCGTCAACGGGCTGATGGGCGAGGTGCTGGAGACCCATATCCGGTTTCACCTCGTGGATGGGGCGAAAGAGCAGATTGCCCCGGAGCTGGCCGAAGATCTGATTGATTTGGTGCGCGCCTATCTGAAGTGAAGTCATTCAACTGAGATAAGGGGTCAGGGATCAGTTGTCAAAGTGCATGCAATCCGGCTGCACGTTCCTACTTATGATAGTGGGCCAACCGACCGGGATTGTTAAGGTTCGGTTGATTCAGAAGGCGAGAGAACGGTCGATGGTATTAATATAGCTTTGCCTCGATCTTGAGGATAAAATCCGTTACTGCGATCATCCAAGGCCTGCCAGAGCGAATTGCCTGCTGCCTTTTGAGAAGTAACGATGGCCCATATCCAGGAGAATGTTCCCATGAAATCGTTCGATTCACTGCGCCGGGATTTTCTGCGTACCGGCGGTATCGGGATGGCGGCTGTCGCCATCCCCGCCGTTTCTTTTGCCGCTTCTGTGCAGGACGGCGCTGCGGCAACCACAGCGTCTCAAGCATCGGCGGGGATTTTCGATGTTCGCAAGTACGGAGCAACGGGAGACGGCAAGACGTTGGACACGGAGGCCGTGAACCATGCCATTGAAGCAGCGGCTGCTGTCGGTGGTGGCGTCGTTGTCTTCCCGGCTGGTTCGTATCTCTGCTTCTCTATCCGCCTGAAAAGCCAGGTCCACCTTCATCTACTGCAAGGCAGCGCGATCATTGCCGCCGACTCGCCCCGCAAGGACGAGACGACCGGCTACAACGGCGGTGTCTACGATGCGGCCGAGCCAAAGACGGAGTGGGACGCCTATCAGGATTACGGCCACAACCACTGGCATAACTCGCTGATCTGGGGCGAAGACATCCACGATTTCAGCATAACTGGAACAGGACTCATCTGGGGCAAGGGGCTATCGAAGGGCTATTTTCGCCCTGGCGATCTTGCACCTTTTGCCGCCGAGCAGCCGGGGGTGGGCAACAAGGCCATCGCACTGAAGAACTGCCGCAACGTGATGTTGCGCGACTTCTCGCTGCTCAAGGGCGGCCACTTTGGACTGCTGCTTACGGGCGTAGACAACCTGACCATCGACAATCTTCGCATCGATACCGACCGCGACGGCATGGATATCGATTGCTGCCAGAATGTCCGCGTCTCCAACTGCACCGTAAACTCGCCGTGGGACGATGGCATTTGCCCCAAGTCGAGTTATGCCCTGGGTTATGCGCGGCCCACGCGAAACCTGACTATTACCAACTGCTGGGTAACCGGCTACTATCAATTGGGATCGGTTCTTGACGGAACCTTCAAGAAGTATGCGCCCGATTTTCGCGTGCCGCGGACGGGCCGCATCAAGTGCGGTACGGAATCCAATGGCGGCTTTATCAACGTCACTATTTCCAACTGCGTCTTCGAAGGCTGCCAGGGTTATGCACTGGAATCGGTTGATGGAGCCCTGCTGGAAGACATCACGATCACCAACACCACGATGCGCGACCTGGTCTCTGGCCCTATCTTCATGCGGCTGGGAGCGCGCTTGCGCGGCCCCAAGGAAACGACCAAGGTGGGGACTCTCAAGCGGATACTCATCAGCAATCTCGCATGTTACAACGCTCCGCAGAAAGTCAGCTCCATTCTCAGCGGCATTCCAGACGCTGCCATCGAAGACGTGAAACTTTCGAACATTTATATCGAGACGGTAGGCGGCGCAACGGCCGAGGACGCGAAGATTCAACCGCCGGAACTGGAGAGCAAATATCCTGAGCCGGGAATGTTTGGGGCTATGCCAGCTTCAGGATTCTTCTTGCGGCATGTGCGTAATGTGGAGATGAGCCACGTCGAGATCGCCAACACAACTCCCGACGCGCGGCCTGCTTTCTATCTGACAGGCGTGGAACGCGCCGATTTCTTCGGCATTACAGCCCCACGCAACGCGGATGGCGCGTTTGCGTTGCACAATGTGAAAGATTTGCGCATTGGCTGGAGCCGCGCTGCCGCCGATACTGCACTGAGTACTGTCGATAACAAGATGCTATAAGGGAAGTGGAGGGTTGTGACGCCAGGCATGGCCCTCCGCTTCGGTTTCCAATCATCGAACTACGATGACTCGCGTTTCATACGGCGCAAGCTTCAACAGTATGGCAAGGTTTCCGCCGGAGCGCGTAGATTGCACGGGAGCGACATTGCCGGTCTGGGGATCCCACGCTTCGGCAATGCGAGTTTTGCTCATCAGAGTTACTGTGTGGCTGCTCGCCTGTGCGCCCTCATTGAAAAACAGATAGACATCGGCGTTCTTCCATCTGCGTTTCATCACGCGCAGAGCTGTGTCCGCGCTGTCCAGACGGACCGCGGGCGCGATGACTGCGGCATCGATCGCTGCGAGCACTTCGATGGGAACCGCTTGCGGCTCGGGCGGCTCCGTAGGTGGCTGAGCCGGCGGCGTGGGAGTGTGCGCTAACTGCGCATCCACGACCGCTGCCCAAGAGAAGTCCGCTGCCGTGGCGGGTGTTGCGTCGCGGATGGTCCGGCTTGCGATCCATTTAGGTGCGCCGCCAAGAAAGATGACTTTTCCGCCGCCTTGCGCGAATGCTTTGAGCCGCGCCAGCGCGTCGGCTGAAACGACAAGCGGCGCTGGCAGGATGATAGTGCGATAGCGGTTGCCGCTAAGGGTTTCAAAGCTGCCTTTCTGCGCCTTCAGGTCGCGCGCCAGCGCATCTTCGTCCACGATGTCGAAGTCGATCTGATGCTCACTCAACAGCCGTTCGGTGGAGACAAAGGCCGTATCCGAAGCATCGTTGCCCAGCCACATGGAGCTGGATGGCAGAAATAACGCGACCGTTGCATCGGGCCTGCCCATGGCCATGAGGTAACTCATGCGGCGCACATAACTCAGTAACTCAGGAAAGCCGGGCTGGCCCATGAATCCAGAGGGCGGTCTCGCCCCGGAAGACGTAGCCGGAAAATACATGGTTTCAATCTGGTTGACCCCGCGCACGATCTGTTCATTGAGGATGTAGCGAGCCATTTCGACATCGGGAGCAGGTCGATATGCGGCAAAGCTCTCGGTGAAGGCGCGTGGCTTGCCATAGACATGCGCGGCCGAGCTGGCGAGGCGCGGGAAATCCGAGATGGTGTCTTTCCAAATTTGATGCCAGATAGCGTCGATGCCGGGCACACCGACGGAACGCATGTCGCGAAAGAACGAGCCCTCGCTATGCGTCAGCTCCATCTCCAGCTCTTCGTGGTTCAGGTGTACCTGATACTCAAGATGATTGGGCGCGCACCAGTCCCCCTGGGGCTTGAAGAAGCCCGCGGCAAACATCTGCGAGAAGACATCGTAGTAGTCGCCCTCGATGCGAATCTGCTCCGGATTCAAATGGATTGCTGCGCCGGGATCGCGGCGCGAAGGCGTCTGCGCGAAGAGGGCGACATAGGGCTGCACATCGTAGCCTTTGATCTCGGTGAATCGCTCGAAAAACTTCGGCGTCCACGGCAAGCCGGGAATAGAGTAGTCGGGCTCGTCGCCGCGGAAACCCAGGATGGTTTTGCCGAATTCGTCGCCGACATCTTGCTTGTATTGCTCGTGCGTGAAGCGCAGGTATTGTTCCGTAGCGGCGGGATCGAGATAGTCTTCCAGCGACTGCGATGTATCTTTCACGCGCTGAGTATTGGTGTCGGAACGGGTGGGCGAGGTACGGAACTCGTGATCCACGATCAATACCGTCCAGGTTCCTTTTGGGGCAGTCCAGTCCAGTATATTGCTGAACAACGGGAGTGGAATCGCCGTTCCGTCCTGGTCTACCGCAGCGGCGCTCACCGTGCCGGGCGGCAGCGCTTGATGGAGGGTTGCGCCACCTGCCACCGGAATTCTCTGCGCCACTTCAAGCGCCTGCATGCGCAGCGCGGGCTTCTCCGAGGTGAACTTGCCGCCGGCAAAGCCGCTGGGGTAACCGGCATCGTCCACGATCCACACGCGCATGTTGCGCTGCTTTGCTTCGGCAACAAAATTGCGAAAGAAGGCGAAGTACTCTGGCGACAGATACGCAAAGGGCATGTTGTAGCCGGCCTGCACGGTGACCGCCTGAAAGCCGAGGCTGTGCAGTGTGTCAAGATCGCGCTGGACCTGGGGGATGCTGACGGGGCCATTCAATCCGTAATAGGGCTCTGGCCCGTACTCGGGCGGAGGCGACTTCCATTGCGCGGCCACCTGTGCCGCCGTGCGGTTCTGCAACCGCTGCCAAGGCTGCTGGGCAATCGCCGCTCCCGTCAACAACACGGCAGCCGTTATCAGAGCGAACCAGGTTCTCTTCACCATGATTCTTGAGATCCTTCCTCGAAGGGGCTGGAGATCACGCTAATCATACCTACCCGGCCCATTCGCATGGTACACTTTTTCGGTGTTGAAACGCACCCCGGTGGTGGGGTTCGGCGGGAATGTTGCCACGAGTAGCGGCGCCCCTTTCCGACAGGAGTGATCCTTGTGCCCAGTTTTCTGAAGTTCGCTGGAAGTATTTTTTTAGCCCTGCCTGCAGCGCTCGTCCTTGCGTCCTTTCCTTTAGGTGCAGTTCAGGCGCAGGTTGACGCGCCGGCGGCTGCCCCGCTTCAAACGCCCGCGCTGGCTGGCATTGCTCATGCCGCCATTCGCGTGGCCGATCTGGAGAAGTCGCGCTCCTTTTATGAGAAACTCGGCTTTGAAGAGGCCTTCGCAATGAGCCGGGATGGCAAGCCGACGCAGTCGTTTATCAAGGTGAATGACCGCCAGTTCATCGAGCTCTATCCACAGATGAAACCTTCCGACGTCATCGGCTTCATGCACATCTGTTTCGAGTCGTCGGGGATTGAGGCGTTGAACCAAGCCTATGTCGCCCGCGGGCTTGCTCCCATTCCGGTGCGGAAGGCAGGGGCAGGCAATCTGCTGTTTACGATGGAAGGGCCGGAGAAACAGAACATTGAATATACGCAGTACATGCCCGGCTCAAAACACAGCAACGACAAGGGATTGCACCTGGGCGCTAATCGAGTCTCAGAGCAGATTGTGGCGATGGGAATTGAGATGCAGGATCCGGCGGCGGCGCGGACCTACTATGTGGAGAAGCTGGGCTTTACGCTGGCAGCGTCTCTTGCCCCATCCCTGGAGCAGGGGCAAACCTGGCTTGCGCTCCCCGGCCAGTCCGGCTTGCGAATCGAGATCCTCCAGAACGAGCCGCGCTCGGCATTCCAGATGTTTTTCAGCATCTCCGATCTTCACCGTACGGCGGCGCAACTCAAGGCGCTGCACATTCCAGTTGAAAAGCATAAGTGGAATCTCACGATTCTGGACCCGGACGGCAATCGACTTGTTTTTGTGGTTGCCAAAGCGGCGTGAACCGACCTCATGGCCGGGGCGTCTTGATGAATCGAAAAGCGTCGGCCTTTCCTTCTTCCAGCTGTAGGTGTCTGACCGATTGATCTCGTACTTGCTTGGGTGCCCCTGGGCGGTCATCATGCATCCAGCGGTATCAAAATCAGGCCGCCATTGGAACAAACAAGTTAGCATTTTGCGGAAAAGCCGGGGATATTTACTGCGGAACACCGCAACCATCGATTTCGTAAACATCTCATCATGAAGACAATGCGCATCTGCTTCCGCTGGGGCGCGGCCCTTGTTGCAGTCTGGATCGTCCTTTGCGCCGCCATCGGCATTCTGGCCGCGGAGTCAGTACTGCATCCGGGCCGGCACGCGCTTGGATCGCAGGCTGGAGTTCGCGCTCAGGCAGTGGCGGCGCGCAATCACGCAGAACTCAAGGATGTGTCAGTTATCGCCGATGACGGCGCAATGCTGCGCGCATGGAGCATCCGGCCCTTGCACGGCAACGGAGACGCCGTGATCCTGCTGCATGGGCATACGGACAACCGGAGCGGCATGTTGGGCAATGCCGACCTGCTGCTGCGCCATGGCTATTCTGTTCTGCTGCCCGACGCGCGGGCGCACGGATCGAGCGGCGGAGATTTGGCAACCTACGGAGTGAAGGAAGCCGGCGATGTGAGGCTCTGGTACGACTGGATTGCGCGGTCGGAGTCTCCCCGCTGCATCGATGGGCTGGGAGAATCGATGGGCGCGGGGCAATTGCTTCAATCTCTCAAGACCACGCCTGGATTCTGCGCCGTGGTGGCGGAGTCAACCTTTGCCAGCTTCCGCGAGGCATCCTATGACCGGCTGGGAGAAAAGATGAACGCCGGAGCGGGGGCGGGACGCACGCTGCTGCGTCCTGCCGTCGAAGCTGGCTTTCTGTATGCGCGCTGGAGGTACGGAGTCGATCTGGAGCAGGCTTCGCCGCAAAACGCGGTGGCCGCAAGCCGCGTTCCCGTGCTGCTGATTCATGGCCTCAAGGACACCAATCTTCCCCTGCGCCACTCTGAAATGATTGTTGCGCACAGTTCGTCGCGGAATCCCGCAGTGGTTTTGTGGGAACCAGCGAATGCAGGCCATTGCGGCGCGGCAGGCGCGGAGCCGGAAGAGTTTGAGCGCCGGGTGGTCGGGTGGTTTCAGAGCAACCAGGCTCCCCATAGCATGTTTTGAAAAGTCAGCCGTGTGTCAGGGCACGACTTCAGTTGTGCCGCAATTGGCCCTTTATAGATTCCGGCTTTAGCCGCTGCTGAATTGTAAATAGCTGAAGAAATACCGCAGGGGCTCAAGCCCAGACCATTTTCACTCGGATCTTCGGCACGACTGAAGTCATGCCCTGATACTAGTGTAGTGCGTCACACAGACAGGCGATTATTTAGGGCAGCCTGAGCGCGGGTGACTTTTTCGAGGATGTCGTTTGCCTTTGCCGACCAGATGAAGGGCTTTGGGCTTTCGTTGTGGCGATCGCTGTATTCTCCGATGGCTGTGATGAGTTGTTCCAGGTCCTGGAAGACTCCGCGGCGGATGCGTTTGTCGGTCAGGTCGCGGAAGAAGCGC
>Ga0302319_10001126_pt1 | contig 59932 bp, 36 predicted proteins | sample Bog_T0_2_FD_203319 | JGI IMG/M metagenome (GOLD analysis project Ga0302319, IMG submission 203319) | Peat permafrost microbial communities from Stordalen Mire near Abisko, Sweden - Bog_T0_2 | ecosystem: Environmental > Terrestrial > Soil > Wetlands > Peat | place: Sweden: Abisko, Stordalen Mire...
GCCAGCATCCTGCCCCGATCGCGTCAGCGCCTTCCTTCAAACCGCTCTATCCGACCTGCTCCGCCCTGGCCCCTTCGGCCACGTACGCCTAATCCCGCGGAGCAGCTCCGATAGAGCCCTGACGTTTTTCGGCCAGTTGATTCGGCCATTCCACTCGTCCACAACAAAAAATCGAAACGCAACGTTCGCCTGGTCGGAGAACTGTTCGGTCAAGATTCTGACCGAATCCTGACACGAACGTGAACCAATCCTGACCGAGGCAGGCCTATACTGCGTCGATGTCCCGCAAGTTCTTAAACAAGAATCCCGGCGAGGCAGTGGCTGACGGTGCTGCTGGGATGCGTAGTGTGTCTTGCATTGTGGCAGGCATGGCTCTCTGTCCGGATGCTGGAGCAGGACCAAAGTCGTGAACTCCAGCGCTCACGCGAGCGCCTTGGAGAGATCGCTGACCTTGCTTTGGCGCAACTCTCGCGCAGCCTCGGGGACTGGGAACTCGGACTGCACGAACTGAACGCGTTTCCTCCGTCGCCCACCATCCGGGCGCGGCTTCCGAAAGGGGCGATCTTCATTCTCATCTCACAAGACGGCATCGAGGTTTATCCGCAAAGTCCGCTGTTATTTACGCCCTCGCCTCCTGTCGTGCACACCCAAATTCCGGGCGCCTTCGACCTCTGGTTCATCACCGAGATGCAGCATTTTCGCTGAATGCAAGCCACCCACCCGGTCAGATTGTCAGGAAATCCTGATCAAAGGCAAATCCAATTAAGACAGAATTCTCATACAGTTCGGACTCGGAGGGCCCACGCTGTATTGGTGGGTATTTAGTAGGAGGATCGTGATGAGAAGACTTGTTCCGTTGGTCCTGGCCCTGTCCGCCGTAGCGGGGCTCGCGCAATCACAATCAACATCGAATGCAACTGCGGGATCTGGCAGCGAGCCGAAGAATGTTCGAGGGGGCGGCACTGAGAACTTCATTCCCAAGTGGACGAGTTCGCAGAGGCTTGGGAATTCCCTGTTGTTCCAGGCCGGAAGCGACCTCGGAGTGGGAACAACTACGCCAGAAGCCACCCTCGATGTTAACAGTTCCGAGGCTATCGCTCTTCAAGCGACGACTACGAGCACGGACAGTGTTACCTGGGGTGTGTATGGTCATGCGAGATCGACCACGGGCAACGCATTCGGAGTAGGTGGCGACACCGGCTCGACCGGCTATGGCGCAGGAGTATTGGGCGCGGCTTATGCAACTTCCGGTACAGCCTTCGGCGGCTTCTTCTCTGCCGCCAGCCCGGACGGGAACGGCCTGTTCGGCTACGCCTCTTCACCCTCTGGCTACCCGGCTGCAGTCGTGGGCCAGGTTGAAAGTCCCAACGGCGTGGCAGGAGCGTTCAAAGCGCACTCTGGCTCGGGTCTGCTTCTGCTGGGTCAATCAGGTCCCAACTTCACCGATGTCTTCTCGGTCGACGCCGGTGGCAATGGCTTCTTCGCCGGTAATCTGCAAGTCAACGGCACCGTAAGCAAAGGCGGAGGATCGTTCAAGATCGACGATCCACTGGATCCGGAGAACAAAACCCTCTCGCACTCCTTCGTCGAAAGCCCTGACATGATGAACGTCTACAACGGAAACGCGGTCACCGACCGGAATGGCGTGGCCACCATCGAGCTTCCAGATTATTTCGAGGCCTTGAACCGTGATTTCCGTTACCAACTCACTGTGATGGGCCGCTTCGCGCAAGCCATTGTGTCGGAAAAGGTACACGCCAACCGATTCGTCATCAAGACCAACAAACCGGGAGTGGAGGTTTCCTGGCAAGTGACGGGGATCCGGCAGGATGCCTATGCCAACGCCCATCGCATCCCGGTCGAGGAAGTCAAGCCGCCGGAGGAGCAGGGTCACTACTTGCACCCCCAGTTGTTCGGAACCGACCCGCGGAAAAACCGATAAACGTCTTATCCAAGAGGCGCGGCGGTCGATGGAACGGGCCGCGGCCTTCGTTGCGAATCACAGCAGCAACACAGCTCTCAGCGATGGGCCGAGTTGTTTCTGATGAGGCTATTTCGACATATTTTATGGATTCGTTCGTGGCAGAGAGCAAGATCGAATTGGCGACCTTTCGTATATACGTCTGTACTGACAGTTCTAACTGGCGGGCCAATGATCTTCTGGCCGATTGATCCGTTCGCATACGGTTGGAGCGACAACCAAGTCAAGATCTGACCAAACCCTGACATGAACATGAACCAATCCGGACCGAGGCAGGCCTATACTTCGTCCATGTCCCGCACGCTCTTAACGAGAATCCCGGCGAGGCAGTGGCTGACGGGGCTGCTGGGAGGCGTACTGTGTCTTGCATTGTGGCAGGTATGGCTCACTGTCCGCATGCTGGAGCAGGACCAGAGTCTTGAACTCCAGCGTTCACGCGAGCGCCTTGGAGAGATTGCTGATCTTGCACTGGCACAACTCTCGCGCAGCCTCGGGGACTGGGAACTCGGACTGCACGAACTGAACGCGTTTCCTCCGTCACCTACGATCCGGGCGCGGTTTCCGAAAGGGGCGACCTTCATTCTCATCTCACGAGACGGCATCAAGGTATATCCGCAAAGGCCGTTGTTGTTTACGCCCGCGCCTCCGGTTGTCCATGCCCAAACTCCGGGAGCCTTCGATGTGGCCGATGAGTTGGAGCTTCGCGAGCAGCAATACGATCGTGCGATCGCCGCTCTGAAGCCCCTGACACTCCGGCCGGCAACCAGGCCGGAGGCACTGCTGCGCATCGCCAGGATTCAAAACAAATCCGACCGCCAGGAAGACGCCCTCAACACGTACAAGAGCCTCGCTAGCGAGACCGCCCCTGACCCTTCCGAGACACTTTTCGCCCTGCTGGCCGCATCAGCGAGATGCCGGATCCTCATGAATCTCGGCCGGAGGCAAGAAGCCTCAACCGAAGCCGACGCACTCCGCGCTGGGCTTCTCGATGGGCGATGGCCACTTAGCCACGAGGCTTTTGATTACCGCTGGTCGGAGCTCGATCGCCTCGGTATCGCAGCCGGTTCGCCACCGAAGGATGCGATCGACTTCTCAACGCTTGTTGCTGAAGTCTACAACCGATGGCAGATCGCACAATCGAGCGGCACGAGCCCAAGTGGTCGGGAGTCCCGGCGGGATTCGTCTCTGCTGATCTGGAACTCCAACCCGAATGGTCTCAGTGCGCTGCTCACCTTACCAGATTGGCTGGACGCCAGCTTGAAACTGCCGCCCAATTCGGCCGATGTCCATTGGAAATTGCTCTTGCCAGGGACGTCCGGCGGTACCGGACTTACAGTAACGCGCTCGATGGCTGACGCGCAGATCCCCTGACGCCTTGAATTCTTGAGCATCCGGCCTATCTCCGGCGCTGCCTCAAACCGCCGCACGCTTCTGCTTGGTGGGGCTGCGCTGATGCTCCTTGTGATTCTCGGATCAGGGTACGTGGTCTATCGCGCCATCAGCCGGGAACTCCGTGTTGCTCAACTCCAATCGGACTTTGTGGCGGCTGTCTCACATGAATTTCGTTCGCCCCTCACCACGCTGCGCACCATTACTGAGCTACTGGCGCAGAACCGAATTTCCGATGAGTCCCGCCGCCGGCAAAGTTATGTGTTCCTCGATCATGAAACCAACCGCCTGCACCGGCTGGTCGAAGACCTGCTCGACTTTGGGCGCATGGAGTCGGGCCGCAAGCAATATCGTTTCGAACCTCATGACGCATTCGATTTGGTGCGCGCCACGGTGGCTGATTTCACCGAGCATGCCGAGGCCCAGGGATTCAGCGTCGAAGCCGACCTGGTCACGCCCGAGGGCGCCTCCGCGTCCACCGTCCGGGTTGATGAAGAGGCGTTCCGCCGCGCGGTCAGAAATCTTCTCGATAACGCCGTAAAGTACTCACCGGTCTGCCGCACGGTGTGGGTGGATGGGACGATTTGCGATCGCCGTGTGCTGATCTCGGTGCGCGACCAGGGCATGGGGATCAACGCCGAGGAAAAGCTGGCGATCTTCCAGAAGTTTGTGCGCGGGCAGGCTGCGAAAAAAGCCGGAATCAAGGGAACCGGCATAGGTTTAGCCATGGTGCGGCAGATATCGGAGGCCATGGGTGGAGAAATCCGCGTGCAAAGCGAAGTCTGTGTCGGCAGCACGTTTACCCTTGTGCTACCGTTGGCGGAAGACTGAAGAGGAGCCGTATGGTCAAGGTTCTTGTCGTTGAAGATGAACCTGGCATCGCGTTCAGCCTGGAAAGCGACCTGCAAACCGAAGGATACGAGGTCGCCTTGGTGGCCGATGGCGCAGAGGCTGTGCCGCGCGCCCTTTCCCAACCGTTTGATCTGATTTTGCTGGATGTGATGCTTCCCAACAAGGATGGCTTTGAAGTATGCCGCGAGTTGCGCCATCGCGGGTTGAAGACTCCGATCATCCTGCTCACAGCCAAGACCCAGGAAGCGGAGAAGGTCATGGGGCTTGATGTGGGCGCCGACGACTACGTGACCAAGCCATTCAGTCCGCGCGAGTTGCGCGCTCGTATCCGTGCCCTGTTGCGGCGCGCGAGTCCGGAGCCCTCAGAACATGAGAACGCCGGCAACGGGCAGGACATTCATCGCTTCGGCGCCTGTGAACTGGACCTCGCCCGTTTTGAACTCCGCCGCAATGGGCAATGCATCGAAGCCACCACCACGGAGCTCAAGCTGCTGGCAGCCTTCGTCCGCAACCGCGGCCGCCTGCTCACACGCGAACGCCTTCTCGACGAGGTTTGGGGCACGGGGATCGCCATCACCGATCGCGTCATCGACAACCACGTCGTGTCGCTGCGCAAGAAGATCGAGGATGAGCCCTCAGAGCCGCGCTATCTGATCAGCGTGCGCGGCGCAGGCTACCGCTTCGACGGATAAGGGCTTGAGTGTCAGCAAATCCTGACTGAATCCTTACCAAAGCCAGATAGCAATCCCATTCAGCCCAGACACCGCTCACTCATCCTTGGTTTATCGCAACTGGAGGTGGGTCATGAAGGAATCCCCGAACGGGACAAGCCGAATGGAAAGAGTCGCCCTTGCTTGCACCTCCATCGGCTTTCTGCTCATGAGCGGTGGGGTGGTCGCTTGCATCCTTTACCTGCTGCTGACGATGGCGTCACTGGTATTGGCAAAGCCAGCCGTTGCCCAATCCACGCCGGTAGCCGCGGGAGTGCGTCTCGAAGCGGGGATCGAGAAGGAAGACGTCGACGGCGACCTGAAGTCGGCCATGGATATTTACCAGAAGATCGCCGCGGACACGTCGGCTCCGCGCGAGGTGCGCGCCAAGGCGCTGCTGCGGCTTGCCGGGTGCGACGAGAAGCTGGGCAGGCAGGCCAAGCAGGTTTACGAGCAGATCGTGCATAACTACGCCGATCAGCCGGCGGCGGCGCAAGCCCGCCAAAGACTGGCATTGCTGAAGAAGCAGGAGAATCCAGCGACGCCAACAACGATGAGCGTGCGCAAGATTGAATGGGCTGGGCTGGGCGAAATGAGTGCATGCGACACGGACGGCCATCGGGCCGTGTACCGGGCCGCGGATGGGAACCTCTATTTTGGCGATCTGACAGGCCAAAACAAGCACCTGGTCTTCAAGGTGCAGCCGGGAGATGTGCCTGTTTGGTGCCTGTCCCGCGACCTATCGATGACTGCTCTTGGATTCGCGCCCAAACCCAATCGGCCGGCCATGATCGCCGTGATCAAGACTGATGGCACGGGCTATCGCGAGCTGGTTCAGGATGGTGCGCTGGGAACCATGTTCGATGGATCAGAAAACTTCAATTTTGACTGGTCCTGGGACACTCGCCATCTGCTGGTCGAGGCCTACATGCCGGATGGTAGGGTGCATCTGATAATCGTCGACGTGGCCGACGGCCGTCATCGGGAGCTGGTGCATCTTCAGAGCGGAGACATCGGCCATGCGGTGTTTTCCCCGGACGGTCATAACATTGCTTACGAGACATGGCAAAATGACACGGGATCGAGCGACGCCATGCGCATCTTTGTGATACCTGGCGAAGGCGCGGAGCCTCAACGGGTCTACCAATCTCCGGTCAGAGTCCAAGGAGGCGCGCTCGAGCAAAAGGCACTCCACGACTGGACCCCCGACGACCGCTATCTTGTGATCTCCGACGATCATTTCGGGAAGAGTGGGACGTACCTGCTTCCGCTCAAGAATGGTGTGGTGCCTGGGAGTCCAATATTCGTCCGCGACGGGGATGTGGAAGATGCTCACACCACGACGTCCGGTGCATTGGTCTTCAAGGAAGGGCCCGCTCGTCTGCATGACTGGAGCGCCTTTCACGCAAACCTCGATCCGGCGGGCAAACTCGGGGCCTGGAAGTCACTGCTTATTCACGGCGGCAATGGCATGTGGCCTCCTTTGCCTTCCTTCTCGCCAGATGGCGCCCAGATCGCTTACGTATCGGATGACGAAGAGAAGGGTGGTGCGGACCTTGTGTTGAGGAATCTGACGACTGGCCAGGAACGAGTGCTGTACTGGTTTAGCAATGGACAGCCGCACTGCAATTATGCCTACGACTTGCCAAAGGTATTTTGTTCTGTTGGGTGGGACGACAACGGCGGCCACGCCGACCTGGTCTCGGTAGCCACCGAATCTGGCGTTCTGGAAAAGCTGGCTTCCTTTAGCGACAATCGCGGGCCACTCATCCCCAGCGAGGACGGCCAGCGCATTTATTTTCCCGCGCAGAAAATGGGTCAGGATGGTCGTTTCATGCGGTGGCACTCGAGCGGTGGACAAGACACTCTCGTTGACGCAATCAGCAACAATCTCCCGGCATTCTACGTGCCGTCGCCGGACGAACGCTCGCTCATCCGTACTGACAGCCGGGGCTTGGCCATCCGGCCGATATCGGGTGGGGACTGGAGGTTCCTGGTTTCGGCCGCTGACGGCGTGCTTTCGGACCCACATGATGCCCTTGGTTACGGCGAATGGATCCTGTTCGACGCCAAGGACTCGGGGGGCAAGATCAGGGTCTATCGGATTCCGATGTCGGGAGGCGAGCCACAGCTCATGGGAGACTTCCCCGCTAAGTCAAGGCCTGAGTGGAATTACCACTTACAATTGAGCCGCGATGCTCGCCAGATCATTGCGGAAATCAAGGATGAAAACGAGTCCAACCTTTGGACGCTGGAGAACTTCGAACCTACCGACAAGAAATGATGCGTCAGTTATCGAGTCTTGGCCTGGCGCCCCACAATCGTTGGCTCAATTGTCAGCACATCCTGACTGAATCCGAACCTCAATATGACTCGATCCCGATTCTTTCCGTATACGTCACCTTCATGCTATGCACATCGTTCACCGCAGGATGACACGCATTTCAAAGTAGGCCGGCGGTGAGCAACGGGCCCCCGGTCGCCTGGCGGCCCAAGACACTCGAATGGAAACGAGGCTCGAAATGACGGCAAAACGATTCAATATTCTCATCAGGATCTTCACTGGCGCGGCGGTTTGCGCCTCGTTCGTGACCGCAACCTTGCCAGCAAGAGCCCAGGGGGGCTGCATTGGAGTCTGCAAAGGAGAAGTTGTCGGCATCGCACTCGGTATAGCGGGCGGTGGCGCGGCACTTGGTATCGGCATCTTTTACGCTGTTCATCACGGCCACTCTCTCAGCGGCTGCGCTGTCTCCGGTCCCAACGGACTCGAACTCGAGAACCATGGCGATGAGCAGACTTATGCTCTTATCGGGGAGGTAGCCAACATCAAGCCGGGCAATCGGATCCGCGTTTCCGGCAAGAAGGAAAAGAAGGAGGCCGGCGCCCCTCAGCAGTTCCTTGTGGAGAAGCTAAGTAAAGACTTTGGCGCCTGCAAAGCTCAACCTGCAACGCCTTGAGCACATACCGATCCTTTGGCTCAAGAAAAGTGCCCGCTTCGTTACAGCCCCAAACCAAAAATGTCAGCAAATCATGGCCAGATCCTGACGGAACGCAAGTAGCAATCCGATTCTGCGCAAACATCGCTCCCTCATCCTTGTTTCATCGCAACTGGAGGTGGGTCATGAATGATTCCTCAAATAAAACAAACCCGATGGAAGGCATTGCACTTGCCTGCACGGCAGCTGGCGGTCTGGCGCTCTGCAGCGGGGTGCTTGCGTGCATCCTTTACATCCTTCTTACACTGGTGCTGTTGTTTCCGGTGACGCCGGCCTTTGCCCAGGCTACCCCGGCTTCGGCTGGAGTGCGCCTCGAAGCGGGGATCGAGAAGGAAGACGTGGACGGCGACCTGAAGTCGGCCATGGATATCTACGAGAAGATCGCCGCGGACGCGTCGGCTCCTCGCGACGTGCGCGCCAAAGCACTACTGCGGCTGGCCGGATGCGATGAAAAGCTGGGCAAGCAGGCCAGGCAGGTCTACGAGCAAATCGTGCATGACTACGGCGATCAGCCCGCGGCGGCGCAGGCCCGGAACCGGCTCGCATTGTTGAAAAAGCAGGAAAATCCGGCGACGCCAATCCATTTCACTGGGTTCTGAATGGCGCCGCTGGGAGCCCGGCCTGATTGCCAAGATTCGTCTTCGCCGCTTCGCTCCATCCAAAAAGGACTGCCGTTGGATGGTCGACCAATGAGCTCGATACAAGCACTTTGTCTCCTTGAATGACGGCTTGCGCCGGAACAAACTTTCCATCGGCGCCGGCGATGGAGAAACCGGTCAACGGTTTTCCATCCAAGCTAAGAAGCCCGCCATGCAAGTTCTCGAAGGTAATCGACACCTCATTTCCAACGACCGCCATGCTCTTGAATTGCGGTCCTTCAGAGACGATGTTGGCCACGTGGTATGTCTTATCGAGCGCCAATAGCGCCAGGCGATGCCCGACGTCCCATTTATCCGCAGGATGAATATCATGCAGATCAACAGCCAGATCGGTTGTGATGGCCATGCCGGTATTTGGATCCTTCAGCACGTCCATCTGCTGCTGCCATACTTCAGGCAGGGCTTCGTCGGTGAGGCTTTGACTGGCTGACGAGGATTTTTTTGAGTCGCTATAGGCAAAGGGAGCGAGCTGGACAAAGTAGAAAGGCAGATCTTGCTCATGCCAGGCATTTCGCCAACTTGAGATGAGCACGTTCATCTTTGCCCCGTATCGCAGGTCGCCAATCCCGACGTTGGACTCTCCCTGGTACCAGATGACTCCCTTGATTGCGAAGGGCTGCAGAGGCTCAATCCACGGGGTGTAAAGACGGCCTGCCGGTTCGCCATCGATGAGACCTTTTGCAAGATCGGCATCGCTGCGAAAAACCGGAGACTCCGCGTAAGCCGACTTCGGCGTCCATGGTTCAATTCGGGTGCCCCCGACGGCCGATTCAATTACGCCGATGGGCACGTGCAAAACGTCCTGAAGATTTTTCGCAAAGTAATAGGCTACGGCAGAGAATTCAAAAAGAGTTTCCGGAGTGCAACGTTGCCAGCCCGGAGAGACCGGAGCGGGAAGATTGGGCAGATTGAACTGGAGACTCATCTGCCGATTGAGCCGCACCATGGGACATTGAGGAGACTGCCTGTCCTGAATCATGTGTTCTGCCGGCGGAGGCCAGACAACCGGCTTGCTGCCCGGCGATTGGGTAACGGGAGGCGGATTACAGCCCCACAGGCCTCCCATGGCATACACCATATTCGATTGTCCGGAGGCCAGCCATACATCGCCCACAAGAACGTCGTGGAGAACGATGCGGTTTTCGCCGCTAACAATCAATTTCCGCGATTTGGTGGAGGCTTCCAACGGTTGCAGCGGGATCGACCACTTGCCGGCGGCATCCGTCACTGTTCGCACCCGCTGACCGGCAAATCGAACAACAATCCGTTCTCCCGGATTTGCCCATCCCCAGATGGACGCAGCACGTCCGCGCTGTACCACCATGTGGTCGGAGATGATCGTTGGCAGGCGAACCTCCGCCCCGGCAGCGATGGACCAGGCAAGCATGAAAACACTTAAGCAGATTTTGCTCTTCATTGAACCCCCGTCACTGGGCTGCTCCGCCTTGAAAGTTGCCTACGGTAAACGATCGCCCGGAGCCTGCCACAAGGCCTCCATCTGCTCCAGAGAACGGCCTTTGGTCTCCGGCACAAATTTGATCATAAACAGAGCGGCGAGAATTCCCATGACACCATAAATCCAATATGTGAAACCGTGCTTGAAATGCTCCGCCAGGTACGGATTCTTGTCGAGAATGGGGAAGGTCCAGCTGACGAGATAATTGGCGACCCACTGCGCCGCGACCGCCACCGCCATGGCCTTGCCGCGAATCTGATTGGGAAAGATCTCGCTCAAAATCACCCAGGTCACCGGCCCCCAACTGACGGCAAAACCGGCGGTAAAGACCAGCATGCAGATCAGCGCGATCATGCCCTGGCCGCCCAGCCAGAAGTCCGTGCCCAGAGAAATCATGCTCACCGCCATCACCAGCGCTCCGATGATTTGCAGCGGCTTGCGGCCGAATCGATCTACCGAAAGAATTGCAACCACGGTGAAGACGAGATTGACCATGCCGACCACAATGGTTTGGAACAGCGAGGCATTGGTGGTCAAGCCTATGCCTTTGAAAATATCCGTCGCATAATAGAGTACGACGTTGATGCCGACGAACTGCTGGAAGACCGACAACATAATGCCGATGAAAACTAGGAGGCCTCCGAAGGAAAACAATTTGCCGGAGTGATGCCGGCTCAGCGAGACACGGATTTCGGCAATTTCCCTTTAGCCTTCCTCGGCTGTAACCAGCTTGGCCAGTACCGCGCGCGCTGCGGGCTCATCTCCCTTCAACATCAGGTAGCGCGGGGTTTCAGGCACCAGAAACAGCAGGATCAAGAAAAGGATGGCGGCGATTGCGCCGGAAAGAAACATGTAGCGCCAGCCGATGGCATTGAGCCAGGTATCGCCGCTCCCCACTTTGGAAATTGCGAAGTTGACGAAGAAGATTACGAGCATGCCGAAGATGATGGCGAATTGGTTCCACGCCACGAGATTTCCCCTCACCCTGGGCGGCGCGATCTCCGCGATATACATGGGCGACAACATTGAAGCCAATCCCACGCCGATGCCGCCAAGAATGCGATAACAGACGAAATTCGCCATATACGCCGGTCCGCCGTGGCCGATGGGGGCAAAAGGAAACTCCGGCGCTGAGGCGCCGAGCGCTGAAGTCAGGAAGAGCAGAGCAGCCACGATCAATCCGCGCTTGCGGCCGATATGGGTGCTCACCCAGCCGCCAATCAGGCCGCCGACGATGCAACCGATGAGTGCGCTCGACATCACAAAGCCGAGCAGAGGGTTTGCGGCGTTGGCTTGCGCGGGGTTGGCCAGATCGGAAAATCGAGGATTGATGAAAAAAGCCTTCAGACTGTCTACCGCGCCGTTGATCACGGCCGTGTCATATCCAAAAAGCAACCCGCCCAGCGTGGCGACCAGGGTCAACAGAATGACATGTGGATTCAATCGTGACATAGAACCTTTCATTGATTTCAACTCGACATCACCGTCATCGCGGCCACAGTGGCGTAGGTGGAGATTCCTTTTGAGAGGAAGGTAGCGTCTCTCATGGTTCGGAGTGAGGAAGCAGCCTGCGAATCGACTTGGCAGCCTGCACGCCCTGCAAATTGGATCCCTGTTCGTTATAGTGCACCCCGTCAAGATAGAGATCGGGATGCTCTGCCATGAGAGCATGTTGATCGTCGATGCTGATCCGAGCTTCCTTGACGAAGGATTGAGCGATACTGTTCCTCGCCAGGATCCTGGAATTTGTCGGTCCCGGTTCAGTATCCACCTTGACAGGTGTTGTCGTCGCCCACACAAGTGCTGCTTTAGGCGCCAGGGCGTGAAGTTCGGCGATCAGCGACGGAAATGCGGCCCGGTATTCAGCCTCTGAATATGCCCATCCATGCATGCCGTTATTGAAGTGCACGACGCTGAAGGTGACCGGCTCCGCAATTGCATAGTCGGACAACTGACGCAGTAAGCGCGGATCGCCCACCGACGCCGATGTGGCCAGCAGGTAGACATTTGTTGTGCCCGCAAGTTGCCGCTGCACTTCCGGATAATAGTTCCGCGTGATTGAGTCACCGAGCAGCAGGACATTGGGTAGCTTGGGATCGCTGTGCGCGGGCCGTACCTCCCAGGTCCACTCGATCTCTTCGGTCCGCGAAGGCGGACCCTGCGGGGCGGCCAACGCCGCTATCGGCGTCCCCAGCAGGAGAAGTGTTGTGAGCGCCAGCGCGATCCCATTCTTCCAATTCTTCTTCATCGGCTTTTCTCCTTCCATTCCCAGGCCGCCATTGCCGCCGATTCCTGTGCGCTCAAGCGACCTGACGTTTGAATTGAGCCGGCGCCGTGCCGGGCTTGAGGACAAGAATGACCTCGTTCACGGCGGTGGCAAATTTCAGTTGACGGCCGGACATATCCTCGGCCCGGCTCCCATTGCGGAATAAGACAACTTGGCCATCACCCCAGGGATTGCTGAGAAGGCATTCTCCGCCGGCCTGTGACATCAGTTCTACAAACCCGATGTTGCCTTCTTTTATTGCGGAGGTAACCAGGAATGCTCCCCGAGCCACGAGAGTGAATTCGGCGTCCCATTCTTTCGGCCACGCTGCAAACACATGGATGATGGGGGCCTTGCCCGGCGCGGGCGGCGAATCGAGCAGGAGCGCGGTATGCAGCGCCTGCGCTGCGAGCCCACCTCGCTCGTATTCCATACAACCGGGGCCCTCGCGCAGCGACAAGCGGTTGCGCAGCACGCCGATTTTTCCCGAGCCCACCCAATCGCAGTCGTCGTGCTCAGGAGCCAGGCGCTTGAGCTGGTTTGGGATCAAGTACCTCACGTGATCTGCCCGCCCCATCTTCGCGGCTGCCACGGAGTCCCTGCTCATTGCGCGAATGACGGTGTTCTCGCCTACGCCCTTCGCATTGAGAAGGTCGTAGGTCGCGTTGCCGATCCTTGCCATCTCCGGGTCTTCGGTTGCAATCGAGCAAACGTCATAGAAAGAGATTGGAACGTCCACGACGTTGCCTGTTCCATGAGCTCCGTCAGCTACCCAGACCTGTGGCTCGCCGTCTTTGCGTGTGCCCGTTGCGTCGTTGGTGGGCAACGGGGCCAGGTTGTCAAGAAACTCCTGCCAGACGGGCCGCAAATCCGCATCCACGCCAAGAATCTTCGATGCTGCGATGGCCAGCGGTGCGATGGCGCGAATCGCCGTCAGATCTTCCTGAGTGTCCTGCGTGTTCCAAAAGGCTTCGTGATTGTTCACGTGGTAAATGTGATACTTTCCATCCGACTCCTTCTTCAGATTTGGAAAGTTGCAGTAGAACTCCGTTGTCCCCTTGAGCATCGGATAGGCAGTCTCGCGAAGGAATGCTTCATCGCGCGATACATCGTAGCGAAGCCAGTAGACATAAGCAATCTTCGCGGTGGTGGAAAGGATGTGGGTCACATAGCCGAACGGCCCCTTGCCGTAATCACCGCGCACCCAGGCGCCAAGCTCCCATTTGCCATAGACGTTTTCAAAATTCCAACGGCTGTTACACATCTGTTTGACCCGTGCGTAGCGCTCAAACAATTGCGAACGCTCGTCCCAGGGCTTTCTCAACAGGAACAGTTCGCGCATCTCATCCATCACCTCGCCGGGAAGCGTCTCCAACCCATCGAACCATGTGGTTTCAGGAAGCCAAACGCCCTTGGAACCCCACTGCTTGCTCGCCGCCTCAGCATAGGAATCATATTTGCCGCTGTACATCTTGAAGACGGGATCCAGCAGTTCGAGCCGGTTGGCCGGGGCCAGGCCTTCATAATAGGCGCCGGCATTGTTCCACCAGTGCTCGGCGCCCCACATACGCATGTCTCCCGTGGTGTACCAGAGCATGCCGCCAAAACGCGGAGGATACGAGCCACGAGAGCTCGCGCCCATGACATACAGGAAGTAGGTGTAATTCTCTTCCACATAATCCGCGGCGCCATCGGTGCTGTGAAGATGCACAAATCCCTTTGACCAAAAGCTATGCCACCACTCTTGGTTGGCCGCCAGCAGAGCTGTGAATCCCTGCTGTTGTGCGGCGTCGAGCTTTTTTCCCGCTGTTGCGGCCACATCCTCCGCACGATTGTAGCTGGAAGCGCTGGCGATCCATACGGTGAACTTGCCTTTTCCCGGAGCAGCCGACAACCGCACCGTGGTCTCGTTCAAGTATTTGGCCTTGGCCTTTCTCCCGGTCACTCCGATCACAACAGCGGAGCCGTTGTAGTATTCGTTTTCCTCGAATGCCTGTGTCAGGGAGATGCGGCCGCTCTGAACGTTGAGCCTGGAAGTAGCGGTGTGCGCGTTGGTTCGCACCACCACTTCGTGGTGCGTCGCCATCTCGTAATTTCGTCCCATAACGTATTCCATGGAGTAACGAAGCATGCGGAGATCGATGTTCACAGGAGCCGGCTGCTCCCTTTGATCGTCGATCTCCACCGCGAATACGTCCTGCTCGGTCCACGCAAGAATGCGGGCACTGATGCCGCCGCCGCGCGCAGTTACAACTGCGTCGTAAACACCCAGGTGCTGATTGAAGGAAGGACCGGAGAATACGTCGTCTCCAAAATCGACGAAGCCGATGTCCACATAGGCGCAGCCGCTGGAGTAATCGGTAGAGAAGCACGGAAAGCTATCGGTGCTGCAACCCATGGCATGCACGTCGCAGCGGTTGACCTGGAAGTGGAGCGCTTCCGGAGTCGTCCAGACCAGGCTTCCCATGGTGCCGTTGCCAACCGGCACGCCTTCTTCGCTTCTTGTTGCCGGCGCCTCATAATTCAAATCCGCGCGCGAAACCAGACGGCGCAAATCAACGTCGAGTATCGACGAAGGAGTTCCCGGCGTTGCACCACCAATTTGCGAAGCCGCCTCGGCATGTGTTGCAGCGAGAGCGAGCGACATCAAGCCGCCGGCGAGAAAGTCCCTTCTCGAAACTGCACTCATCTCTTCCCTGGTGTACGACTTCATGGTTGAAATCTCCCCTTCTCGGGGCCGATTCATGTGGCCCTCGATTTTGCAAAATCGCCCGAAATAACGCGGAGCTAGCGCTTCGAGTGCGGTTCCACCTTCACAACGATAAAAGGTGTCTCTTTCGCCAAATCCGGGTAAATCTTCCCGTTGCCCGCATTGTCCATGACTTCGAACAAATACATAAAGTCGAATCGAGGATCGATGTCATTTGCGGGGACTGTCGCTTCATATTCATTGGCCTTTCCGGTGGGAAGCATGTTGAGCACCTGGAAATCCTGATGCTGGCTAAGGCCCCGATAGCGGAGATGAACCCACTTCACGCCGGACGGGTCTTCAACCAGCGCCGTGACACGCAGCGGATGCAACGGTGCGGCCGAAAGAATGGGCGTGTGCTGGAGCGCGGGAGGTTCGTTATCGCTTGTTACCAGCACCTGAATTGGCTGCGAGGCGCCGTCTTCAGGGAATGTCGATGCGCGGCCGGATGAGTCGATGGCCTCGAGATAATAAGACATTCCTGAAGTCAGCCTGGCGGCCGGAATCGTCGCCTGGTAGAGCCCCGAGGCGCCATGCAGTTCGGCGCTGGCAAAGCCGCGATGTGCGTCGCCGTAATAAACGCGCACGACATCGATGGGAGCAATTCCGGTAACAGTGGCCCGAAGCTGGAGATTCTGCCCCGGCGCCAGGCGCCGCACCGGCACATGAGCAATGGCAGGATCAACGCGCGCGACCGTGAGTGTGCTGGCGTATGCGTCTGCACTCGTGCCATGGTCAAACAGGACTTTCAGTTTTCCTTCGACGGCAGTGGTCTCAATCGTGCGCTCGACCGATTCACCCGCTGGTACTGAAAATAAGTCGCTGTACTCGACTCCGTTTACCTCGATCCACATGGGACCGTGGCTTGCCTCGTCATCGTGAATGCCGGCTGTGACTTCATAGCAGCCATCCGGGACATTCAGGGTGACAAGATGACCGCCAGCACTCTCGCTTGACGGGATACGCTGAAAGCCGGGCTGCACAGGGCCGTTGCCCAGATCGTATTGTCCGATTACGCGGCGAGCCTCCAGCCGGTAGTGTTCCCGCTGTTGCTTTAATGCCGCAAGTCCATCGTTGAGCTTCACGAGTTCATCCCGCCAGTGGCCGCTCAGATCGGCCTGGGGAAGGCCCATCATCAGATCGAAGTTATATACATCGCCTGCATCGCGAACCATGCCGGCCCAGGCATCGGTCGCTTCCGTCTCGCTCTGAATTGCGTCGTCAAGCGCGTTCAGGTCGTGGGTCCTTTCAAACAGTGCATAGTTCAGGCCGGCTTCGGCACGGTGAGAATGATAGGCAGCCAGATCGGAGAGTATCTTCAGATCGACAATCGTTGAAGCAAACTCTTTGCCTGGGTGTAGCCCCGCATGTTGCTCAGCCTGAGCAACCAGTTTCCTGACGTCACTCGACGCGCGGGCGAACCACCGGCTGGTCTCCATCGGCGTGATCCTGGGTGAAAATCGTCCTAGCAGAATGTCGTCAGCGGCATCTTTTATGGTCTCGAACTGCTGCGGATCGCTGGGGTCTGCCTCGACGTACGCGGGCAGATCACCCTGGCGCTGCCGCTCCGGCCAACCGCGCGTAGTTGGGTAATGATCCGTGGGCTGGCAATAGGCAGTAATCTCCGGCAGAATCTGGCTGGCACGCTGCAATCCCTGTTCAATAAAGGGCGCAGCGTTCTTGCCGAAGCGAGCCACAAATTCATGGTCCCACTCTTCAGTAAGCGTTTTGGGGTTGTAGGAGAGCCGTCCGAAGAGTTGGAAGAAGTACCAGTAACGCTCAAACTCATACTGATAATAACGGTTGGAAGGCGAGAGTAGTTCAAACGGCTTCAAGTCATGAGGCTGGCCAGCCATCTTTGTTGCCAGCGGTTCATGGATTTCAAATCCCTCGGCGCCGCCCAGATGGGTGCTGGCGGCAAACCGGCGAACATACTCCGGATCGCCCCAAAGCAGAACGCGCAAAGTCCCCGATGTCCAAAGAGTCCAATGCAGCTTATAGTCGCGGGGGTATTTCAGCATATCCGCATAGCTGCCGCGCCGCGTGAACTGGTCAGGAAAGTCTACGTGGGTTTGCAGAAAGGGCAAGCCGACCTGTTCAGACCAGAACTTGGTGTTGACCCGGATCTTGAGTCCCATATCGAGTCCCTGCTTGATCAAATCGTCAGAGACGCCTTTGGCTCGCAACTCATACTGGATGTCCGGCGCAGCCTTCTTGAGCGCTGGATAAATCTCTCTCCAGAAATCCTTCATGTCAGAGGTCTTCAGGCCGGACTCATCCATCATCAGAAGTTGCACCGCGTCAATCTCATGGAACTCTTTGAGAAACTGACTGATGGCCGCGAGGGTATAGGGGACAAGATTTGCTTCCGTCAGTCCGGATACCGTGTATGGAGCGGCGGGCTTCGATGGATCGACCGCAGTCATTGCGGCAGTGTAGCGGTAATAATGGCACCAGATACCAAATGTGACTCGAATGCCGCGCTGATGGGCTAAGCGGACGAGACGATGAAGGTCGGCGAGATTGCGCTGCTGCTCATCCTTGCTCAGCCCCGCCACTTTGACTTCCGGAAAGGAATCAACATCGATGTAATAGGGATAGACCGGGCAGTTGTAGCCATTGGCCTCGTAGGCGAACAGCACTTCGATGGTATTGAACCGGTCGTCCGCAAGCATGTCAAAGTATTTGACCCAGTAATTCTCATCATGTAGGCGGTCTTCATACTGATGCTTCTGCATGGTAAAAATGATCACGCCGCGGTCATTTACAGAGGGAGATTCAACGGTGTCCCGCACCTCACTGAGCGGGGAGGCCTGGTCTTTGGCCAATCCAATTCTGGTTGCGACCTCGAGCAGTGCATACATCAGGCCTCTATCGTCACTGCCACTGAGCAGAAGAGTCGGCTTCCCCTGCAGGACGGCCTTGTGGATGATGAGGGATTCCGGCTTTTCAGGCATCATGATGCCGAGCGATCGAATGCGCTCAGCAACCAGGCCGGAGCCCGAGGCAAGGCCTGCAAAAATCAGCACCTCACCATGGGCGCTCTTTGCGTTTTCAACCTCCTCGTAGCGAATGCTTTTGGCCGAGAGCGCAGCTTTCATCTTGTCCCACCCGTGATTCGTTGCCTTTCCTGGCGGGCCATCCTGCACCAGCGAGATCTGACATGTGCGGCCCTGTGCTTGATCCGGCGTGATTGCGGAGGGGGACACAAGCAAAGCGAGGGCGGCGATTGAGACGCAGTGTTCAAGATGCATCATGCGAGCGATCCTTTCCCGGAGGATGCTGACCCTGCATGGCGTTCGTTTGCGTGAGCAGGAAGACTCCGCTTGAATTGCATGGCGCCCTTCATGAGTGTCTATTCCTGAGCTGATTGATGTCCCTGCCAATAACTGGCGCGCAAGGATGACCACTTCCGACCGTGAGCTACCGCATCACCGCCCCACAACGCTTCAGCGTCCGTTTGGCGAGGCTGGACCATTGAGTTCATTGCGTGGCATCACAGTAGAAACGCCCGATGCTCTGTCCCTGACCGTAAGAATGAAAATAGACAAAGAGCCTCTTCGACTCACCGGGTAAGTTGCCGTACTGCATAGCCGGCGATAGCGCGCCTTTGCTGTACCAGGCTGGGCCATCTGAAGAATTGAACTGGAGCAGCGTGACCTCCCCGGTCCAGTCGGAACTTTTCTTGCCGGGAGTGCTCGCACCCAGCCAGACGATATCGCGGGGTGACGGCCCTCCCTTCATGGTCGGGTCCTTTGCGATGGTCATTTCGTAGCGCCGGCGCGCGGCATTGTAGAGCCAGTCTGCGTTGTAATACGGGCTGCCAAACCCGAGCAACGTCTGGTGTTCCCAGTGAATGCCGTCGGCGCTGTCGGCGTATGCCAGATCATTGTTCGGAGGCTTTCCCCACCACGCCCCGGCGGTGTAGTACATGATCCACTTTTTGCTCTTCGGCAGATAGCGGACGGTTGGCTCCAACAGCTCGCCGACACCCTTGGGATAGTCCTCCCATGCTTCTGTTGCAGACATAATCGGATTGTGCGGATCGGGAACTCCAATGCCGTTGCGGATGGAGTTGAGCCTGCCGATTTTCATCGGGTGACCGTTGTACGGCGAATCTGAATATCCGGAATAGAACAAAGTCACATTTCCGTCGGGACCACGCGTCACTGTGGCCGTTTCAGCGCCGGCGGCATCCCAGCCTCCTGCTGCCGGTGCTGGAATCAGAGCGACTGGAGATCCCTTTCCGTCTGGTTGTGCGCCGAGGATATGCCATCCCTTCGGGTCGGAGGGATAAGTGGTCGACGTCTCCAGTGACGCGCCCGGCGGCAAGTAAGCCGAGAAATACTCTACCGGCCTTCCCGGACCCGGGCCTGCCGCAAAGAACATCCACCATTGATTGCCGCTCAGGATCAGATCCGGGTCTCCCACAGCTTCCCATTTGTTCACCCCGTAGATTCCTGTCTTCAGCTTGGATCCGTCAAAGATCACCTGGGCGGTGGCGTTGCCGCAGTTGGTTGCAAAGGCTGCGTTGGCCGCGGGTGCGGTTGCAGGCTTGGCGCCTGCATTCGCTGGAGACTGGGAAAACAGCAAGGAGCCGGCAAGGCCCATGAAAAGCACCAGGAGCATAGGAGCCTTCCACCTGCCGCGGTTAAGTCTAAGATTCGTTCTCTGCGGCACGACATCGATCTGGAACATGCTTATCCCTAACCTTTCTTCATCTGTTCTTCGATAAGAACTGAGTCATCAGCAAAACTGCGTGCAGCCATGGAGTTCTGAATGGGGCGGGGAGTCGAACTCGAGAGCCATCCGAGTGGCCAGTTCGTCAGGTGGATGGCCGGCAACTCGAGAAAGGATAAGCTGCGCTCCTGTGAGCTCAACTGCGATCTGCTGAGCGGTCTTGAACAGCGTGGCGCGAAGCGGCTTCTTGTCCATGCCGCCGACGGTCATCGCGTTTTCTCTGCGCGTGGTTCTCCCGCTCACGATGACCCTCCTCACACACGGCGATGGCGAGCCCTACTTCTATCCCCAACCCTTCGCGATCTCTTCGTGGATGAGCTGAACAAAGGGCACTACGATGCGCGTTCCCATCGAGTCCTGAACCGGAGCGGTGTCGAATTCTGCGGTAATCACCGTAACCACGTCGTCTGGCGAGTTCTCCGGAAGGCCAGAGAAGACCAGCCGCGTGCCGTTCAATGCACAGTTCACATCCTTGCCGGAAGCAAGGTACCGCGCCGATTTCGGCTTCTGGTGAATGCCGCCGATGGTGAAGGTATTGCCCTGCCAATTTTGCACGTAGAAATAGATGGTGTTGTCCTTGCGGCTGAAGAACACTCCATCCGCCCGGGTGATCTTGGCGCTGGTCACGCCGTGGATCGCATCGCCATTGCGGCTCACCCAGCCGCCTACGGCATGAAGAATGTCCACGGTCTGTTCAGGCACCGAGCCATCGCTCCTGGGGCCAATGTTCAAGAGGTAATTGCCGCCGTTCATGGAACAGTGCGCCAGGTTCGAGACCAGTGTCCTGGGGGGCTTCCAGTTGTTGTCGGCCGCTCCATATCCCCAGTGGTCGTTGAGCGTCATGCACGATTCCCAGTCGCGTTTGGAGGCCTCAATCGATTGTTCCGGAGTTGAGAAATCGCCTGCCATCCAACTGCGATTGTTGATGACAATATCCGGCTGAAGCTCGAAGACCATCGCATTCATTTCCTGCGAGCGCCAGCCCTCTGCGTCGAGCGGAAAAGCGCCGTCGTACCAAAGCTCATCGATCTTGCCGTAGTTCGTCATCAACTGGCGAAGTTCGCCGTGCACGCGGTCGACAAACCGCTTTCTTGCATCCGCATCGGTTTTACAAATGCGCCAATCCTCAGAGTGCCAGTCCATGAGCGAGAAATACATTCCCACCCGCAGCCCTTCGCCCCGGACCGCCTCAACGTATTCAGCAACAAGGTCGCGGCCAGCGGCCTGCTTCGGAGCGCAGTAACTCGTAAAGTTGGAATTGAAAAGGCAGAATCCGTCGTGATGCTTGGTCGTCATGACCATGTATTTCATGCCGGCTTCGCGCGCCAATCGAGCCCATTCTCGCGCCGCGTGGGGGCGAGGATTGAACTGCCTGGCCAACTGCTGGTATTCCTCGACCGGAATATCTTCGATTGCCATGACCCATTCGCCCCGGCCGAGAACGCTGTACAGGCCAAAATGAATGAACATGCCGAATTTGGCCTCGCGCCACCATTGCATGCGGCGCTCGTGATCGGGCGGCTCCACGAGGTCAGGATCCTTGACGGCGGCTTCTGGTTTGGCCCTGTCGGCGCGGGTTTCCTGCGCAGGTAGTGCGGCAAACGTTGTGGCCCACCCCGCGCCTGCGGCGAGCAGCTTCAAACAATCTCTTCTGGAAGTTGGGTTATACACCTGAAATCTCCTGATCGTTCCGGCAAGGCAAAATGGATCGTGGCGCGACGCCCATGCGCCGCAGACAAACGAGCGGGTCACACTGAATCCGCCTTGGACAATATTTGTCGAACGCCAAATTTGTCAAGGTCAAATCCTGCCTTTTATAATCGCATATGCTCGTTTGTGTCCATTTCGCAATATTGGCGAGATCGAAAAGTTTCCTCTCCATATCTTGCATCTATCGAGCAATAAGCATGTTAGTTGATTCAATCGCTAACCTGGACTCATGGGGAAAGACTCGACGGCGTCTTCGGGAACTCGTTCAGAAACGAACAAAATGGATTGACAAAGGTTGCTGGACCGGTATGGCGTTATCCCGGAATTGACCTGATTCTGCACGGCCAAAGCCCAGGCCCAGGCAACACGCGCCGAGGAGATCGTTGAAAAGGCGAGGGAACTGAAGAGTGTTCTGGACGGCGAGGGCTTGACCGCTGAGTTCATAGCGCCGCGTCTTTGGGAGGACCCGCGCGCCATCGACGGTGCGCATACCTCGAACGATCCGAAGTCCCGGGAGTACGCCCGGGATCGCAGTCGACGCGCAATCGATATCGCCGATGCATTGGGTACCTCTCTCCTGGTTCTGTGGTTCGCGCGCGAAGGAACCTACATACGGAAATCGAAAGATAGCAAGGTTGCTGTCGACCGGCTCGTCGCGGCCATCGACGACATGCTGGAGCATCACCCGTCGATTCGCATCGCCATCGAGCCGAAACCCAATGAGCCGGTGGATCATGCATACCTGCCGACGACAGGCCATGCGATCGCTGTGGGCTTCCGGACCAAAGATCCCGCCAGAGTAGGAGTCAACATCGAGAGCGCGCATGCGATTCTCGCCGGCCTCGATCCCTCCGATGAAATCGGCTTCGCGTTGTCGTTTGGCAAACTCTATACGGTGCATTTGAACGACCAGAATGGACTCAAATTCGACCAGGACAAGACATTCGGTGCAGTTGATCTGCGCAGAGCATTCAATCAGGTGCGGCTGCTCGACCGTCATAACTACGGCCAGAATGGTGAGTTTGTCGGCCTGGATGTGAAGGCCAAGCGCACACAGCGCCAGGAACTCGCCTCAAAACATTTGAGCAACAGCCTCACCATCTTTAATCGACTGCTGGAGCTCTCTCGCAGTCTTCGTGACGAGGATGTCGCCGCGTTGATTGCTGCGCGAGACTATGAAGAATTGGAAATGCTCATCATCAACCACCTGCTAGGCGGCGAAGTTACTGTGCCCGCGGGCGCACACAGGTAAACCGTACTCACGTAGTGCTCTCTAAGTCATTCAGTGGGTTATATTGCCCGAACCGAATAACTCGCAGCTTCAATCTGTCTATGTTCGCTTGCGAAAGAGAACCGAGGGGTGCGGCCTTCCGGTTCGCTCGCATTCCACTGGCTGCCACGTCCATACGTTGTTAGGCCTCTGACAAACTCGGGTGTCGGAATGCGGGCATTGTGTTTGACCAACCCAGTGCGAGCCAGGAACGGCGGCATTGTTTTGAGTTACTAATCCGTGGAACCGTAAACGGGACCGGGGCCGCTTCTGAAAGCTCATCTCGCCTTGAGCGAGCGAATTGTACGGCAATACACATTCAAAGGCAGAGTGATGCTATCTTCACGGCGCCGTTTTGTAAGTCTCGTCGCTTCGCTCGCGGGTTCATTGCGACTCTCCCGGTCGGGAATATTTGCTCAAGCGTCGACCGCTGCACGAGGCCAGGCCATCCCCGCCTCAAATGGCGGCTCAAACCCTGCTCCTTCGCTCTGGTTCGCGCAGCCGGCAAAGCTATGGCAAGACGCGCTGCCAGTGGGTAACGGACGGCTCGGCGGCATGATCTCCGGTGGGGTGAGTTCTGAACGCGTTGCCCTGAATGAAGACACGCTATGGTCCGGAGCACACAAAGAATGGAACATCCCCGGCGTCAGGGATCATCTTCCCGTGTTTCGCAGACTGGTTCTTGAAGAGAAGAACTATCAGGCTGCCGACGATGAGTGCCGCAAGATGGAAGGCCCATGGAATGAGAATTACGAGCCGCTTGGCGGCCTGTTAGTGAATTTCGACCACGCCTCGGAACCTCAATCTTACCGCCGCGATCTTGATCTGGATGGGGCTCTTGCCAGCGTTGAGTATGAGATTGACGGAGTCAGATATCTCCGTCAACTCTTCGCGTCGAAGCCGGACAATGTGATCGTGCTCCGCATCGCCTCGAATAAGGCGCACTCAATTGATTGCAGCATGAAGCTGGTAAGCCAACTGCGGGCAAATTGTGTCGCGTATGTTAGCGAGGGCACAGCGGAGATCGTGCTGACCGGAAAGGCTCCAAGCCAGTCACAGCCCCAGTACATCCATGGGAAAGACGACACCGCGATACAGTACAGCTCACAGGAAGGCAAGGGGATGCATTTCGCCGCCGTACTGCACTGCATGGCGGAAGGAGGAAAAGTAAATGGACAGCCGGATGGAGGGCTGCGCATTAAGAACGCAACGTCTCTGATTCTCACCATCGGCGCTGCCACGGGCTACCGCGGTTATGCGGTTGCACCCGACAAGCCGATTGAAGAAGTTATCACAGCAGCAAGGACTCCGGTGATCGCGGCGCACGCGATGCCGTTTGACACCCTGTTGCGGCGCCATCAGCAGGATTTCCAGAAGCTCTTCCGCAGAGTGAGTCTTGAGCTTGGGCCGTCTCCCGCGCCAGATGATCTGCCCACCGACAAGCGGGTTGCCGACTTTGCTGAGAGGTCTGATCCAGCATTGTCTGCGCTTCTGTTTCATTTCGGCCGCTATATGTTGATCTCCAGTTCACGACCGGGCACTCAGCCGGCAAACCTGCAAGGCATTTGGAATGCGGAAGTGCGTCCTCCATGGAGTTCTAACTGGACTGCAAATATCAACACGCAGATGAATTACTGGCTTGCGGAAACCTGTAACTTATCTGAATGTCATTTGCCCCTTTTGAAAATGATCCAGGATCTCAGCGTCAACGGAACAAAGACCGCCGCAATCAACTATGGTGCTTCCGGATGGGTCTCTCACCATAATGTTGACTTATGGAGACAGTCCGGTCCGGCGCGCGGCTGGGGAGTGCCGTGGGCGAGCCCGACCTGGGCAAACTTCTGCATGAGCGGGCCATGGCTGTGTGCTCATCTGTGGGAACATTACCTCTTTACAGGCGATCAAGAGTATTTACGGCGTCTTGCGTATCCGGTGATGAAAGGGTCCACCGAGTTTTGTCTCGATTGGTTGATTGACGATGGGCAGGGTGGTCTGACAACCTGCCCTTCCGTTTCCACGGAGAATCTCTTCCGTGCTCCAAACGGAAAGCCGGCAAGCGTGAGTGCCGGTTGCACAATGGATATTGCATTGATCGGAGAGGTCTTCAAAAACTGCGAAGAAGCAAGTTCCATCCTCGGCGTCGATCGCGAGTTTGCCGAGAAACTATCTGCCCATCGCAAACGTCTGCCGCCTTTTAAGATTGGGCACTTAGGTCAATTGCAGGAATGGTCGATCGATTTCGATGAGGAGTTTCCCGGAATGCGGCATCTGTCGCATCTAAATCCTTTGTATCCGGGAAGCCAGATCACCCCGCAATCGACACCCGAGCTGGCAAAAGCGGCGCGCATCTCGCTTGAGCGCCGTCTTAAGTACGCAGGATTGGCAGATTCTCCTTTTACCGGTTGGGGGTTGGCATGGGCTATCTCGCTTTGGGCTCGACTCGGCGACGGAGATATGGCATGGAACTCGCTGAAGACCCTGATGAACCACAGCATCAATGGCAACCTTCTCGACGACGTCCTTGATACCCACCTGCTTACCGCTGCACCCGGCGGTGCGGCGAAGCCTCCCTTCATCTTTGAGATCGACGCAAACTTTGGCGCCCCGGCCGCGATCGCCGAGATGTTGCTGCAAAGCCACGAAGGCGAAATAGCATTTCTTCCCGCCCTCCCCTCGAGTTGGAGTCAAGGCAAGGTTACGGGGTTGAGAGCGCGTGGAGGTGCCGAAGTTGAAATCGCGTGGGACGGGACTCAAACCGCTGCGGTGGCGAGGACCTTTGCAACGCGGGACTATCGCTTCCGCGCGCCCAAAGGAATAAAGTTCGCAAGCGTTTCCGGGGAGACTCGTTGCGGCTCACAGACGATTCCGGTTCCGGGTGTCAACGCGGAAAGCTTCCGTCCGTCGGCACGGGAAGACGAGATCCATCGTTTCGTTTTCGCACCTGTCTGACGCCGGTCGACCTCCAGCGGCAACACGGGCAGTTAACCTTTAAGCTGATCAAACCAGTTATGGCTGCCAAAACGAATGAGGAGTGTCTGGCCTGCAAACTTCGGGTCAGCACTTGAAGGTTAAGTAAGGAATGAAATGTCGATGTACATGAGATCTGCTGGGCTTTAGGAAACGCACCCTTCGCCGCTGGCTTCTCCGTTGCAGGAGTTTCCGTCACTAAGACGGATCTACTGAATGAAGTCGCGGATATCGATGGCATCCGCCATAGCTTTGTGACCTGCATCATTTGGATGAATATGATCGTGATCGTAAGCCGGCAACAGACGCACAGGGGCGCTCGGATCTCGCAAGGCCTCATCGAAGTCGATGATTCCGTCCGGCAACTTTGTAGTTCGAATCCAATGATTTACCGCCTGGCGTTCAGCTTCCCCTGCTTCAGTGTAATAAAGCGCAAGTCCCGCATCGGGCATGATCGTCCCCAGGAAAACCTTGATGCCATGCGTATGCGCCCGCTCAATCAACTGAGTGAAACCAAAGATCAGATCGTCGACAGACACTGGATCAGTGGGGTCTTTGGGTCGCGTGGCAATGCCGATGTCGTTAATCCCCTCAAGAATAATCAAGTATTTGACTCCCGCCTGCGAGAGGACATCCCGATCGAAGCGGCTCAGCCCGCTCGGCATGATGTACGGCGCTGTCATGCTATGAAGAATTCGATTTCCTCCGATTCCCTCATTCAACACCGACAAGGAGTTAGTCTTGCGGTTCCCTTGAAGCCGGCGCGCCAGATCATCAGGCCATCGCAGGTTGGCGCTTCGTGTAGAGAACGCACCGTCCGTAATGCTGTCGCCGAATGCGACAACGGCGGCGCTACCGGGGGAAGCTTGCACTTCGACTGCGCTGAGGAGCGGCCATGTGTCGGTGTCAACGGCATTGGTCAGAGCTTGTGCTGCAATCGCGTCTCCCGGCACGATGAAGTTAGACTGGTTTGCAAATGCATGTTCGGTAAGAAAGGGAATTGGCTGCGCGGGGACATAGATACTCACCACCAGGTTCGATTCCGCCGGCAGGTTCGTGGAAACGCTATCGCAGAACGCTTTGGCGCCGGCTGGAATTGTAACCGAGGGCTTTCCATCGAAGGTGAGCGCCTTGGCCGAGTCAGCTGCGATACTCGCCCCGCCCGCACTCAAAGCAACCTGGGATCGCGCAATAACAAGAGGCGTGGTTCCCATTTCGTTTGTAAATACAACGCGCAGTGCGCTTCCGCCCAGCGAGGTATGCACGGTCTCCCGGATGGTGTAAGCGGCCGTGCCGAGCGGCCCCTTGCTGTTGTCAATTCCAATGGGTGCGGCAGTCCATGTGCCCACCCAATGCACTGGGTCCGCGGTCTGTGCCCAAATGCAAATTGGGCTTGTGATGAGGCAAAGGACGATCATCCTGCAGGTGAGCACTGGAGTATGCTGAGTCGTCGTCATATACCGGGGAATCCCTCCCACGCGACGAAACTCCTTACTTCCTGTAGAAGAGATCGCCCGTATATCATCTAAGTCATAAGATCATAACAGCGCATAACTGGAGTTGCCAAACTATGATTCTGCAAAAGAAGTTCGATTGGATGAGAGTGATTGGCAGTCTGCTTATCCTGCTTGGCGTCTCAAGCGCCTATCCGCAGACTGGTGGCTTTCCTCCCTCAGGAAAACAACTCGCCGCGGAAGAACCTCTGTACCTGGATCCGGCCGAACCTATAGAAAAGAGGGTCAATGACCTTATTACACGGATGACTCTCCCGGAGAAGACCGCGCAACTCTTGAGTGTCGCTCCGGCAATTCCACGTCTCCAGGCGCCGGCGTACAACTATTGGAGCGAAGCGCTGCACGGAGTCGGCAACGACGGCGCGGCAACTGTGTTTCCGCAGGCGATAGCTTTTGCATCGACATGGAATACCCCGCTCGTTCATCAGATGGCGGATGCAATCAGCACGGAAGGAAGGGCCCGTTATCAGGAGGCGCTGCGCCACGACCGCCACGTACAAAGCGAGGGGCTGACATTCTGGTCTCCCAACATCAACTTGTTTCGCGATCCGCGTTGGGGCCGCGGGCAGGAGACCTACGGGGAAGACCCATATCTTACAGCCAGAATGGGCGTTGCCTTTGTAACCGGCTTGCAGGGCGACGATCCGAAGTATCTCAAGGTGTTGGCTACGCCCAAGCATTTTGCTGTACATAGCGGCCCCGAACCTGCCCGGCACACGATCGACGTGCAGGTTTCGAAGCACGATATCGAAGACTCATATCTGCCGGCGTTCCGTGCCGCGGTTGTAGAAGGTAAGGCGGGCTCAGTGATGTGCGCTTATAGCGCCTTGAACGGCGAGCCCGATTGCGCGAATAGCTTTCTACTGGAGCAAACTCTCCGCAATGAATGGCAGTTTAAGGGATATGTTGTCTCCGACTGCCAGGCGATCACCGACATTTATAACAATCACAAATACGTCAAGACTCTGGAAGAGGCGGCCGCGGTGTCGATGAAGCGGGGTACGGACCTTGATTGCGACTTCACTCAGAGTGAGAATGCCGGCTACCTGGATGCCGTGAAGAAAGGGGATTTGAGCGAGGCCGATATAGACCGGTCACTGCGCAGGATTTTCACGGCACGCTTTCGCCTTGGGATGTTCGACCCACCTGCGATGGTCAAATATACCAATATTCCCTTCAGCGAGAACGATAGTGAGGCCCATCGCAAGCTGGCCCTGGAAGTAGCCCGGCAAAGTATGGTGCTGCTAAAGAACGATGGCACATTACCGCTCAAGGAAGGAATCCATAAAATAGCTGTCATTGGGCCTCTGGGCGATTCCGGGAGCGCGCTGCTAGGCAATTACAACGGCATGCCTTCCCGCCAGACAACAGTGATTGAAGGCATTCGGGCGCAGTTCCCTGATGCAAAGGTTTCCTATGTGCCAGGGACGAAGTTTCTGCGCACTCCCTTTCCCATTCCACGCGCGGCGTTTAACACGGATTCCGGGAAGCCTGGATTAACCGCGCAATACTTCAGCTCGCGTGGCCTCTCAGGTCAGCCTGAAGTTACTCGAATTGATCCACAGATAAGCTTTGGTTTTGGCGTAGATCGCGTTCCGCAATGGGCAGAGCTCAACGGATATACGGCGCGCTGGTCGGGCAAGCTCACGGCTCCTGAAGATGGTACGTATTCCATCGAGGTGACAGGCGGCGGCGGAGTCCGGCTTTGGATCGATCAGAAACTAGTGATTGATGATTGGAAAGAGGACGATCCTGCTTCTAAGTCCAAGCGTACATTCACGCTGACGTTGAGCAAGGGGACCCAGCACAGTTTTAAGATGGAGTATCTCCGATTCGACCAGGTCAAAACTCTCGAGTTTCCTCGCAGGTTAACGTCGGGTGTGCAACTTCTTTGGACTCGCGAGGGCGGGGAATCGATCCCTGACGCTATGGAGAGTGCTCGCGATGCCGATGTGGTCATCGCGGTGGTGGGCATCACGGCGGATTTAGAAAGCGAGGAAAACTGCAGCCCGGATCTCCCCGAGGGATTCAAGTGTGGCGATCGCACCAGCCTGGACTTGCCGAGGCCGGAAGAGGATCTGATTGAGTCGGCAAAGACGGCGGGCAAACCGCTGGTGGTGGTGCTGATGAGCGGCAGTGCTTTGGCCGTGAATTGGGCTGACAAGAACGCAAATGCCATCCTCCAGGCATGGTATCCGGGAGAAGAAGGTGGAACGGCGGTAGCGGAGACTCTTGCGGGCATCAATAACCCGGCAGGCCGCCTCCCGGTCACGTTCTATCGATCGGTGAACGACCTGCCCGCGTTTGACGATTACCACATGAACGCAAGAACCTACCGTTACTACAGCGGACCGGTGCTGTTCCCATTCGGCTACGGGCTGAGTTATTCGCACTTCAAGTACAGTAACCTCAAACTGTCGGCAGAGAGACTGGAGGCGGGCAGCCGGCTTTCCATCGACGTGGATGTTGAGAATACCAGCAGCCTCAAGGGTGATGAAGTGGTTGAGCTCTATGAGTCCTATCCCGGTCATCAGGACGCGCCAATCCGCACATTGAGAGGGTTTCAGCGTGTGACGTTAGCTCCGAGCGAGCAGAAGCGGGTTCACTTTGTATTGTCTCCACGCGACCTGAGCATGGTGAATGCTGCGGGTAACCGGATCGTTCCAGCAGGCGAATTGGACTTCTCGGTTGGCGGAGCTCAACCGGGCGACAATGTCCAGGGCGTGACGGGTTCAGTGCAGATTCGAGGGGAGATGAAGCTGCCTGATTGAATCTGATTTTCATCCTGGTTCGCGTCGATGAAGGATTCCCCGCAGGAGCAAAATGCTCATTTAGATCCTTGTCGTCCTGTCCAAAAACTTCGACTTCGCACCGGGTCTGATCACCGAAACGATGTTAAACAGACACATTTCGCGTGCTCTTCCAGAGCAGTTTATTGACATTTTCGCTCGAAAAAGTTAGCGTCTTAACAATGCTCGCCTTAGAAAGAAGATTGCGCATCCGCGAAATTCTCTCCGTACAGAGGAGTATCTCTGCTTCGGCGCTGATTCAAGAACTGGGTGCCACGTCCGCAACGATCCGGCGAGATCTGGCGGCTTTGGAGAAGGATGGCGTTCTTGTACGTTCGCATGGTGGCGCAGTTTCCCGCACCTCCAGTACCAATTTTCAGCCTTCCTACGAGGCACTGCAACGGACTAATCGGGCCGAGAAGGCGGCGATCGCCGCGGCCGCCGAGAATATGTTACTGGATGGAGATACTGCTTTTCTTGAGAGCAGCACCACTGTGTTCGAATTGTCGCGACGGCTGGGGAGGTTCAGCCGCCTGACTGTGGCAACAAATTCACCCTTGATTGTCTGCCAATTGCAACGCTGGGCGGGCGTGCATGTTGTTTGCACGGGGGGCGATCTGCAGCGGGACCAGTTTTGTTTATCGGGCATTTGGGCCCAACAGGTGCTTTCTGAAATCCGGGTCGATAAAGCCTTCATGGGCGTCACTGCAGTTGATTTCCGATATGGGCACTCCTGCGCCAGCCAAGCTGAGGCTCAAGTTAAGAGGATGCTCGTGAAAGCCGGGAAGCAGCGTATTGGAATGGTAGATCACTCAAAGTTTGGTAATCAGGCATTCGTCCACGTGGGACCGATCAGCGATTTCACGAGCATCATAACGGATTCAAGCACCGATCCGGCTCAGATTGCCGGGATACGCGATGCTGGAGTTGAAGTCATAGTGGTTGAGGTGGATAAGCACGCGACCGATTGATGACACTCCTGAATCCCTGAAGTTGGGTTGCGTTGGCGCCTTGATTATCGCGAATTCCGAAGAACCTCAAGCTTCTCTAATATTGATTGCTTTTCCGGCTCTCTGAGCCTGGCTCGCAGAAAGTCAAACACTTCTTCGAGTGAGGGAAGCGCATCCCATCCCCTGCGCTGCCCTCCTGCCGCGAAGGCCTTCAGTGCGGCAGAGGCAGAGGCAAATGTAACCGCCTCCTCGATGGCTAGTTTGCGGGCAACTGCCAGAGCGAAGGCCCCATGAAATGTATCGCCGCATCCGTTGGTATCGAACGCGTCTACTCTGAAAGCCGGAAAGTGGCGTACGACAGGTTCTGTCGCCGTGCTCACGTAGCAGCCTTCGGCGCCGGCCGTCACCACCGTGGCCAGCCTCTTCTCGCGTGCCAGGAATGCACAGGAATTGCGCGGGTCTGGGTCGTCGCTGGCCCAGGCTGCAAAGGCCTTTGGAACAACCAGATAATCTGACAAGGCGGTGAGACTCATTGAAGATTCAGTTTGCCCCTCAAAGTCTCCCAATACAGGCACTTCGTGATGGCGAGCTTTTGCTGCAACCGATGCCAACGACGGCTCCGTGATGTGGTCGAGAAGAATCAGGGCTGCGGAATGAAGCAGAGAGATTGATACATCGTCCGCTGTAATTACTCTATAGAGCGCCGGATCGAAGAACACGTTGCGGTGTCCAGAGCCATCTACGACAATGAAACTGTGGTAGGGGCCGCCTTCGGGATCTTGCACCATGTGCGAGATGTCAACTCCATGGCTAGCGAGCGCGGCCTTCATGAAGCTAGAAAGCTCGTTATCTCCAAAGCGTGCGGTATATGCTGCGTGTCCTCCGAGCGAACCAACCGCGGCAATCGCGGTGCAAGCAGGTCCGCCCCCCTGGCGTATGGTGCTGTGAATCGGTATTTTGCAGTCCACCGGGGGATAAGTTGACACGTAACATAGATCGTCTACGGCCGCTATTCCGATCCCGAGTACGTCATACCGCTTGTTCATGGATGCTTCCCATCGGCCAGCCGCCATGCCAGGACCGCTGCGTTATTCCCCGTAATTCACTAAGGTCGAAGTTAGCTCCATCTCTTCTTCGAGATTGTTGCGCGGTTTTATTCCCATTGTGTGGAGCGTCGCGTGATATGCTCTTACCGCTTCTGCGGGCTTGATTTGATCGTCTGCAACCAGCCTCAGATACTGGACGAACGATAGCTGGTGCTCCGCCGCATTGATCTTTCTGCCAAGCAGCGCGACCCTGGCGCCATAGCGCTTGGCCTCGTAGACAAGGGAGAAAGCATCGTGCGCTGTGCCGGCCGATCCTCCCAATATGCCCACCACAAGAGAGGAATCGTATCCACATAGCTCTTCCAAAGCTCTGGGACCGCCGTAAGGAATCTTTAGAAAGAGTGGCCGGGAAGACGAAGGCACTCCAGCGAGAAGCCGAACCACATGGTCGTTGACAAAATGCGCGATATCCTCGCGCGGAATGCCATGCACGTCCGGCCGTACATTGGGATGAAATACCTCAAGGAAATGACGAAAGTGTTTCGCCTCAGCCTCGAGCCGGAATGCCTTGTAAGCCTCCAGAACCTTGAGGTCCTGCTCGACATCGTTGTTGAAGGTCACTGAATAGAGCCCAAGATCCGCCCCTGCGTGGCGCTCGTCATCGGCACAAGGATACTTACCCGCCCGTATATGATCCAACGTGGTGGTAGCGAATGGATGGGAAGGCGCTGTCGCATATCTACCTTCCCGAATAATATGAACATCCGTCGAATCGTTTGCGCGCGCCGCTGGAGTTACAGGCGAGGAATCAAAGATCCGCTCCTTGATCGTGAGTAACTCGGATGTGCTGGCGGACATAAGCGTGATATCCACCAAACCCTGCGAGACGATCTCGCGGATCTGATCCCTGTAATCGCTCAGCGATCTCATCCTTCCATCGAGCGCCACTCCCGGAGAGGAGATGCCGAATGCCATGTCGGCATCCTTCGCATCCGCCAGAATAAACACGCTGGAAGCCGGATCTTTCTTCAGCGCTGCGAGCTTTGTGTCAAGAGTTTTTTCCATTTCTCTCACCAGATAGACGACTGCGATCGACGAAACGTTGCCGTAGAATTAGCGTCCTCAGCCAGAATAAATCCGCGGGCGCCGGCTAAGCGGCGACCGCGAAAGCATCGCACGAAGTCGTCAACTCCGCAGAGGCGAGGCTTCGCTGGTGTATGTACCGCCAAATTGCGGACCGCATAGATTGTCCTTTCGACGAATTATAGATTCTGCCATTTAAGCTCATCCGGCAGCAGGGAGCGGACGTGCAATTGTTTCACTCCTCAGGTAGTCATAGAAAGTCTCCGGGCTGTTAACCCCGCCGCCCATCCCGCTGAGGTTCACGCCGCCATAGGGCAGGCCGTAGGCGAAGACATTGTGAGCATTGATCCAGTTGTTACCGGCCACCAGCTTTTCGGCCACCTTGTTTGCGCGAGTCAGATCGGCGCTCCAAACGCTGTTTGCCAGGCCATACTCAGAATGATTTGCAAGATCGACAGCCTCAGACTCGTGGCTGAACTTCATCAGAAATGCAACTGGACCGAATATCTCTTCGGCGCAGCAGACGTTGGTTTGGCTCCCGGATAGAAGAACCGGCTTAACAAAATATCCCCGGCTTGTCTCCTCTTCGGTTGGCAGCTCGCCTTCCGCCACCACCTCTGCTCCCTGCCGTCTGCCTTTCTCCAGGTACCCAAGAACAGTTTCGAGATGAGTCTTGCTTGTCAGCGGCCCCATCTGCGTATCGCGGCTCAGAGAGGGTCCAACCTTAACGCCCTGCAGGGCGGTTGATGCACTTTCAACGAATTTGTCGTAAATGGACTCCTGGACAATCCAGCGGGTCGCAGTGCAACATACCTGACCTGTATTGAGAGTGAGAGCAGCAACCAGCTTCTGCGCTGTGTCTTGTATGTCAACATCCTCGAAGACGATCGCTGCCCCCTTGCCACCCAACTCCAGTTTGCACGGAGTCAGGTTGCGGCCGCATGCCTCCGCGATTTCCCTGCCAACGGATGTGGACCCCGTGAACGACATACGCCGGATTCCCTTGTGCCCGGCGAGCGCTGCGCCAACGCCCCGCCCATCTCCCAGCACAACGTTGATCACCCCGGCAGGAATTCCTGCCTTCTCCGCCAGGCCGCAGACATAAAGAGTGCTGAGTGGAGTTACCACCGAAGGCTTCACAACGATTGTGTTGCCGGCAGCCAGCGCCGGGGAGATATTCCATAGCAGGAGATCGAACGGGAAGTTCCAGGGGAAGATGAATCCGCAAGGACCATAGGAGGCTCGGTGAGTCCGTGCCTCCATATCAGGGACCGACAGTGGAACATTGTATTGAGCCTTCAGTGCAAAGTCCGCGTAGTAGCGAATACACGCCACACCAAACGGAATATCGAAGCTTTCCGCGTTGATCACGGCTTTCCCTACATCGAGAGCTTCGATCTCAGCCAGCACGTCTTGCTTCTCTTCGATCGCGTCAGCCCATTGCTCAAGCAACACCGATCTCTCCATCGGCGACATTGCCGACCAAAGGGGAAATGCTGCCTGCGCGGCTCTTACAGCTTCGTCAACTTCTGCGGGGCCGCCCAGCGGAACCGTAGCGATCACTTCTCCGGTTGATGGGTCGAAGACTTCCGCGGTCCGTTCTGCTTTTGCGTCCGACCAGCGGCCGTTAATGAAATGTGTTTTACGCGATTCGTGAAGAAAACTCAATGTTTCCGGCGACAGAAGCGTGTCCTGGACTAACATTTAGAGACCTTCTTTCCCCTCGTTCCACGAGGATGAACAATCAAGAAGTTGCGCGCCAGCGGAGTTCCGAGGGGAAGGCTGACCCGCCCTCATTCTGCGCAGCGCTAATTCCCGCAGCGGCAGTCCCTTCACAATCCCCATGCCCTTCGGCCTTCGCGCCCATTCCAAAACGCGAATTGGCGGCCGGCAGGATTGAATGACATCCCTCAACTTCTTCTCCCGCTCGATTTGCAGTTCGGGATTTCGCCGGCGGATTCGAACGCAGCCGACCCAGCAACCTACGCTGCAACAGTCGAGAAGGAATCGGGTACGATCCTAGAGTGTTTATGTTCGTTTGTCAATCTACTGTGTTCGAAACTGACAGAAATTGACGACTGCGCGATGACGTATGGATGTTCCTCTCGGCTGAGCGCGGAGGTTCCAGCAAGTATCTGATTATTGATTATTTGCATAAAGATAAACAAAGAGAAAGACGTGCCGGCACGGGGAAAACTTCGCCCCCGCTCAGTGAATTCATACAAGCTTACTTGAGTGAAATAGCTCGATTACGATCGCTGATTCGTAAGATTTCGGTATAATTTGAAGAACCTGTCCAATTCACATTCATCCCCTGGTAATGGCCTCAATTGATTGCTGGAAGTCGTTCCATTCAGATATTCAGAATCCCCATGCAGTTCAAGGCTGAAGAGCCGCCGCGCCGCCTGATTCCTTGAAGGTGCCGCTTCGGTCCCATGCAGCCCACGGTTCGGAAAGCAAAGCACTTGTCTCTGCCTTGGCCTGCCAAATCCGGAATAATCCCCAGCCAATCTCGTCGATTGCTAGTGTGCAGAATGTCATATCGTCACTCCAACTGTCCAGATCATGAACAGAGGCGCTGACTCGATTCTGAGCGGATAAACCGGACCCATCGCCCCAAATCGAGCCAAGTCGATACAGATCTGCCCGAAAAACACAAATTGTGACCAGAAACGTCCAACGTGGGTGATTGCGTCTTTGGTTGGTTCTGCGCGAAGATGGTCGAATTTGTAATAAATCTTCTTGACAGGTGTTGCTTCAGGGAAATAAAGTTCGCACTTGTTTAAAGCTTTTATTCCGGTTGACAGCTTGTTGGAACTTTATGAGCGAAAGATTTGAAACTGCCGAGGGCGGATGTCCCCACAGAGTTGAGACGGGTTCCCAGAAACGCATGAGGTTATCAATCATTGCCGGAAGATCTGGAGGACGCAACATGCTCCGACCATGGTTAAGGAAAAGAGGAGGGATGACCAAGTCACGAACCGTATACCTATTTCCGACCGTACACCTAATTCGAAAAATAGATTCTGGAGGATCAATGTCGGTTGTCAGCACAATTGAGCGTGGCCCTTCCCACCACGCACAGTTCCTCGTCCAGGTTTCGCAACTCAAAACTTGTTCCTGGGCCGGCAGAATTTTGGCGCCCCTGATTGCCGTCCACTACGCGGCGGTCGGCGCCCTCTCCTGGGCTCAGGGCGGCAGCGGCGATATCACCGGAGTGGTCACTGACGCCAGCGGCGCCAGCGTTCCCAACGCCCAAATCACCGCAACCAATCTCGGCACAGGCCTGGTGCGGACCACGGTTAGCCGGGCAGACGGCAGTTTCACGTGCTCGCTTCTCGATCCGGGTCAATACCAGGTGCAGATAGCCGCAGCAGGTTTCAGAAAGCTGATTCGCGGGCCAGTTACCGTGCGCACCACCGAGATCTGTGACCTGCAGAAACTGACCCTGGACGTTGGCGCCGATACCCAGACCGTCAACGTAACGGCTCAGGAGGCCCTGCTGCAAACAACATCGCCGACTCTCGGCAAGGTCTTCGACCAACAAATGGTTACCGAACTCCCGCTGGCCACGCGCAACTTTACTCAATTGCTGTCGTTGCAGGCCGGCGTCGTCGGCAATATTCCCGACCCAACGCAGGTCGGCACCGGCGGCAACAGCTACTTTTCCGTTGGTTGTGCTCGCGAGTACGACAACAGCATCCTCATCGATGGCGTGAGCGCGCTCGGCGGCGTCGCAGCCGCACCCGTATCGATTCCTTCCCCCGATGCGGTGGAAGAATTCAAAGTTCAGACCGATATGTTCTCTGCGGAGTACGGCCGCGCGGGCGGGGCTTCGGTCAACCTGATCACCAAGAGCGGCACCAATCACTGGCACGGAAACATCTTCGAGTTTTTCCGCAATGAGGCGCTCGACGCCAATCAATGGTTCCTGAAACAGAGCCAATTGACGCAAGGAATTCCCAATAAGACGCCTCTGCTGCGTCAGAACCAGTTCGGGGGCACTTTCGGCGGCCCCATCATCAAGAACAAGGCGTTCTTCTTCTTCTCCTACCAGGGAACGCGCCAAGTCAACGGAACCGCTCCCGGCACCGTCTTCACCGATCTGGCCTATCCCTTGCTTCCCTCTGGGGACCGGAGCAATTCAGCCTCGTTTGCCAATGAACTCGGAGCAATTTATGGCGGCCAAACCGGGTTCTTCGGAGGAGGTACATGCACTGGCCCAACCCCGCGCGACTGCGTCTTACCCGACGGCTCCAACATTAATCCGGTGGCGCTGAAGATCCTCCAGGCCAAGGTGCCTGGGGGCGGCTATTTCCTGCCTACGTTCCCTGCCAATCCTGCAAATCCTGGCTACGCCATAGCCTCTTTCAGCGTCCCCGCTCACTTTACTGAAAACCAGTACATGTTCAATGCCGATTATCAAGTCACCGCAAAACACGCTCTATCCTTCAAGTTCTTCAACTCGCCTCAAAATACCTCCCAGATTGAAGGTCTCAACAACGTCCCCGGTTTTACTCGGGTTACCAAACCCGATAGCACGAATATTATCCTGACCCACACCTTCACGATCAGCCCCACCCTGGTCAACGAGTTGCGCGCAGGGTTCATCCGGCAGGGCGGCCCCAGCGTTTTGCAAGATGCCATCACGGATTCTGAGGTGGGCGTCACGCCTGGCCCCGCCGGTCCCAACGACCTGGACAACACACTCTTCGGTCTTAACGGGCTCGGCTGGGACGGCCAATGGACCATTGCTCCAAGCAGCAAGCGCGTCGAGGCGCAATACTCGATTGCCGATACCATCGACAAGACCTGGGGCAAGCACTCCATACGCGCCGGCGGTATCTGGATGCATCACCAGATCAATCAGGATCAGGAACAAAGCAACGGCGTGGTCGGCTACTTTGCCTGGGCGGACTTCCTGCTGGGCCAAAGCGCTGCCCAGAATGGAACGGCATACAGCAATGTCTTCCTCTCGGGTAACGAGGAAGGTCTCTATCGCCGCGACTATCGGTTCGACGATGCAGGTGCTTTTATCCAGGATGACTACAAGATCACTCCAAAACTCACTTTGAACCTGGGCTTCCGCTGGGATCACTTCGCATGGCCGGTCGACAAGGAGGGAAGACAGGGCAACTTCGAGCCAGGCAGAATCGCAGAAGGGACCTTCGGAATTCCGAATGCTTCCCGGCAATACACCGGCTATACCTTTGCCAAGGAATACAAAGATAAGAACCCCAGCTTTCAGTTCCCGGCAGGCGTGGCTCTGTTCGGACCAACGCTCGTCAATTCCATTGACTGGAAGAACTTTGCACCCCGGTTCGGATTTGCCTGGTCACCGGAAGCTAAGGTCTCCCTGCGTGGCGGCTTCGGTCTTTTCTTTCCGCGAACCTCGACTGCCCTCACGGAAGACAATACCGGAGCTCCGTTCACCGCAATCGATCTCGTGACCTTTTCGGCCTACGGCACAGAAGCGGATCCTTTTACCTTCCTTGGTCTGCCTCCGTTGAGCGCCTTCCCTTATTGGTCACCGCGAGTCTACACGCCGGGAGTCGAGTCAGGGCTGATCTCCAACCCGATCGACCCCAATATCGAGAATCCTGAAGTACAGCAGTGGAACTTGAGCACCCAATACGAATTCGGCAAGAACTGGCTCTTGGAGTTGGGCTATTTGGGCTCTCACGGTGTGAAGCTTCTCAACACCCTGAGCGGCAACCAGCCCGGAATTGCTTCCCCTCAAAATCCGATTCGGGGAGTTACCACCAATGAAGCCACAGCTGGCAATATTCAGGATCGCGCACCTGTTGCCGGATTCCTTGCCGATCGCGGTGTGTCAGTGAGTCAGACCACTGCCTCTTCCAAGTACCACGCATTGATCGCTACGCTCAACAAACGATTGAGCAATGGCCTGCAGTTGCTCTCCGCCTTCACCAGGGGCAAGTCGATCGACACAAATTCCCTCGAGGAGGGCGGTACAGGCGGTCTTGAGGGGAATCTGGGGAACGCGCAGACCCCCGGAAACAACAACGTCAACAATCACTGGAGGCTATCCGCTTTCGACCGCAAACTGCGCACCACAACGAGCCTTGTGTACCAGGCGCCGACCCCATTCCATAAATCGGGCATGTTTGTGCGAAACGTGCTCGGCGGATGGACTTTCGCCGGAAACTCAACCTTCCAGACTGGAAACCCCACCATCTTCAACATCGAAACCACGTTCAGCGCGGTCAAGCTGCGAGGGTATTTGACGCCCGACCTGGCTCCCGGAGTAACCCTTTCCCAAGTCAACAAGACTGGCTCCGCCCACAGCCGAATCAACAATTACTTCAATTCCACCGGAATCAACGCGAACACAGGCGCCCAGCTGCCCGGATCGAAGTTCATGACTCCCGGCCCCTTGGATTATGGGCAGATTGGCAGAAGCGTGCCCATACGAGGCCCTGGACAGAGATCGATGGACCTGATGGCTTCAAAGAGCATTCCCATTCACGACCAGATTCGTGGAGAGTTCCGCACCGAGTTTTTCAACGCGTTCAACTGGGTTAATTTTGGAGCCGCCGATCCTACGGTAACCGACCCTGCGTTCGGCCAGATTTCCAGTACCACTGTCGCGCCTCGCATCATCCAGTTTCCGCCAAGATCAGTTTTTAAAGCGATGGCGCAGACTCATTCAATCTTTGGTGAGTCTGCGCACCATCGGGACATTTTCCCGGACTTGACGTAAAGCTTTCAGTCGATCACATCAGCCGGGGCTTAATGCCTGCATTGTTGCGAGCATGTGATCCCAGCCGTAAGCGGGCAGCCGCCGCTTCGGAGCACGGCAATTGCAGGAGAGCCGACCAATGCAAAAAGAACTTGGAGAACGGATCAAAATGAAGAATTCTCGAATCGCAGTTCAACTTGTTTGCCTTCTTCTGCTGGTGGCGTTCGTAATCGCAACCGGCACGCAGGGCGCATTCGCGCAAGGTGGCACCGGCCAGATCAAGGGCGTGGTCACTGATTCCAGCGGGGCCGTCGTCCCTGGGGCGGTCGTCACCGCCATCAGTCTGGAAAACGGCTTCACCCGCGCCACCGTCAGCGGGGCCGATGGGTCGTTCCTGATTCCGCTTCTCAATCCTCAGCAGTATCGATTGCAGGTGGGGGCCTCGAATTTCATGAAGCTTGAGCGCGGACCGATCACCGTCCAGGTCACCGAGACGGCCGATGTCGGACGCCTTATGCTTACCATCGGAAAGCAGACCGAGACCGTCACCGTCAACAGCCAGGAAGCCTTGCTCGATACTGAGGATGCGACGCTGGGCAAGGTCTATGACGCCAACCTGATCGAAGGGCTGCCGCTCTCGACGCGCAACTTCTCACAGCTCATCGGCCTTCAGGCAGGTGTCGTCGGTGGCATCCCCGACACTCTCGCCTTCGGAAACTCAACCACGCTGTACGCCGTCGGCGGCAATCGCACTTACGACAATGCCATCAGCATCGACGGAGTGAATGCACTCAGTTCCTCGGGCAACGACAATTTCTCTACTCCGTCGCCTGATGCGCTCGAAGAGTTCAAGGTTCAGACCGGCAACTACTCCGCTGAATACGGTCGCGCAGGCGGCGGCAACGTAGACGTCACCACCAAGAACGGCACCAACCATTTCCATGGCGATGGTTTTTACTTCTTCCGCAATAAGGCCCTGGACGCCAACAGCTACTTCGAAAAGCAGTCGGACCTTCAGTTGGGCAACCCGAATGTCCCCGCTGACCTCCGCCAGAATCAATGGGGTGGAACCGTCGGCGGCCCGATTGTGCGCAATAAGCTGACGTTCTTCTTCTCCTACCAGTCCACCACCCAAATAGACGGCAACGCCGGACAAGTTATCAACGATACTTATCCGCTGATCCCGGCCGGCGACCGCAGCAACGCGGCTAACTTCGAGGCGGCCATGGGTGCCATCTACGGTGGCGAGAAAGGACTCCTCGGCGGAGCATCGTTTGCCCCCGATGGATCGAATCTCAACCCAGTAACTCTGGCCCTCCTTCAGGCCAAGTTCCCTAATGGCCAATATGTGCTACCCTCTTTCCCGAAAGCCGACGTGCTCCACACAGGTCGGAACGATATCTCCTACGCAGCTTTTTCAACCCTCCCCAAATACACCGAGAGGCAATATATGGGGAACGTAGAATACAAGCTGACTCCCAATCAGACCTTGACCGAGAAGTATTTCGACTCACACACCGACGAGGCGGCCTTGAACGGCAACGTACCCGGTTTCACAACCTCGTCGCCCACCGTCAGCGAGAATGCGAACATCACGCACACTTGGATCTTCAAACCAACCTTGGTGAATGAGTTCAAGGCGGGTTACTTGCACCAGTACAGTAACTCCGCGAACGACAATAGTGGATTGACAGCCACTGAGATCGGCATGAAACAGGTTCCGCATGCACAGGGAGCCTTCCCCCTTTTCCTCATCGCTCAGGATGGGATTTTGATGGCCGGCTCGACCGCCCTTTCGGTTCAAGACGAAAACCAATACTCAGTCGACGACATCGTGACGAAGACCTACCGCAATCACAATCTGCGCATGGGCTTCATCGCCATGCAACACCAACTCAACAACGCATTCACGGATGCGGGAGGCGTCTTCGTCTATCAGATGGCGGACTTTTTGATCGGCAACGCCGGGAACATCTTCCTCAGCGCGAACTCCGCAGGCGATTTTAACAAGAATTTCCGCTTCAACGACTACGGCTACTTTATCCAGGACGACTACAAATTCCGGCCCAATCTGACCCTCAATCTGGGACTCCGGTGGGACTACTTTCAGGAGCCTACTGAAATCAATGGCCTCATGGACAACTTCCTCCCAAGCAAGGTCGCCGAGGGTGCCTTCGGCATCCCTGACGCCAGTCAGGGCTACACTGGATACGCCATCTCCGGGAGGTACACAAGACTTCATCCCAAATTTGTCGTTCCCGCGGGAATCAGCGTATTGAACGATCAGGACGGCCTAAGACCCAATTTAAAGAACTACGCTCCGCGGGTGGGCTTCGCCTGGGAGCCGGAAAGGAACCTCTCCATTCGTGGCGGATTTGGCCTCTTCTTCAACCGCGCCTCGGCTGCAGTGGCCGAAGCGGGCCTGATTGGAGCCCCGTTCAACAACCGGCCGCTGCTGGTTTTCCCAGCGACTGCAACACTGCAGGACCCCTTCGATTGCCTCGGCCTTCTTCCCGATAGCGCATACCCCATCTGGACGCCAAGGACATATGATCCAACCTCCGTCCCGGGCGTTAGCTTGAACGCCGCTGCGACCAATGTCGGTAATCCGTACACCGAACAGTGGAACCTGAACATCCAACAGCAATTTGGCAATGACCTACTTTTCGAACTCGCGTACCAGGGGTCGAACGGTGTCAAGCTTCTCGAAGGCCTGGCGACAAATCAGGCTGGCATTGCCTCGCCAACAAATCCGATTCGTGGCATCACCACCAACCTCCCCACCATCGCAGACAGCGGACAGAACACCGCCAACCGCTCGCCCTATGCAGGTATCGGACCGGACGAAGAACTTTCCATCACTGGCACCTCGGCAAGTTCCCACTTCAATGCCCTTGAGGCAACCCTGGACAAGCGCTACAGCCAGGGACTCCAGTTCCTCTCCGCATTCACCTGGTCCAGAAACGAGGACTCGGACACCGTCGGTGCTGGCGAAAGTGCTGTGGGATCTGGAGCCGTCCCTCCCAACGACAATACCTCCACCCACCACATGGCCATCTCCGGAAACGACCGCAAACTCCGCTTCACAACCAGCGCGATCTACACCTTGCCCAACCCGATTAGGAATCCTCGAACCATTGCTGCGGGTTCGCTGGATCACGTTCTAGGTGGTTGGGGACTCGCGGGAACCGTGGTGGCCCAGACGGGCGGCCCGATCAGCTTCCAAATCAGCAACGACACCACCCACTCCAGCGGCATCGCGTACGACGGAAATCTGACGGACAACCTGCAACCCGGTTACAGTCTCCATCAAATCCAAGGACACGGCCCCGCCCAGAGCCGTCTCAATCACTTCTTCAATACTTCAGCTGTGGGAAATGGCACCAACGCGGCTGTTTGCGCTCCGATCCCTGGTTCGCCTTCCGCTCTCGGATGCCCCGGCGTAGTCCAGTTTGGGAACCTTCCCACCAACACCTCGCTCCGCAACCCCGGGCAGAAGAGCGTTGACCTAGCTCTGACGAAGACGACCAAAATTCGGGAGAACTATAACCTCGAGATCCGCGCGGATTTCTTCAATGCCTTCAACTGGGTCAACTTTGCCGGACCAGATGCCGGAATCACCGACGCCACCTTCGGCGTCATCACTGGCACCACCGTCGAGCCTCGCGTCATTCAAGCCTCCGCGAAGTTCAAGTTCTAACCTCGTTCTACGCAGTCCCTGGGGCGGATACCCGCAGTTTCTCTTCTGTTTCGCGGGTATGCGCAAATCTTCTGTGGCCACATTAGCCTCTCTTCAAAGGACAAACCGTGATTGCTCGTAGTTGCAAACCCAAAGGTCAATCAAAGTTTGGCCTATACAAGAAATGTGCGGTTACGGGAGCCTTGATGGTCCGGCGTCAGATATCGGTGACGAACCGGGCGGGCAGTGCATCCGGTCAGTTCAGAAAGAGATGGCATCCAACTCCAATCCAGAAAGAAGGTTGAAGATGCCGCCGAGCAGGATCATCTATGTTGCCGCATTGTGCCTGGCGTTTTCGTGGAGCGTTTCGGGCCAGTCCATTTCGCCGGATTCAACAACGGCCTGGCACGACGGCAAATTCCAGGTTGACGTAGCAGGGGTCCTGAGCAGGTCCACGATTATCCTGGGCCAGCCGAATACCGCCCCAGGCCAGGCAATGCCCCTGGGCAATGGACGGCTCGGTGTTGCCGTGTGGTCGGAAGACGGCCTGACTGCACAGCTCAATCGCGCCGACACTCTGCCGCACCGCTTGTCTCCGGGAGAGGTTGTCATTCCCGGGCTCGCGGCGCTGACCGGAGCGAAGGATTATTCGGGGCGTCTTGATCTGTATAACGGCGAGTTCGAAGAGCACGGCGGCGGAATGACCGCGACCGCGTACGTGCAGCCCGACACCGACACTTTGATCATCGACGTAACCGGAGCAAATCCCAACCAGCCCGAGACCGCGCAACTGAAACTCTGGGCGCCGCGCAAAACCACGGCAGCAGCTAAAGGGCAGGTTGGCCTGCTGTCAGAAGGCTGGATCGACGATATCGATCCCGGAGCCTCAGACCGGCCGTTTGGGGCCTTATCTGCAATTACCGCCGAGGCGCGCGACATTTCAGTTGCGGTGACAGATCCGCTGACCGTGACGGTTACCTTCAAACCGGATGCAGACGGGCATTTCAAGATCGTCGTCGCATCGCCGCATTATGACGGCAAACTGGACCCCCTCACAGTGGCCCGTCCTGCTCTCTCCGCGGGCACGCCCTCCGCGCACAAATCCTGGTGGCATGGTTATTGGAATCGCGCAGCAGTCATCAAGATCTCTTCCAAGGATGGCTCCGGAGAGTATATGGAGAATATCCGGGACATCTACCTTTATGCCGCGGCAGCCGAAAAAGGAGTCGAATACCCGGGTACGCAGGCGGGCGTAGCGGACATGCTCTCAGCTGGCCGCGATTTTCATCAGTGGGATTCGGCAGCTTTCTGGCATTGGAATATTCGCATGCAGGTAGCCGCCAATCTAGGCGCCGGCGTATCGGATCTCAATGCTCCATATTTCAATCTCTACCGGGAGAATCTGGCGAACATAGAAAACTGGACAAAAGCGCACCTGGTTGGCCGCACCGGAGCGTGCATACCTGAGACCATGCGCTTTAACGGCCAGGGCATTGAATACGAGACCGGCTGGGACACCATTACCGGCAATCTCTATGCGCTGGATTGCGACGAAAGCTTTCCGCCATTCTTCAACGCGCGGACACTTTCAACAGGAGCCGAGGTATCGCTTTGGGTGTGGCAGCAGTATCTCGCCACCGGCGATCTCAAATTTCTGGCGGAGAATTATCCGGTCATGGCGGCTTCCGCCCGATTCCTCCTTTCCTATCAAAAGCCCGGGCCCGACGGCCTGCTGCACACGAGCCCCTCCAATGCGCACGAGACGCAATGGGATGTCAGCGATCCGACCACCGACGTGGCGGCAGCCCAGGCGCTCTACGCCGCAACCATAAAAGCGGCCAAACTGCTTGACAAGGATCCCGATCTGGCAAGGCAGTTGCAAGCGGCGCTACCCAGGATTCCTCCGTTGCCGCGCGCGCAGTTCGCCGCTCCGCTGACATTGTTGCCGCCCTCCGCGGATGCCGAAGGAGCGGATATGATTGCGGAGTCTTATCTGCCCGCCGCCCCGAATCACAACGGTGAGAATATCGGCCTTGAGCCGATCTGGCCGTATGACCTGATCGGGGATGACTCGCCCCTGTTTGCCCTGGCAAAGCGCACCTATGAGCACCGCTTGTCGAAAGGCGGGGGCGGATGGAGCTTCGATTCCATTGAAGCTGCGCGGCTGGAAATGAGCAACGAAGTCAGCGCGGCTCTGCTGCGGAGCGTTGAGAATTCCGCGCGCTGCGTGAACGGCTTTGAAGGCTGTGCAGCCGAATATCGGACTGACTTGAGTACAACCTCGAAAACTCTGGCCTCGCGGCACTTCGAGTTCTACGTGGAAGAGACCGGTATCGTGTCCGCCGCTCTCCAGGAAGCCCTGGTTCAGGATTATGACGGACTGATCCGCATTGCGCCTGCCGTCCCGCCCGGATGGGATTTCGATGGCAGCGTCTTCGTGCGCGGGAAGACAAAGGTCGACGTGCAGGTGAGAGATGGGATTCCGAAGACGGTGGTCATCGAGTCTGGAATTGCGCAACCGATCAAGCTTCGCAATCCATGGTCTGGCCAGGCGGTTGATGTCATTTCCGGCACGCCCGGCGCCAAGGTCGTAGACAATGCGGCTGGGCAAGTCATCACGTTCAAAGCTGCAGCCGGTGAGAAGTACCTCGTGCAGAGGCACGGCGAACCAGGCGCGGATCGGCGATTCGAATCCATAAGCGGAACGCCTGCGATGACTGCGAAGAGACTCGGAAAGGTTCAGATTGGCCTTTTCGACGCAATCCAATAGATTTCGCACTTTGACGGCAAATGCAGACCGATGGCAGTTTCACAAAGTGCCGTGTCCTTCAAGAAAACGTTGCCGCTTGAGAGTTGAGTTCGTTCATCCAATCCGCTGAACCGGCGTCAAGAGTACCGAGGTCAACAATGAGTTCTAACTCGCTTTCCGCAACTGCTCTCTTTCAACCGCTGTCGAGGAATTGCCAACAACAAGGCGGAAATGCGGCTTGTGGAGTCTGGGATTCAGGGGCGCTCTTCGCGTGGCTTCGCTTGGGCTGCGTCCTCTTTCTTGCAGGGCTCGTGCCAATGGCCCTGGCGCAGAAGCCCTCCTCAGAGCTTGGCGACCCGCGCGGGCCGATTGCGGCCTGGGCAGGGAAAACGCTGGTCAACGATCAGGGAGTCCAGGCAGTCAACTTCAAATACACACTCCCCGACGGCACTCCATGGGAGCCGCAGTGGATCTGGGTCGCAACCACGCAGAACGCCGGCAAAGTTCCCCTTGGGGCGCATTTCCGCAAGGAACTCACACTGCCTGCAAGCGCGCACGTCACCAGCGCGTACGCGAAGGTGAGCGCAGACCGGGTCTATCGGCTTTGGGTCAATGGACACCTGGTTTCGCGCGGCCCCGCGGACCCCGGCAACGACATCATCCTGTGGACCCACTGGTCGCACCGCTGGCTCTATAACCGGGTTGATCTGGCACCCTATCTCCATGCCGGGCAGAACCTGATTGCCGCTGAGGTCTTCACGGCGAATATGATTCCCAGCTACAGCCTCGGGCATCCCGGCTTTGCGATGGCCGCCGACGTTCAGCTTGCGAATGGACCGGCTGTCACGGTCGCGACTGGCCCAGACTGGAAAGCCAGGGCGATTGAAGCTTACAGCGAAGGACCTCTCAACGCGCTTTCCCCTCGTCCTCCCGCCAAGTCCTCACCCGATGGGCTTCTCTACGATGCTCGGCTTGACGATCCAGCCTGGAGGAGCGCGTCGTTTCATCCCAACGGCTGGGCCGATGCCGCGAAGATCGACTCGGTTTGGGGAACGCTCAGCGTCAGCCAGATTCCCGAAGCCATGGAGGCCGTCTGGCCTGTGGAGTCGATCGGATCGGCTACGCCCAATGTAACCACCACCGCGCCCCTAGCGGAGATCGGCCACTCGATTCGCATTGCGGGCAACGGCGCATTCAACGTGAACTTCGACCGCGTTCTAAGCGCCTATCTCTCTGTCAAGATCAATGGCGCGGCGGGAACTGTGGTCACGCTGGAGCCGGCTGAGACACACACCGATCCATCGCACCGCCCAGTCCAGTTGACGCTCCGAGGCGGAGAAACCATCTTTGAGTATCCTCTGCTGGACTCGTTCTCCACGGTTCGAGTCACAGTCTCGCAGGCGAGCGTGCCGGTTGAGTTTTCCGACATACGAGCGACCTTTGCCTCGCAGCCGGTTGAGTACCGCGGTTCATTCACATCCAACGACCCCTATATGGACCGTCTGTGGACGACTTCCCGCTGGCTCTTGCAGTTATGCATGCAGGACCGTTATCTGGATTCACCCCAACACCAGGAACCAATCTCCGACTTCGGCGACTACCTGATTGAATCGCTCGAAAACGACTACTCGTTCGACGAACCATGGCTGGCGCGCCAGGATTTGCGAAAATTCGCCGGCATCCTCGACAACTCCGGCTCGGTGAACTTCCACACCAGCTACGCGCTGTTGTGGCTGCAGATGCTAATGGATTACTACGATTACACGGGCGATGAGACGCTACTGCGAGAGCTCAAGCCCACTGTAGATCGCCTGCTCGACCACTTTGCAACCTTTAAGGGCGCAAACGGCCTGCTCTCCGAGGCGCCAAACTACATGTTCATGGATTGGGTCATGATCGGCGGATTTCAAGCCCATCATCCGCCCGCAGTGATCGGGCAGGGCTATTTGACGGCGTTTTATTATCGCGCCCTGGCCGATGGCGCCCGGCTCGCAAAGCTCACCGGCGATACTGCCCGTGCGGATCGCTACGAACAGGTGCGAACCGGCATTCATGCCGCATTCGAGCGCGAATTGTGGGACGAGAAGGCCGGACTCTATCGCGATGGAAAGCCATTCCAGAATCATCAGAAAGATCCCAATTGGCTGCCCGAAGACAAGGACATCGAGACCCACAGCGTAGAGGTGAACGCGCTCGCCGTGCTGTACGATCTTGCTCCCCAAGCGCGGCAAAAGGCGATTCTGGACACGCTCTTCTCCACTCCGCCCCTGAATGTGCAGCCCTACTTCATGCATTTTGTCTTCGCCGCGGAAGATCACGCGGGCGTCTTTGATCGCTATGCCTGGACGCAGATGCAGCGCTGGCACCTTAACCTTGAGACTCGAACCTTCAACGAAAACTGGTACGGGGGCGACTGGAGCCACGCGTGGGGCGGTACACCCCTGATCCAGATGTCCGCGCGAATCCTCGGTGTAACCCCGGCCGCACCGGGCTATAAGCGGATTGCCATTCGGCCGCACCTCGGCGGGCTGCATTTCGCCAAGGGCGTGGTACCCACACAGATGGGCGATGTGTCCGTTTCGTGGGCCAGCTCCGCCTCTGATTTCAAGCTCGAAGTATCCGTGCCGCAGAAAACCAGCGCCGATATCATTCTGCCGGTCACGGATATCGCGAATCCGGCATTGATCGTTGACGACAAAACGTCTGCTCCACCGTACCAGGCCGGCGCAGCAGTGACCGTGACATCCGGGGCGCATGTCCTGGTTCTCAAGGCGCAGTGACGATCACAATCTCATTGCACACGCTCCGCGGTGCGGTAAAGCCAATGAGGCCCAATACAAACGGAGGGAATGGTATGGAAATGCGTCTTTTTCGGCGCTCACGCTGGGCCGCAGTCCTGATCTTCATGGCTGCTCTGCCTTTCGTCCTTTGCGGCCAGCAACCGAGTGCGAGCGCGGCGATCAAGGTGCTGCCTGTCGATCCCTCAAACCGGACCGTGTTGATGGGCGGTGATGCTGCTCTCAAAGGGAACCTGAAAGAGCAGTGGCCGGGGCAGGCCGCGAGGTTCTGGGTCTCCAACTGGACAACCACCGACGACTCGTTCACATGGACCGTCAAGGTTCCTGAAGCGGGCGACTATTCGGTTGCGCTTTTGATCGTGAACTGCGGCAAGATCCTCATCAATTGCACGCTTTCGCCGCCTCCCGCAGTCAAGGTTGAGGTCGCCGGCACAACCAATAAGCTCACCGAGACGGTAAGTTACCGCAAAGCGTCCATGACCAATGAGTGGGTTCGAGATGAGCTGCCCGGAACCCTTCATCTGCCTGCGGGCGAAAGCAAGATCACGCTGCGCGCAGTTGCGAATCCCGGTGAGGCATTCAACCTGGCTTTGTTTTCCCTGGAGCTGACAAAGCCGAAGGTCAAGCAGGAGATGGACGAGCGGGTCGCAAAGGTCAGATCTTCCACGGCCTGGATGGTTGATGCGAAATATGGATTGATGTTCACCTGGACGTCCACGACCCAACCCCGCACCGGCGTTCAGAAATCGTACGAGCAGGCGGTCAACGATTTCGATGTGAATGCATTCGCCGACATGGTGCATGGAACTGGAGCTGGATTTGTCGTCTTCGCCACGAGTTGGTCAACCTACTATTTTCCGGCGCCGATCCAGGCCATCGAACGCGTCGTGTCCGGCCACACCACCAAGCGCGACCTGATCCGCGATCTCGCCGATGCGCTGAATGCGCGCGGCATCAAGCTGATGATCTACTATCACGCCGGTCGCGCCCAGGCGGACTGGTGGAGCGGGTCTGTGGCCCAAACCATGGACAGGGCCGATTACTTCAACGAGTGGGAGTCGGCCATGCGGGAGATTGGCCTTCGTTATGGAGACAAGCTGGCCGGCTCCTGGTTTGACGACGGTACTACGTTCTACTACACCTTGCAGGCTCCGTGGGAAGCAATGACCGCGGCGGTCAAGGCCGGGTATCCGGCGCGGGTAGTCGGATATAACTCGTGGATCCTGCCCAAAGCTACCAACTTTCAGGATTTTGCCTGCGGCGAGGGAGGTTTTACCGACAGGTTGGTGGACGATCCCGAGTTGCCGGTTGGCGGAGACGGAGTCTTCCTGAGCGGGCCGCAGAAGGGATTGCAGGCCACCCTGACCACGACAATGGAGCCGGGAAACTGGGGCCATGTCACTCCGAATACCCCGATCCCTCCGCCCCAGTACAACGGAGATCAGATGATCGCCTACCTGAAGAAGGCGATGGCCCGCAAGCTCGTCCCGGTGATCAATCTTGAGGTCTACCAGGATGGAAGCGCCGCGCCGGCCACGATTGAAGAGTTCAAAGCCATCAAATCGGCCATCAAGCCGACGATGCGATGAGCTGAATCGCAATCCCAAACGTCAGGAGGCTTTGTGCTCAAGTCTGCCATTCATACTCGCGCCGCAATGATCCCCGTCTGCCGGCTTGCCCTGCTGCTGCGTCTCTGCCGGGCGATCCGGACTTCTGCGGTCCTCGTTGCGATGCTCTTTCTGACCTTGGGCTTGGCAGAAAGATCTGCGGCGCAGACGACTCAGAGTCAATCGCCCGCGGTCGAAAAAAGAATCGACGAATCGATTGCAGCAATGACTCTGGACGAGAAGATCTCATTGCTTTCCGGCGGCAGTGTTCTTGGAACTACGCCGCTGCCGCGATTGGGCATTCCGGCATTCCGAATGGGCGATGGACCGATCGGCGCCCATGATCCATCGCCCTCCACGGCCTTTGCCGCCGGCATCGCTCTTGCGGCTACGTGGGACCGCGACCTCGCAAAGAGCATCGGCATCCAGATCGGACGCGATTCGCGGTCGCGCGGCTCGGCCTTTCTGCTCGGCCCCGGCCTCAATATCTATCGCATGCCCATGAATGGACGCAACTACGAGTACTTCGGCGAGGATCCGTTTTTGGCCGCACAGGTCACCGTTCCCTATGTCGAGGGATTGCAATCGCAGGACGTCAGCGGCACAGCGAAGCATTTCGTGGGCAATGAGTCTGAATTTGCGCGCTTCACCATCGATACAGTCGTCAGCGAGCGCGCGCTAAGGGAAATTTACCTGCCTGCATTCGAAGCCGCTGTCCGTCAGGCTCATGTCGGGTCCATCATGGACTCGTACAACTACCTTAACGGCGTGCGAACCACAGAGAATGCGCACCTCAACATCGACATCGCCAAACGGCAGTGGGGCTTTGACGGCGTGATCATGTCCGACTGGATTGCCGCGCACAACGGCGTTGCTTCGGCCAACAGCGGATTGGATCTTGAAATGCCCGCCGGCATTTGCATGAACGCTGAGACGCTTATCCCCGCCGTCAAGAGCGGCAAAGTCTCCCGAGCAACCATCGACGACAAGTTTCGCCGCATGCTCCGGCTCGCCGCGCGTTTCGGGTGGATCAGCCCGGCCCCCACCGGACCCGGCTGGATCGGACACGATCCGCTCGATCCATCCATTCCTCGCTACAACCAGGAGGGACGCCAGGTCGCGCTCCAGGGAGCGCTGGAAAGTGCGACACTGCTCAAGAACCAGGACAATCTGCTGCCCCTCGATCCCGCGAAGTTTAAGAACATCGCCGTGATCGGGCCCGACGCCTATCCCGGCTACGCAACCGGCGGCGGAAGCGGCATGGTTCCACCCTTTTTTGTTACGGGTCCGTTCCGCGGCATCAGTGACTACCTCGGCGTGCGCGGCGCGGTGAACTACGGCCAGGGCATTGCCAAGCCCGACGTTCTGGCCCAGCAGACCGGCCTCACGATCACAGCAGACGGTGCTCCGGGCGTGACGGTTGACACCTACAAAACTTCCGACTTTTCCGGCGCTCCGGTTTCAAGCCGCCATGAGGCTGCCATCAACGGCGGGCCCTACGCTCAATTCCCTGCAGATCCATCCAGCCAGCCCGATGTTGGCCTCGAGGTTTCAGCCGCGGTCACCAAAGACCTCATGACCAAGTCCATCGAGGGGGCACTGAAGTCGCCGACTCAATATGCTCGTTGGACCGGCTTTTATCACGCCTCATCCGAGGGCAAGTACCTGGTCTTCGTCGAGCATCCGGGCAATTATCGCCTCACCATCGATGGCGCAATGGTGATCGACCACGGCGAGATTGCCCGTGCGGCCATTTCTCAAACAATCATTGACCTCAAGCCTGGCTCACATAAGGTGGTCCTCGACGATCTGGGCGCGCCGCCTTTTGGAAGAGGTCTCTCGCGTCTGGGCATCGTAAAGGAAGACGCGCTGGTGTTTCCGTCTGCGGTTGAAATGGCCAAACACGCTGACGCCGTTGTCGTATCGGTGGGCTTCGACATTGAGAGCGAAGGCGAAGGCGCGGACCGCGAGTTTCAGCTTCTTCCCGGCCAGAACGAGCTCATTCAGCAGGTTGCGGCTGCCAATCCGCACACCATTGTGGTTCTCAACGCAGGGGGCAGTGTGGATGCTTCCTCCTGGATCGACTCCATTCCCGTGCTGCTGCACATCTGGTATTCCGGCGAAGAGGGCGGTCACGCCCTGGCGCGGATTCTTTACGGAGACGCCAACCCCTCCGGCCGCTTGCCCATTAGTTGGGAGCGCAAACTTGCCGACAATCCCTCCGCTGCCTACTATTACCCTGCTCGCGGCACCAATCGCGTCGTCTACGGGAACGACATCTTTGTCGGCTATCGCGGGTTTGAAAACAACCATACTCAGCCGCTCTTTCCTTTCGGTTTCGGCCTTTCTTACACCACCTTCAAGTACTCAAATCTCGAGATTCACTCTTCCTCCGAAACACCCAGCCCCGGAAGCAGCCTGGATTATGACGTGGCATTCGATGTCACCAACACCGGAAAATGGGCCGGGGCCGACGTGGCACAGCTTTATATCTCTGAGGACCACCCTGCGGTTGTTCGTCCTCCTCAAGAGCTCAAGGGCTTCGCTCGGGTGCAGCTCGAGGCAGGCCAGACTCGGCACGTAGTGATCCCCCTCGACACCCGATCGTTTGCCTGGTACGATGTCGGCGCAAAGGCGTGGCACGCAGACGCAGGCACGTTCACCGTTCACATCAGCCGCTCCTCGGCGGACCCGCAATTGGAGGGCAAAATCTCGGTCGACCGCGCCGCACGGTTACCCGTTGAGTGAGCCCCAGCGGAGTCGATCTGTATCACTCACGTTTCTTGCGGTTGCTCACCAGACTCCTGCTGGCAAGGACAAGATCAACTGGAACGAGGAAGGTGTTGCGCAGTTTCGACAACCCTCTAATCGAGAACGGCGTCCGGCTATCCTCTTCCATTCGATCGAGAACGAACCCCTTTGCCCTTTCCATTGATATATTGCAGCAGAGATTGTCTGTTGCCTTCTCGCAAAGCTGCATCAGGAGTCAAGACTTCTATGAAGTGGATCAAGCCCTTGCTGATTGCCGGAATGATCGCGGGATCATCGGCGGTCAGCGCTCACTCCCAGGTTGCGCACGCCAAGGATGACCTTGCGGTCAAGCCTGGACTCACGGGCCCCGCGCTGGATCGGAAGGTGTCCGAACTGATGCGCAGGATGACTCTCGAAGAAAAGGTTCTGCAACTGCTCGCGAACCCTCCTAACGGCGTACCGCGCCTGGGAATACCCACACTGCGTTGGGCTGAGGTGTTGCACGGGGTGATTGGGGACGGCGCCACGGCCTTTCCTCAGGCGATTGCCCTGGGTTCCACGTGGGATCCCGAGCTGATCGAGCAGACGGGCGCCGTGGTGTCACAGGAGGCCCGCGCGCTGGGCGTGCAGCAGGGCTATGCGCCCATGCTGGGGCTGGCGCGGGATCCGCGCTGGGGCCGCGTGGAAGAGTCCTACGGCGAAGACCCTTATCTGACCGCACAGTTGGGCGTGGCCTACATTGAAGGGCTGCAGGGCGTGGGCGCCGGCCGCTTTGGCCCCGACCGCATCTTTGCCACGCCCAAGCATTTTGTCGCCGACGGCGAACCGTGGGCCGGCGCCAATGGCGAAGACTACGAGATCTCCGAGCGGGCGCTGCGCGAGGTCTACATGCGGCCCTTCGAGGCAGCCGTAAGGGTCGCGCATGCGGAATCCATCATGCCCGCGCACCACGCCATCAACGGCGTCCCATGCCATGCGAATGCGTGGCTGCTCGACGAAGTGCTGCGCAAGGAATGGGGATTTACCGGGTTTGTGACCTCGGACATGGGCGATATTCCAAAGCTCTTTGACGGTCATCATTATGCCGCTTCGTATGAGGATGCGGCGATCATGGCGTTGAAGGCCGGCGTAGATATGGAGCTCGAGGGCGGACCGGTGAGCAACCATGTGTACGCGCAATCGTTGGCGGATGCGGTGCGCCATGGCAAGCTGCCCCTCGCGGTGCTCGATCGCGCGGTGACCCGCGTGCTGAAGCCGAAGATTGAACTCCTCGGGCTGTCCGTTCCATCCCAGGCCGGGACAAGTTCCGACAAGAACGATGTGGCATTGAACTACCAGGGCAAGGACGACATCTTTGCCCGGCTGGTGGCTGAAGGCAAGGAGACCACGCACGCCGGAGAGCAACGCTCCGATTACCTTGCTGTCCTGAATGACCCCTCGCACGACCGGCTGGCGCTGCGGGTCGCGCAGGAATCCATGGTGCTGCTGAAGAACGACCACAACCTGCTGCCTCTGGACAAGACCAAACCAGGCCACATTCTGCTGGTGGGTCCGCTGGCTGACACGGTCAATCTGGGCGGCTATTCCACCGGCAAGCCGAAGTTCTATGTGGACGCAGTGGAAGGAATCAAGGCCGAGACCGGCTCGCGGGCCTCGGTCAGCTTCCGCGCGGGGTGCACCGTGCTCGGCGGGACCGAGGAGCAGTTGAAAGACGCTCTGGACGCCGCAAAGGACGCGGATGTCATTATCGCGGTGGTGGGCCATACGCGCGCGCAGCTGGGAGAGAATCACGATCGCGACAACCTCGACCTGCCTGGCGGCCAGGAGAAGCTGGTCGAAGCGATGCAGGCGACCGGCAAGCCGCTCATCGTGGTGCTCAACAACGGCTCGCCCTTCGCATTGCCCTGGATTCACGATCACGTGCCTGCGGTCATCGAGAGCTGGTATGGAGGGCAGAGCTATGGAACGGCGCTGGCGCAGATTCTCTTTGGAGACGTGAATCCCGGCGGCAGGCTGGATGTGACCTTCCCGGTGAGCCTCGGCCAGAGCCCTGCGTATTACAACCATCCGGTGCTGACCGGACCGATTCTTTACGACCCGGCGAAGTCCCAGTTTCCCTATCCCTTCGGCAAGTCCAACGTGCTTTGGCCCTTTGGGCATGGATTGAGTTACACCACTTTTCGCTATGCGGATCTGCGATTCAGCAAGAAGTCGATCGCCGCGGGAGAGGTGAGCCAGGTGTCGGTGACCGTGACCAACAGCGGCTCCCGTGCAGGAGACGAGGTGGTGCAGCTCTACGTGCACCAGGACTACACTTCGCTCAAGCGTCCGGTAAAGCAGTTGGAAGGCTTCAGGCGCATTTCGCTCGATCCTGGCGAAGCGCAGACCGTCACGTTCCCCATCGGCTTTGAGCAGGTGAAGTTCTGGAAGAACGGCCGATGGCAGATGGAGGCGGGTAAGATTGCGGTGATGATCGGCGCCTCCTCTGAAGATATTCGGCTGAACGGAGAACTGGTTTTGCGATAGAGATCCATTGCCTGCGGCTGAGAATGCAGCGCGGAAAGAATTGGAGAAAAACAGGTGAAGAATTCGAAGCGCAGCCGACTTTCTTATCGTCCCGCTGCCCAGCCCCTTTTGCGCGGGTTCTATGCCCGAATCGCGCTCGCGCTGATTCTGACGGCGATCGTCTTCGATCGGAGCGGGCTTTCGCAGGAGGCCGCTTACACCCGGTCGGCGACCTTGGTCACAGTACGCGTGAACTCCGAGACCATTGTTCTTCGCCCGCTTGAAGATGGCGCCATCCACGTTCAAATCGGCAAGGATGGCCCACCCCCCGAAGACAGCAAGCTGGTGCTTGCCACCACGCTCGCTACGCCTGCGTTCGATGTACGCCAGACACCGGCGGCAGTTGTCGTCAGCGCGGGCAGCATCCTGGCGAGCGTGGATCGCGAGACCGGGGCGCTGACCTTCATGGACGCCGCAGGCAAAGTGCTTCTGGCGGAGAAGACCGATGGCCGCAAACTCCCGACGGACGTTGCTGGAGCCGAGAAGCCCACTGTGCAGGATGTCTTCCTCTCACCCAGGGACGAATACATCTTCGGCGGCGGACAATTCCAGGATGGATACTTGAACATCCGGGATCTGCCGCGGCGCATGACGCAGGTGAACACCCAGATATCCATCCCATTTTTTCTTTCCAGCAAGGGCTACGGCTTGCTATGGCACAACTTCGGCCGCACCGACGTCAACCCCACCGACCGAGAGGTCCGTCTGAAATTGATCGAGACGGGGAAGCTATCCACGGAACTGTTCGCATCGCCCACTGGATCGGCGAAGGTGAGGCGGCCGGAATCCGTCTTTTCCGCTGAATTTGAAGTAGCGCAGGGCGGCCGCCACGCGATGATGCTGGACGTGGGCCAGCCGATGGGACGACGGTATTACGTGGAGATCGACGGTAAGACGGTGGTTGACTTTAACAACTACTGGCTGCCACCCACCACAAGCTGGTTTTCAAACCTGTCCGCGGGCAAGCACAGCGTGCGCGTGATCGGCGAAGTAGGCGATATGCCGTCGATTCTCTTGCGACCCGCCGAAGACCTCACTACATTGCGCTCTTTTACCGGGAGCACGATCGACTACGTTGTTGTTGCCGGCCCCAGGAGCGACGAGGTGATTCGCCGCTACCGCGACATCACCGGCGCTGCGCCGTTGCTGCCGGCGTGGGCGTTCGGCTACATTCATTGCCGCGCGCGGTACTATTCGCAGAAAGAGCTTTTGACCGCACTCGACACCTTTCGCGAGAAGCAGATTCCGCTGGATCTGATTGTCCAGGACTGGATGTATTGGGGCAAGTACGGCTGGAACGCGATGCGGTTTGACGAGACCGATTATTCGGATCCTGCCGCGATGGTGAAGGCGGTTCATGCTCAGCACGCGCACCTGATGGTTTCCGTCTGGTCGCGGATCGGCGCGGAGACTGAGATCGGCAAGGAGTTTAAAGAGAAGAAGCTCTTTATTCCAGGAACTGAGTGGGTGGACTTCTTCGACCCTGAAGCGCGTGCCCTGTATTGGAAGGACTTTAGCACGCGCATGGTCCCGTACGGCATCGACGCATGGTGGCTGGATGCTACCGAGCCGGAGAACGACGATTTGCATGGCCGCACCGTAGCCACAGGCAGCGGCGATGCGGTCCGTCTTCTCTATCCGCTCATGGTGAACCGCACCGTGTATGAGGGTTTGCGCACGGCCGTTCCCGATAAACGGGTGATGCTTTTGACGCGCAGCGCCTTCCTTGGCCAGCAGCGCTACGCGGCGGCAAACTGGTCCGGCGACGTTGGCGACTCGTTCGATTCGCTCAAACGCCAGATTACCGGGGGCCTCGATTACTCCGCCTCAGGTTTTCCCTACTGGACAACCGATACTGGAGGCTTCTTCCGACCCGGCCCCGGCCAATTTACCGATACGGCGTACCACGAGCGCTTTGTGCGCTGGTTTGAATTCTCAACCTTCACGCCGCTGCTGCGCGTTCATGGCTGGCTTACGCCGACTGAGCCGTGGCTTTACGGTCCGGAAGTGGAGCGGATCGCGCGTAAGTATTTGGATGTCCGCTACCGGATGCTGCCCTATACGTATTCTGAAGCCGCGCAGATTACTCTGCACGGATCCACGCTCTTCCGTCCGCTGGTGATGGACTTCCCGAACGACAAGACCGCGCTCGAACAGAAGTACGAATTCATGTTCGGCGGGTCGTTCCTGGTTGCGCCGGTGCTCGCAGCCGGAACGGATCAATGGAGTGTTTACCTTCCCAACTCGCCGGCGGGATGGGTGAATTTCTGGGACGGGCAGACGTATCGCGGAGGACAGACCATCCGTGCAGACGCCCCGCTCGATCAGATTCCAGTGTTCGTGCGCGGCGGATCGATTGTGCCCCTTGGCCCGACGGAGCAGTGGACCGGGCAGAAGCCCGATGCGCCAATCGAGATCCGCGTTTATCCGGGCGCCGATGCTGCGTTCTCACTCTATGACGACGACGGCAACGATTACGATTACGAGAAGGGCGCGTACAGCGTCATCCCGATTCAATGGAATGATCGCACTGGAACACTCACGATTGGAAAGCGCGAAGGCAGCTTCAGCGGGATGCCCGCAACGCGCAAATTCTCGTTGGCGCTGATCAAATCCGAAGGTCAGGCGCAGGCTCCCCGGCTGAAGTCCATTGTCTACGACGGAACTCGCGTGACGGTCGATTTGCACTGATGCGCCGTTGGGCGCTGCTCGCAGCCGTGCCCGCAGGCCTGGCTTGCGCTTTGCGCGGCGAATTCATTTGAAGGAGTCTGGAACTCGACGGCCACACCGCCTGCTCATCAGCCGGAAGCGCAGGATCACCGGGAACCATTGTCCCCATGAGATCTTCTGGCGATGGCGATCCCAATATCAATCTGATCGGCGGGACCGACAACCGGCGGATTTTTCCCTGTGATTCTGGCGCGCACGAACACAAACGCAAGGTACTTGCCATCTGCCGATACCGAGCATTCTCCCAAAGCGATGACCTTGCCGTTCATCTCAGGGCCGACCGGTGTTGGTTCATCGCCTTGTCATGCACGGTATCTCAGCACGACGGGTTCTCCTGCCAGAGGGACATGATCCCAACTCCTTCTTCGTTCAAGGAGGAGACCTGCACCAGTTCCAGTCTCTTCTGGAGGTTGCTCAGCCATGAAGTTCCGCGTCATCTCGATGAAGACTTCTACGGACGCACATAGTCCGATTCAGGTGGTCGAGCAATCGACCGGCAAGGGAGTCGCGTGGATCAATCGATATCTCGACCGCGAGTATGTCCGACGCCTCGCAGACAAGTCCATCCACAGCTACGCGCACAGCTTGTTGCACTTCGTGCGCTGGTGGGAGAGTGTTCATCATACTGGTGAAATCTCTGGTGCGGACCTCACCGAGTCGACGCTGTTCGATTACGTGCGCTTCCAGTCGAGCCTGCGGCCTCCGCCTTCTGCCTCCACCATCAACGACCGCACCGCCACGGCCGATCGTGCTATCCGCAATCAGTTCCCTGATGCTCCCTGTCAGGTCGCGCACGGCTTCCATCAGCCCTTCCTACACCGCAGGCCGATGGGCCTGGGACGCCCCAGGTTCGAGCTCAGCCGACTCAGAATACGGGAGCCCAAGCTCAACGTCGTTCCTCTCTCGGTCGATGAAGTGGCGCGCTTCTGGTCCAGTTTTCGAAACGCCCGCGACCTGGCCATCGTTGGCCTGATGCTGATGCAGGAGCTCCGCTCCGCTGAAGTGATGGCCTTGAACCGTGACGATGTGCTGTTCTCCGAAGTGCAGCTTCGGGTGCGTGGCAAGGGGAACAAGCTACGCTTGCTGCCCCTGGCACCGACCGCCGGATCGACATTTCTTCCGCTGAATGCCACACAGCGGGCTTCCTTGTTGTCCAGATATGCTCTCGGACAAGCATACCGGACGGTCTCGCCATCCGGGCCCTTGTAGAACACCCGCAGCAT
>Ga0302319_10001127_pt1 | contig 59921 bp, 56 predicted proteins | sample Bog_T0_2_FD_203319 | JGI IMG/M metagenome (GOLD analysis project Ga0302319, IMG submission 203319) | Peat permafrost microbial communities from Stordalen Mire near Abisko, Sweden - Bog_T0_2 | ecosystem: Environmental > Terrestrial > Soil > Wetlands > Peat | place: Sweden: Abisko, Stordalen Mire...
GCTGCGAGGCGGTTTATCGATCAAGCTACCTCCGGCTATTGCGCGCCAGTGCCGCCATCCACTATTCGCGGCATGCCGCTGATCGCCGCGCGGAAATGGTACCCTAACAGACCGCCTCCAACACCGCCACCCAAGGAAAACAGTTGTCCTGCTGTTGATACGCGATTCCGGCACTGTCCAGTTGGCGTACCAGCCAAGCCCGCCCCTTCATGCAAATCTGAATCGAAAGCGGAAACCAGGTGGCGATGCGCGCATTCAGCCAACCGAAGGTCTGATGCTGCCAATCCTGATACACATACAAACACTTGCGGGATCGCTGCACTAAGTCCAACGTCTTGTTCTCTCGATTGCGATAAAGATCAAAACCCCACCGGCCCTGCGGTAATCTCTGTTCGCCGGCGATCGCACGCGCGCTTGCCTCTTTGTCGTCCTTAGCCGATGCCAAATAGCGCACCGGACGCCCGGCCTCTTCTATTCACCGTAACGCCGCCTCTTTGACCCGCAAGATGATCTCATTGACATGTTTCTCGAACTCCGTCAGCGGCACTTGCTTAGCCCAGAGATACCCGACATCCCAAACGGATACGAAATCTGCCGCAGCGTCCCGCGAAACACCAAGCGGTCGAAACCGCTCAATACCCCCCGTGATCGCTGACCTAAATTTTGCTGTGAACTCGTGCATGCGTCCCTCCTCGGATCACCGTGTTTTTGGATAACTCACAATGATACGTTCTCGCGGGACGCTTCTTTTTGGTTGCGGCCCTAGGGCGCGCTAGGCTCATCCCATTCATCTGCGGCCCATTCTTTCTTCTGTTCTATCGGCGGCCGCTTCAGTTCACCAGCCGCCTCAACTGCAAATCCGCTATCGGCTTCACCCGCAACGCCCTCTCATTCAAGATCAATTCACTCGCCTGGACCAACCGCTCCGCATGAAACCATCTCTGAAATGGATTTTCATACAGCACATTGCAAATCGCCGCCAAACTCATCCCTTGGTGGTGCGCCATGAACGACCTGACTAATTCATATTTTCGTGCCCGCCGCCGTCCGTCCGGCGACGCCGTATAATCCGCCGCGTCGTAGAAACCAAACTCGCCTAGCCAGCCCTTGGCGGCCATCTTTCTCAAATTTCCAACCGATCCCCCCAGATCAACCATCAGCGCCAAACACGTGGCATAAGGCGCCGTCACCAAAAATCCCGCGCGCGCCACATTCAGCGCCAAACCCGGCACGCCAAACGCCGCATATTGGTAATTGCCCTGCTCATCTGTCTTGGCATACGCCGATTCCGAAATGCCCCAGCAAATTCCGCGCCGCCGCCCATATTTTTGCTGAGCGCGCACCGCCGAATCAAGCGTCCGCGCCAGCAAAGTCTCCGGATGTGAACGCATCCAGATCAGCGGCATCAGGTATTCGAACATCGTGCCGGTCCACGAAATCAGCACCGATTCCTCTTCGCAAATCGTATGTTGCCTTCCCAAGCGGAACCACGATTCCTGGCTCGTTTCATCTTTGGCCACGGCCACGAAAGCCGCAATGCGCGCTTCCGAAGCCAGCAGATCGTAGCAGGAATCGTTCAGCTTTTGAGCGTCCACATCGTAGCCGATCGACAGCAGCGTCCGCCGCTTATTGATCAGCAAACTGAAGTCCATCTCGTCGACCAGTTGCTCGCAACGGTCGGCGATCCATCGCAATCTCGCATTGAGATCCTGCACTCGCGCTCGCTCTTCCACATCGCGTAAGGCCTGAACTCGCGCGGCAAACGCCGGCGCACCCTTGACCTCCTCGCGAGCCATCAACTTAGGCAGCCAATCGGCCGGCTCTTTCAACCGGAATAGCTCGTTCCAGAAATCGTCCAACTCCTCGCCTTGCGCATAATCCGCCAGACCTTCTAACGCGCTCGGCAAAATCAAGGGTCGTCCCAGCAACTCCAGACACCCTTCCCGCAGACTCCACAACGACGCAACCAGATTGCCGTTGTCGACACTCGAAATCACCCTCGGTGCTAACGGTTGTAGCGTGATCGTGTCGTACCAATTCACCAGATGTCCATGAAACCGCGGCAACCTGAGCGTTGTAGCAATTGTCTTTTCGGTCAGTGACACAAACTCGGGCAGCGTCAGATAGCCCAGCTCCAAAGCCGCTTGCCGTGCATTCAACAGCAGCCCTAAATTCGTGGGTGAAATGCGTTCGGCAACCCGGTAAGGCTCTTCCTGCACGTTGTCCGGAATCAGCCATTGGTTCGTCTCGTTGCTGAACGTCGCAAAGTATTTCCATGTGCGAAGCGCAGTCTTCCTAATTAACTGACGCTCCTTTTGTGACAGCTCGACACTCCCTTTGTGAGGCGACCTGTTCAACCATTTCGAAACCATTTTGCCGCCGCACCACGCCAGCAGGAACGGCGCGGCATAGGGCGCGGCTTCAGGCCGCAAAAGCAGACAGCAGCCCAAGGCAACACAGAGTAACGGCAGCCAATCCAGATACACGTCCACCGGCGTCCGCTTGCGTATTCCGAGTTCAGCCTCCGTGGCCGTCTCCCACTCCAGAAGACTGCGGTGAGTTACATAGGTCCGCACAATGGTGCGCACAATCGCATCAATCGAGACCAATGTCTGGTGCGCCAGAAAAGCGATGTTCAACAGAATGGCCAAGTGCGAAGTCACGAAGTCTCCAAGTGCCTCGCGCACCGATGTCCAGTTCAATCCCAGGCAGGCGCGCGTCACCGCGAAAAGCAGCCTGAAGTAAATAGGCAGAAAAAAGAGGGCTAACGCAACCAATGTCCAGAAGCGCGGCCCGCCTGGCAGCCAGAACCAGCCCGCAATCAACAACAGAAACGTTGCTGGCTCCATCAGGCTCCGCCGCAGATTGTCGGCAATCTTCCAGCGCGAAACCAGCGAGATTGGATTAGGCACCAGTCTACGGCTCTCATCCGGAACCTGATTAAAGATCCATCGCACAATCTGCCAATCGCCTCGCAGCCAGCGATGCTTGCGCCGGTTATACGCGCTGTAGTGCGACGGATAATCGTCAATCACCTCGATATCGGACGCCAGCCCCGCCCTCGCGTAGGCGCCTTCAATCAGATCGTGGCTCAGCAAAGCGTTGCGCGGAAAACGCCGCTCCAGAACAGCGCGCAGCGCGTCGATATCGTAGATTCCCTTGCCAGTGAAGATGCCTTCGCCATACAGATCTTGGTAGACATCGGAGGCAGCGCGCGAATAAATATCGAAGCCCGTTTGCCCGGAGTAAATGCGCGCCAATCGCGATGTGGCTGAAGTGTGTACGCTGATTCCCACCCGAGGTTGCAGAATCCCGTAACCGCGCGTCACTATGTTCCTCTCCGCATCGATCAACGGACGGTTCAGTGGATGCGCCATCGCTCCAATCAAGCGCTGTGCCGTGCCGCGCGGAAGCTGGCTGTCCGAATCAAGGGTAATTACATAGCGTAGGTCGGCCCGCTGCAGACCCTCGACGTCCCCTTCCTTCACGGGAAACGGATCGAACCCTCCGCGCAGAAATTGATTCAGATCCAGCAGCTTTCCCCGTTTGCGTTCCCACCCCATCCACGCTCCTTCGCGCGGATTGAAAATACGATGCCGGTGAAACAGGTAGAACCCGCCATATCGTTGCGAACGGTATTTCTCGTTAAGCCCGCGGATGAGTTCAATCGCGAAATCGATGCGCGCATCCGTGTCCCCAATGGGTTCCGCACTGTCTGGTAGGTCGGTGAGCAACGCGTAATAGATGTTTGGGTCGCGATTCACCAGATAGCGAATCTCCAAATCGTCAACCAGTTGCTGAATCTGCTTCTCATTGATCAGCAGGGTCGGAACGGCCACGATGGTAGCGCTAGCGGCATCCACTCCCTTCGAGAAATCGATTTTCGGGAGCGCGTGCGGACTCAGCACGGTAGTGACAAGATAATTAACCAGCTCCACCGCCGCCTGCGTGGCCGGCAGAAGCAGAATCAGCGCGCTCGCAATCAGTCCGAACGCGTTATGCCTGTTCACCAGGCTCATCAGAATCGCCACCACAGTCAGCAGCGTGACGAACTCTATGCCGATAATGTAAACCTCGTCCGGATACCGTCGGAAGAGCCGTGGAATCAAAGAAGCAAGCGCCGGCCGATACCCCACGCGGCGCAGCAAATCCTGTGAGCCCTCCCCATCGAGCAGGAAGTAACCCACGTGCCGCAACCGGCCTCGCAATGCTTCTGGAGCGTTAGCCTGTATGCTTGTGTCTTTCGCAAACTCGACCGCCAATCGGGCAATGTCAATTTCGCCCACGTCGGAATGCCGTGCGATGGCCGCCACCCGGCTCCGATACATGCCGCGTGTTTCCACCTCCATGCGCGGGTAGACGCCGGATGGATCAAGACTCAGCGTGCGATGAACGATGGAAAGCTTCTCGATGCTCTCTTGCCAGTCTTCTTGACCAATGAACTTAAGCGCGGCGATGGCCGGGCCGACTTCAAAGGAAGGCGCATCCTTTCCATCTTTTCGGAAAGCTTCCAGTGCCTGCCAGCCGCGCTGCGAGAGCAATTCCAATAGACCCAGTTTGAAGCACATCAGGAAGCTGTCTATCTCAGCAAGGCGCAGCGGGTCGATCTCTTGCACCGCTTCCAGATAATCGCTCACCTTGCTCTGCGTCAGCCGGCAATCGGTGGCCGTCAAAACATCTCTCGCTAGAACTAGACAACGCGGTATTGTATCTTCGTTTGCCGTCCGTACCATCGGCAATTTGCCAAGCCAGTCCGCCGAATCTTTCAAGTCCTGCAGTTCCGCGTGTACCAGCCGGAGATTGTCATACAGCCAGCGTAAATCCTCAGAAGGTTCGCCGCTGCGCAGCGTATACAGCTCCTTCTCGAGCAGCTTGAGCCCGCGCAGATTCTTGCGGTAGATCTCGGAAATGCGCGCGCGCCCGCCGCCTCCGCCCAGCCACGCGCATGATTTGGCGGTTTCTTTTGCATGTTCCGCCAGTGCCTCGCGTTCTCTACTGGCTCTGTCGAGTTTGGGAGCAGGTTCCGGCATGGCGTCACGCTCAGCGATAGCTCGCCGCTTGAAGTTCGAACATTTCGGCGTAGATACCGCCGCGCGCCACCAGTTGATCGTGGCTGCCTTCTTCCCGGATAGAACCGTTCTCGAGCACAATAATCCGTTCCGCCATGCGCACCGTCGAAAAGCGATGTGAGATAAACAACGCCATCTTGCCGGTAGTGAGCTCATTGAAGCGCTGAAAAACTTCAAATTCGGCGCGCGCGTCTAGCGCCGCGGTGGGCTCGTCCAAAATCAGGATTTGCGCGTCCCTCAGGTAGGCGCGCGCCAGCGCAAGCTTTTGCCATTCCCCTCCCGAAAGATCCACCCCGCCTTCGAAGCGCCGCCCTAGCATCTGCTCATAGCCTTCCGCCAGATGTTCTATCACTCCATCCGCCAGACTCTTTTGGGCAGCTTCTTCAATGCGCCTGTTATCGGACAGGTATTCAATTCTTCCCACCGCAATGTTCTCGCGCGCTGTCATTTCGTAGCGCATGAAATCCTGAAAGATCACACCCGTTTGACGGCAAAGATCTTCTAATTGATACTCGCGCAAATCAACGCCGTCCAAGAGAATTCGCCCGCCGCTTGGGTCATAGAGCCGCGTCATGAGCTTGACAATCGTTGTTTTGCCCTGACCGTTTTGGCCGATTAAGGCTATACGTTCCCCTGGCTCGACCCGCAGATTGAGATCGTTCAAGATGACCCGCTCGGTCCCCGGATATTTAAACGAAACGTTCTGAAACTCAAAACCCCGCTTGATCGGCCGCGGTGCCGGCAGCGCGTCGGGCTTGCTATTCACCGTGGGCTTCATCTCGAAAAAGGCCAGCAGATCGGTCAGGAAGAGGGCTTGATCGGCAATGCTCGATAAAGTTGAAAAAATCTGCGAAATATTGCTCGACGCGTTCATGATCGACTGAGTCAGGAAAGTGAGCGTCCCAATCGTGAAAACCCCGGTAACAGTTTTGAAAATAACCCAGATATACGCGCCATAATAACCCGCCGTGCTGAGCACCGAAAGCAGCGCCACCGCTATTAGGCGTTTGCGCGAGAGTGCCAGATTCTCATCGAGTATCACGTTCCAGATCGTAACGAAGCGCTTCGTGAAGAATTCGCTTAGATTAAACAGCTTCAGTTCTTTCGCGGCTTCCTTACTGCCTCCTAGTTGCCTTAAGTAATCAAGTTGCCGCCGTGCCGGCGTTTGTCCGAAATTCTTGGCATAGCTCAAGAAAGCGAAGTGGCTTTCACCTAGAAACGCCGGCAGCAGGCAAGCTACCAGCACGATCAGTAACCACGGCGAAAACCAGAGAATCGCCGCCGATAGTGATGCTGCGGTAATGATCTGCTGAAACAACCGGCCAATGGATTGAATCATCCCCAGACGGTCCGTCGCTTGCACCCGCGCCCGCTCCAACCGGTCGTAGAATACCGGGTTCTCGTACGCTTGCAAGTCCAGTGCCGCCGCGTGGCCCATCACTTCGATACTCACGTGGCGCGTGTAGCGGTCTGCCAGTACCGCGTCGTAATAATCGATCACCCGTCCCAGGATCCCGCCCAAGACCGCTAATGAAAACTCCGCCGCGGCGAGCCACCAAAGCGCCGGCGTGAGAGTCGCTTTGTGATGCACTATCGCATTAATCGAATCGATAATGAGCTTCGTGACCCAAGCCGTGCTGACCGGGATGAGTGAGGCGGCGGCCCGGAACACCAGACCAAGCAAAACCACTGTTGGACCCGATTGCCAGACGATTTTTAGGACCGGCGGAACATTCTTCAGTGCTTCCAGGCGGTCCTTCCACGCGCTAAGGAATGGTTTCTGCGTTTTTTCTGCCACAGTTAGAGCCCAGTAGCCTCAAATTTTCCTGCTTAGTGTACCTTACACTAGACGCTGCTTGCCCCGGTAATCCAACTGAAACAATTAACAGGTATTATAAGGGGGTTATGGATAGTCCAGCACCAGCGCCCTCGGCCTTGCAGATTGAATCATTTGCCGGTCCACACGATGGCGAACGCATTCTCAAAATTCACGGCCCGCTGGTTATTTCGAATTTCTTCGAGTTTCAGCAAATGGCCCGCGAGGACAGGTCGCCTCTGCTCATCATTGACCTCGAGGGGGTGCCTTACATGGATTCGGCTGCGCTAGGCAGTCTTCTCGGCATTCACGTATCGTGCGGCCGTAAGCAGACGAAATATGCGTTGATTAATGTTGCACCCCGTATCGACACCATGTTTAATATTTCCGGCGTGCGCGACACACTGGTAATGTTTCCGACGCTCGCCGCTGCCGAAGCGGCTCTGTTATAGCTTCACGCTGCGTAATCGCAAGGCGTTGCTAATCACCGAGACGGAACTGAATGTCATAGCTGCGCTGGCAATCATCGGGCTGAGTAGAATTCCAAAGAACGGGTAAAGTATTCCGGCAGCGACCGGAACGCCAATCAAGTTGTAAACGAACGCAAAAAACAAATTCTGTTTGATGTTCCGGACCGTAGCCCGGCTGAGATGTATGGCGCGCACCAGCGCCGCCAAATCCCCATTCAACAGCGTAATTCCCGCGTTCTGAATCGCGACGTCGGTTCCGGTGCTCATGGCAATTCCCACTTGCGCCGCCGCCAGAGCGGGCGCGTCGTTGACTCCATCGCCGGCCATGGCAACAATGTGCCCCTCCGCACGCAGCTTCTGCACAAATTCGGCTTTCTGAGCGGGCAGGACTTGCGCCTTCACTTCGGTAATGCCGAGTTGTTGCGCCACCGCCCTCGCTGCCGCCTGCGTATCGCCGCTCAGAAGAACGAGCCGCATTCCTTCTTTCCGTATGGCTTCGACAGCGCTTTTGGTGTTTGGTTTGAGCGTGTCGGAAACGGCAATCAGCCCCGCCGGCTGCCGGTCAATGGCCAGATAAATCACTGAGTTTGCGGCTACGCCGTTCGATGCTGCCGCCAGTCCATTAACTGCCACTCCAGCGTCTGAAAGTAAATCGGCGTTTCCTGCCAAAACCGTGTGCCCGTCTACCGTGCCCTTCGCGCCTTTGCCGGGTACAGACTCGAACTTCTCCGCCTGCCGCACGTTGAGCCCGCGTTCCGCCGCCGCGGACACGACCGCGCCGGCCAGCGGATGTTCGCTCATTTGTTCCACGCTAGCGGCCAGCGCCAGCAAGTCATTCTCATTATTTCCGTTGATCGTTTGAATTTCTACAACCTGCGGTTTGCCTGTCGTCAGCGTGCCTGTTTTGTCTACTACCAGCACATCGGCTTTCTGCAAAGTTTCCAGCGCCTCCGCGCTTCTGATCAACACTCCGGCCTTTGCGCCGCGACCGGTACCGACCATGATCGACATCGGTGTTGCCAAACCCAGCGCACAAGGACAGGCAACAATGAGCACCGCGACAGCGTTTATGAGCGCATGGCTCAATCTTGGCTCAGGCCCCACCATCATCCACACGATGAACGTAAGGATTGCCGCCAAAATCACCGCCGGCACAAAGATGCCCGCCACGCGATCGGCCAACTTCTGAATCGGGGGCCTTGTCCTTTGCGCATCACTCACTAGCCGCACGATTTGACTAAGCAGACTGTCAGCGCCCACCCGTTCAGCACGAACGACGAAGCTTCCGGTCCCGTTGAGCGTACCGCCGGTGACTGTCGCCCCAGGAATTTTCTCAACAGGCACAGATTCGCCGGTTACCATCGATTCATCCACCGACGAGTTTCCTTCCGCTATCACGCCGTCCACCGGAACCGTCTCACCCGGCCGCACGCGCAGCAGGTTGCCTACTTTAACCTCGCTCACTGGAACCTCGCGGCCATCGGCAAGGTGCGCCATCTTCGGCGTCAGTTTCAGTAACGACTTCAATGCTTCGCTAGTCTTGCTGCGCGCCCGCAATTCCAAAACTTGCCCCAGCAGAACTAGCGTGACAATTACTGCTGCCGGTTCAAAATATAGGGGCAAGCCCTTGATCAATCCAAGCGCGCTGAAAACGTACGACGTTCCAGTGCCTAACGCGATCAGCGTAAACATGTTCCCGTGGCGATTCTTCACCGATGCCCAACCGCGTTCAAAGAACGGCGCGCCACCCCACAAAACCACCGGCGTTGCCAGCGCGAACTCAATCCAACCTTTTACTGAAAATTCGCCAGTGAACATGAACGCCAACAAAGGCAAAGTCAAAGCTGCGCACACAACGAGCCGGCGTCGCATGTCCGAATATTCGCCATCGTCCGTTTCTTCGCCGGCGTTCACTGGTTCAAACGCCATACCGCATTTGGGGCAACTTCCAGGACCCATCTGCCTGATCTCCGGGTCCATCGGGCAGGTGTATTCAAGCTGCGTGGAACTACTTGGCTCGGCGGTTGGTTTCAAATACTGGGCTGGCTCGGCATCGAACTTTTGCTTGCAGTGAACGGCGCAGAAATAATACGGTTTGCCTTCAAACGAACTCTCCGGCGGCGTCGGCGTCTTTTTAGGATCAACCTGCATTCCGCACACGGGATCAATTTGCGTAGGCATATTTATTTAGATGCCCCGCGTCTCTCTTCGATTCGGGCTATGATAAGCGAAAGCCAATGCCGCACTTACTGAAAACCGAACCGGAAGCTTATTCTTTTGCCGACTTGGAGCGCGACCGCGAAACGATTTGGGACGGCGTCACCAATCCGGCCGCCGTGAAGCATTTGCGGGAGATGAAACCCAGTGAAAAGCTGGTTATTTATCATACGGGCGACGAACGCCAAGCCGTGGGTACAGCCACCGTTCTTAACGTAGATGCAAAAGATCCCAAGACTCCGTTAGTGCGTATCAAACTTGGCCGCGCCATCAAGTCTCCGAAGACGCTCTCTGCCATCAAGGAACATAAATTATTTGCCGATTCGCCTTTGGTCAAACAAGGGCGCTTGTCAGTGGTGCCACTTACCGAAGCGCAGTATGAGTGGCTAACAAAAGACTAGCGTTACTCCTGGCGGAGCGTTTGCACTGGGTCGATCTTGGTCGCGCTCCAAGCGGGAATAAGACACGCGCAAGCAGCCACCAGCAGCACCAACAGGGGTACAGCAACGAAAGTAACGGGGTCGGTGGCTTCTACGCCAAACAGCCAACCGCTCACGAGACGCGTAACCGCGAAGGCGAATCCCAAGCCAATCAACAAGCCGTAACCGGTAAGGCGCAAACCTTGCCCGAGAATCAGACTCAATACGCGCCGCCGCGGCGAACCGATAGCTAGACGAACTCCAATCTCGGCTGTGCGTTGCTTGACTGTGTAGGACATCAAGCCGTGGAGGCCGGCCAAAGCTAAGACGACGGCCACCAGTGCAAAGCCAGTCAGTAATGACGTTTGGAATCTGCGTCGCGCCGTGCTCGCATTGATTAAGTCTTCCATCGTGGCGGCTTGCAAGGTGAGCGCAGGGTCAAGTGACCGAAGTGCGGACCTGGCTTCGTTGACGGCTTGCCTGACTGGGATATTGAGACGAACGACAAAGTTGTCTCCGGCGTCCCACGGATAGAAAATCAGCGGCTTGCCGGCTTGTTCCAGGCTGTTGTGGCGGATATCGCCTACGACTCCGACGACCGTCTGCCAACCTGCCTTAGACAGATCTCGAATTCCCACACGAATCTGGCCGCCCAAAGCATCACGGCCGTGAAAATATGTTTGCGCAAACTTGGCACTAACAATTACCACCCCAGACTTGGAGTTCACATCGCCTGGAACAAAATCCCTGCCGCGCAACAAAGGCGTCCCTAAAGCTTTTCGATAATCCAGGGTAACGGCGCGATTCTCCACCACCTCGGATATCGCGCCGAATCCCTTTACTTCAGCAAAGGTTACAGATTCACTGTTGGTAAGGGGGATGCCGGTAGAGGCTCCTACGCAAGCGAACCCCGGCAACTCCTGAAGCTTGGCCAAGAACGCCCGGTAGAAATTCGTTTGCGACTCTTCGGTGCTGTATTGCTGATCCAAGTCGACTTTCAATGTGAGTGTCGCCGTCGAAAATCCGGGGTCCACGGCTTCCAGTTTCAGGAAGCTTCGAATGAGTAATCCCGCCCCAGTCAACAGCACTACCGAAAGCGCAACCTCAAGCACGATGAGCGCAAAACGGCCACGATTGGAACCGCCGGCGACTCGACTACTACCGCGCCTGAGCAAATTGTTGAGGCTGGTACGAGATGCGATAAGCGCAGGTGCAACACCTGCGGCGAGGCCCAGCCCAACGGATAGACTGGCAGCTACAAATAAGACTCGACTATCCAGCTGAGCGGAATCAAAGCGGGGAATGCTGCCTGGATTCAGGCTGGTGAAGAAATGCACGAGCAGATAAGCGAGGCCAACACCGAGCGAGCCGCCCAGACAACTCAAGAGAAGCGACTCGGTCAACAGCTGCCGCACGATGCGCGCACGCTCCGCGCCCAGAGCGGTACGGATTCCCATCTCGTGTGCCCTGGCGGTGGCGCGAGCGAGCAAAAGGCCCGCCACATTGCTCACGGCAATCAGCAGAACGATTCCGACCGCGCCCAACAAGAGCCACAGCATTTTCTCCACGGGCCCGATGATCGTTTGAACCAGCAGCCTCACTAAAACCGTCCAGCCTCGCCACATTTCGGGATAAAGCGGTTGCAGACGTTTCTCAATGGCGGCCAATTCCGCTTGCGCCGCGCTGGCAGAGACGGCGTTGTTCAGTCTGCCAATGACCGCGTCGCCACTCGCCATGTCCGATCTGTCCGTTTTTTGTTTGATAGTGTATCCAGCAGGAAGCCATATATCCGTTTGCTTGAATCCGGGGCGATGATACGGGATGTCACCTTCGAATGGATAGCCGAAGTCTTGCGGCATCACACCCACCACCGCGTAATCCTGCCGGTTCACGCGCACATACCGCCCGATTACATCCGACGCCCCGGCGAACTGCGAGTGCCAGAACGCGTAGCTGATCACCGCAACATGTTCATGCCCAGGTTGATCGTCATTCGCGTCGAGGGCTCTACCGATCGCCGGCCACGCTTCCAGAGTTCGAAAGAAGTTACCGGTGACAAACGCCGCTGCCGCGCGCTTGGCATCGGATACAATCATCACGTTCACCGCTCTGTGTTCAAACAGAGTCATGGCCGAGAAACTATGACTGAGCCGCTGCCAATCGTAAAAGTCGGGGACAATCGGCCCCAATTCATCGGGAACGCCTTTAAAGTTGGGGTTTGGGCTCCAGATATATACAAGCTTTTCCGGATGACCGTAAGGAAGCGAGCGGAGCAAGACCGCATTCACCAAGCTGAAGATGGAAGCAGTAGCGCCAATTCCCAGCGCGGTCACGAGCAACACAATGGAGCTAAATCCCGGCATCGCGGCTAAAACGCGAACTCCGTGCTTTACGTCGGCTCGCAGAATATCCCAATGCTCTTTCGGTGCGCTGAAGGCAAAATCGGTGAGAGTGTCGAGCCACAACCGCAAGCGCGGCTCAGTGCGAAGACGATCTTCGAACACTTGTTCCATTTCGGCGCCGTATTCGTGACGGAACTCCGCCGGGAAGCAGTAGAGCATCGCACGAAACAGTCTAGTTTGACTTTGCAACCAGTCCATATGCCCTCGCCTGTTTTAAAAGTTCAGCCATTCTGTTCACTTCCCCTTTCGCCGCTTTGCGCCCGGCAGGTGTCAGCCGGTAGTAGCGGCGGCGTTCGTCATCTTCCTGAGGTCGCTGATTCTCGCGTAACTCAATAATCAAGCCTTCCTCCAACAGCCTTTTGATCGATCCATAGAGAGTGCCGGCGCTGAGGCGCAGTTTGCCCCCGGTGCGGGTCGCGACATCCTGCATGATGCCGTAGCCATGTTGATCGCGATCGGCCAGCGCGATCAGGATATGAAAGGCTTGCGGGCTGAGTTTTGGCATGTTCGCAAGTATATCGCAACTCGGTATAGTGAGCTGCGGCATAGCCGGTCAGACCACGGCGGCGCGTCCCCGGTTTATGCCGGCAAAATATTGGCAATGCTTGCTAACTGGACACTCGTCGCATTTGGGCTTGGTCCGCTTGCAGAGTGTTTGACCGTGTTGCTTCAGTAATAAATAGGCACGCGCGCGCGCCTCGAGTCGGGCAGGAATGTCCACTTCAATGGCCTGCTGCGCTTCGCGGTACGTCACACCGTAATTCTCGCGTTCTTGGCCCTTCAGGATGCGTACCAGGACATGCGGGCAGTTCGACGGCACAGCGGCAATCGGGGCGAGCCCGGCGAACAGAAGAATCCGGTCGGCACCGGGATCCGCGATATTTGGAAACTTTTTCAGAATTGCCCGCACCTTCTGTATGGACCCCGTCAAACCCGTGCGTAGGTCTCCCGCGAATTCGTTCTGCACACGCATGGCGATTTCGGTGAGACGCAGGGCTCTCAGTTCCGGCACCATGCCCCCCGCTTTCAAAGCGCCGGTAAGTTTCTCGACACCGGCGTTTAGAATTTCCTGCGGCGCAATGCTGGTTACTTTGTGCAACGCGTTCCAGCCTTTTGCGCAGGTTTTGTCGCTGGCCGGATAGCCGCAGTGCCACCAGATTAGGAACTCATATGGGTCGGTAGGCCAAGTTGGCGATTGCTTTCCATAGTGAGATTCCAACTGGTCGAGAATTTCGGCTACTCGAACGGCCCTGTTGCCCACGAGACTACCTCCCCAACAATTCCTTTAGCGCCAGGCCCACGCGTGTAAGTCCCTCCCTGAACATCGGCGTTTCACCGCCAATGCCGATCCGCACACGGTCAGGAGCACCGAAAAAGTGTCCCGGCGTGATAACCGTTTCGTAGTTCTCCCTTAGCAATCGACAAAGTTTATCCACCGGCACCGGCACGCGCGGAAAAATCACCGTGCCCGAAGTCGAGGTTTCACTCTGCAACTCCGGCGTCGCAGCCAGAAAATCATTCGCGATCTTCCGATGGTTCGCCAACAGTTCGTGCGACCATTTCGCTATCTGGGGCAAGTGCCGCAACGCCACGCAGCTAATCTGATCTGTGATGTATGGGTTGTTGACGCCAAACAGATCATTGAGCCGGTAAATCTTCTCGACAATCTTGGGAGCCGCTAAAACCCAGCCGCAGCGCACGCCGCTCAGGCCGTAGACCTTTGTCAGGCTGTTCGTGACCACAAACTGCTGTCCCAACTTGAATGATGTGTCGGGCGTTTGGTCAAACAGTAAATCAAGGTAAACCTCATCCACCAGCACGCGCGGCCCTAAACTTCCAATCTCGCGGAGCGTCGTCTCGCTCAGCAGCGCGCAACTGGGATTGTGCAAGTTGCTCAGCACGATCAACTTCGTTTTGGGCGTTATCAGTTTGCGTAAGTCGTCCACGTCGACCGCGAATTTATTCTCCGCGCGGCGCTCGAAAAACTTCACCTCCGCGCCATGATAGCGAGCCGCTTCCCAAAGGAGCGGGTACCCCGGATGTTCTATCAATACTTCATCGCCCGGCTCAATCAAAACGGCCATTGCCAAGTGGTTGGCGCCCGAAGTTCCGAGCGCCGTCGCCACGCAATCATCCGGCACGCCGCATTTGCGCGCCAATGCATCCACGAGCGGACGGTATCCGTACGCGCCAGGCCCAGTGAGTTGCAACGTGTGAAAATCCACCGGCAGACTCGAAAGCGGATAGCTCTTCACGCCGCTGTTGGCCAAGTTGAACTTGACCGCGGTCGAAGTCTTCACCCACTCCATGTATGCCGAACCCATGCTGCGTGTCATGCGTTTCTCTTCTTCCTGCTCCAATAAAAATACACCGGGATGCCTAACAACAAAATGCCTAAACCAGTGAAGCTGTTTTGCGGAGAACTGTAAAACGTGGTTAGCACTACCAGCCAGCAGGCGGCCACAAAAAAGATGGTTGTAAAAGGGTGGCCTGGCGTGCGGTGATCCTTGCTGGGCGTCATTTTGCGCCGGAAGACGAATAGCGTAGCGCCGGCGAGTCCGAAGAAAATAAAGTCTACTGAAACAACATAATTGAGGATTTGCTCATACCCTCCCCAAAGCGCCACGACAGAGGCTAGCACGCCCTGCAGTGCGATCGCCGCCACTGGAACGCGCGTGCTTTTGGGCAGCCAGGTCAAAGCGCTGAAAAAGAGGCCATCGCGCGCCATGGCGAAAAACACGCGCGGCGCGGTTAACATTCCTTGACTCAGAAATCCGAGCGTCGATACGGCAATTGCCACCGCCATGAACAGCGCGCCCTTATCGCCAATGGCTTTTTGCATGACGCTGAATGCGGGTGTGGTGGTGGCAGCCAAACCCAGCGGCCCAAGGGTGTGGAGGCAAACAATATTTACGCTCAAGTAAATTACCGTCACGCTAATCACCCCAAAAAGCAGGGCGCGGGCGAGGTCGCGCTTTGGGTTGCGCATTTCACCCGTCATGAAGCTGGCTGTCTGCCAGCCGCCATAAGCGAACAGGACGGGCACGACCGCCGCGCCGAAGCGGATCAACGAGGATTTTGAAAGCGTTTCGCCGGCGGCGATCTGCGCCGCCGCGTACGGCGCGCGCCAGCCAACAACCACCAGAACCACAATGGCCCCTATCTTGAGTACCATTAGAAAATTCTGCACCGCGCTGCCGTAGCGCACGCCCAGGCAATTGATGGCGCTTAAGACGATCAATGCCAAGGCTGCGACAACGCCGTCAGGCAAACCGATGTGTCCAATCTCGCGGGCATAGCGCGCGAACGTCACGGCGACCGCAGCCATGCCGCCGGTCTGCATCACCAGCAGCAAAGCCCAGCCATAAAGGAATGCCACTGCCGGATGAAAGGCATCCTTGAGATAGGCGTATTGGCCGCCCAGGTTCGGCCGCAGAACAGCTAGTTCCGCATAAATAAAAGCGCCGGCCAATGCCGTCAGTCCGCCCAGCATCCAGGCACTCAAAATCAGCGCCGACGTGTGAACTTGCCGAGCCACCACGTATGGGTTCACGAAAATTCCCGAGCCAATGATGCCGCCCATGACAATCATAGTGGCGTCGAAAGCGCCCAGTTTACGCGCTAATGTATCTTCAGTGCCACCGCTAGGCACGCCCTAGCCGTGCGCGGTGCGGGGAGCGCGCTTGCCCCCACCGGCCTTCTTAATCGGCGTGACGTTACTCGCTTCTTCAGTTTCTTGGATCGACTGACTGGATGCCGGCTTGCGCGGCAACTCACCGAGGCTCTTTTGCAGCGCTTGCATCAGATCGATCACCGGCGCGCGCTTCCGGGGCGCGTCAATGGCCACGGTCAAGCCTTCTCTCTTTGCTTCGATCATTTGCTGCATCTTGGTCTGGTATTCGTCGTGATATTTCGCGGGTTCGAAATCGGCCGCCAAACCTTCCACGAGTTTCTCCGCCAGCGCCACTTCCTGCGGCTTCACGGCGATGTTCTCATCGCGCCGGAACTCCGGCACCTCGCGCACTTCTTCCGGATAGAACATAGTGTGGAGCAGCAAGCCGTCGGCGTGCGGCCTAACAACTACCGTATATTCTCGCTGGTGCATGGCAATCTTGGCAATCGCGCTATAGCCGGATTTGCGCATGGTTTCGAGAAGCAGATGATACGCTTTTTTGCCCGCTTCCTCCGGCACCATGAAATAAGACGAATCGTAGTAAATCGGATCGATGGTATCCGCCTTGACGAACTCGAGGATTTCCATCGTGTCGCTCGAAGCAGGCGCCATCGCTTTGATCTCTTCGTCGTTCACGATGACGTAGCGATCTTTCTCCACTTCGTAGCCCTTCACCAATTCGCTGCGTTCCACGACGCGATCGCATTGCGGGCAGAAGGTTTGCTGCTTGATGCGGCCTCCGCAAACCTGGTGGATCTGGTTAAAACTGATGCGTTCCGTGCGCGCGGCGGCGAATAGGCGGACGGGGATGGTGATTAGCCCGAACGATATAAAACCCTTCCAAACGGTTGAAGCCATGCAAATTCCTTATTCAAGTACTCTTAAAACAATATCCTGACAGTATGTTGTTTGCAAGTACCGTTTTTGCGAGGCCCTTTGGATCACTCGATGATGTGGAAGGTGTAAAGTTTGCCCAGCCGTCCGGTTGAACCGGTTGCATCGCCTGACGAAGGCGGTAGCAAGCCATATTCCCCACCCTTGGGATGATCGAGCGTGATAGTGAAAGTACGGGGCGCGATTTTCTTTGCCTCAAACTCAATGGCGTCTCTGCTCGCGCCCCCGGACTTGTGGAAAACGCCGCCCGTGATGGTCCTGAACTCGCGCGCGTCTCCAGATGGCCGTAGCAGGAGGAGTTGATACTCGGTGGCAGCCACGCCCTCGGGCGCGTAAATTAGAATCTCAACCGGGCTCGTAACGTCGGTCTTGCTATGCGCGCCTTTTAGATGGCCGTTCATGTCGCCTTTCACGATGCCGTCGGTCGCGAGCGACTTCAGAACACCTCCCGACTTGAAACTCACGACCTCCGGGTCGATATCCGTCCAGACGCCAGCCTTCTTGTAGTAGACCCCGATCTCGCTGACAGGTCCGGCGGGAGATACTACAGCCAGTGCAGCCGGTGCGGGGCTAGAGTTCTTCATCAGCATGGCACTGATGACATTTTGAGAAACTCCACCGCTTTTGAGGGCAATCAGATCGTCAGTGCCAAGCGAGAAGTTTGACGGCTGAGTTTTGACCATGTTGATAATGACGTCATCTCCCATGCCAGCCTTCACCAGCTTCAGGATCGAGTCGTTTGTTAGGGGCTGCTGCGCCAGCGCCACGAGGGCGAATACCAGCGAGAGCAATGCGAGTTGGATACGCTTCATGTTGATCTCCGAGTTCAAAAATATACTACCAAACTACTATAGAGCCAATGAAGCTTTTCGTTTATTTCATCGGCAAACCGCGCGATGAGCACGCGAACGCCGTAGCGGCGGAATTTATCAAGCGCACGACGCGTTATGCGCTTTGCGAGATGCGCGAAATTGTTCCCGGCCGCTTCGACATTTTCGCGCGCCACCCTTCCGCGCGGAAAATCTTTCTTGATCCGGCGGGAAAGCCCCTCGATTCTCCGGCATTTATAAATGTTGTGGAGCAGGCGGAGCGGGAGGCGCAGGATCTGGTTTTTCTCCTAGGGGGTCACGATGGATTGCCTGGCGAATGGAAGCCGCGCGCCGATCTGCTGCTTTCATTATCGGCGATGACGTTCCCGCACGAGCTAGCGCGCGCCATGCTGGCCGAACAGATTTACCGGGCCTTCACCACGTTGCGCGGACATCCTTATCCGCGCTAATGCAGATAGAACAAACTCAGTCTTGGAATTTTCGCGCGTTCTAACACCGCAGTATCCAGATAACGCCGTTCCAGCATGGAGAGTTGCTCGGCCGTCATCTTTCCGCGATAAGGACTGAGTTCGCGGTCCAAAGCTTCGCGAATCGCATAGAGATCCTGTTCGGACTGACCGGCACGCAGCACGGCTACGATTTTGTCTTCTAGCGAGGTCAACCGGCGCTCCAAATCTTCCAGTTGTTTGATTTGCGCTTCGGCGTCGGCGGCCAGCGCAGCTAACGTGACCGCTAACTCCTGCAACGCTGTGTTCGACTTCAACGCTTCAGCTGCTTTGAGCAAATGTCCGCGCAATTCGTCGACATTGAACGGAGCTTCCGTTCGCCCGCGCTTAGTTCCGCTCGGCGCTCGTTGAGCCGCTTCCATCACGGCCTGGGCGCAATACGCCAGAGAATTTACATTTCGCCGGCGATTTTTACGGGCGCGCCACTTTTCAAACGCTTCGTCAATGCCCTTGAGCACCGCTTCGAGCGGTATGCCCGCCATTTTCCAGCTTTCAATGAGCGCCCAATCGATCGGCGAAACCAAAAACAACCCGGTGCCGCGGGCGCGTTGGAAATGCTCCTCAATTTCAGTGAAGTAGTTGAAATAGTTGCTCGGCCAATCGGTTTCAGCCGTTTCGCTTTCGGTCATTTGCACTTAACTCGCGGGCCGCACACCGCCGGTAGCCAGCCGCTGCGTTTGCCCGTCGTCGAACCGAATCAACAAAAAGCCGTTTTCATCCAGACCGGTGGTGGTGCCCGATGCGCCGCTTTCTTCGACGATCACGCGCCGATGCCGCGCATAGCTGGAGGCGGCCGAGAACGCTTGCAGAATTCCCATCACACCCTCGTTCTCGAGCCGTTCGCAAAAATGTTCCACCGATGCTAGCAACTGGTTAACAATGGGCTCGCGGCGTTGCTCCCGTCCATTTAACTCCATCCGCAATGACGTCGCAGGCGTCCGCAAATCCGGAGGGAAGCTTAACTGATTGACGTTGATACCAATGCCTGCGGTTACGCAATCACCAATCAAATGGGTCAAGATACCAGCGACTTTTCTCTCGGCAATCAGCACATCGTTCGGCCAACGCAAATCGCACAGCAGATTCGTTGTTTTCTGAATGGCGTCGGCGGCGGCCAAACCAATCAGCAAGCTGGCGATTGGCGCGCTGCCGGGTGGCAGTTTCAGCCGCAAAATGATGGAGCAATAGATGCCCGCACCCGCCGGCGATAGCCAGCTTCGGCCCAATCTGCCGACGCCCGCCGATTGCTCTTCCGCCAGCACCACCGTGCCATGCGCGGCACCGGACTCGGCCAAGCGCGCCGCTTCCGTCATGGTTGACCCAATGCTCTCGAAAAAGAAAATCGGATTCGCCGGCCGTTGCGCGCGAATCGCCTCGACGTCTAACATGGCCATCAGCTCAGGTTATCCAGCAGATTCTTGTTCTTTGCGAGTTGCTCGCGGTAATCAGCTACCTTGGCGCGCAACGATGCCACCACTTTTTCCGGTGCCTTGCTCAGGAATGTTTGGTCGTTCAACTGACGATCCGAACTTTCAATCAGCTTTTCAAAGGATTCAATCTCTTTCAGAATACGCGCCCGGGAATCGCCGCCAGCGGAACCATTTTGCGTTGCGGCCGGCGCAGCCGCGTGGATTTGCAAATCGAAATCGGGGGTTGAGCGAATCAAACCTTTATGCGATTCGAGTCTGCCGTGACGTTGCTCAAGCTTGAGCTTCACGATGGCTCCGATGGCTGCTAAATCAATTTCCTCGAACCGGCAAGCGTGCAAACAGACCGTCGCGTCGAGCGTTTCCTTCGGATCAAGTTTGTTATCCGCCCGCAGCTCACGGGCTGCGGTCACCACCTCGCGCAGCAGGTTGAAAGCGCGAATATGGCCGCCATCAATAGAGACCGTTAAAGGCCGTGGATAGGCCGCCAACGAAATGGATTTAGCTTGCCCCGCATTCGCGCCCGGTCCATGAATCAGGCGCTGCCAGAGTTCTTCGGTGACAAACGGCATCAACGGGTGCAAAAGGCGCAGTGCGGCTTCGTAAACGGTCAAAGCGGCTTGCCAGTGGGCATCAATACCTGAATTTTCCGCAAAGCGCAGTTTCTTGACTTCCAGATACCAATCGCAAAATTCGCGCCAAACGAAATCCCATAAGGCCTGCGCTGCTTCGTGATAGCGGTGCACTTCCAGCGCGCGGTTCACCACTTCGGTGGCATGTGCCAAGCGACCGAAAATCCAATGGTCTTCAATCGTGTCTAAGGCAACCGCGCCACCCGGCGTCCAAGCCGTTATGCCCGAACGCTCCATATTCATGAACAGCAGACGCGAGGCGTTCCATATTTTATTGGCGAACGTGCGCCCGGAATCCATGCGGTCTTCCTTGAGCGCGATATCGTTGCCCGCGGCGGCCGATAACAGCAGCGCGATGCGCACCGCATCCGTTCCGTATCTATCCATGATCACCAGCGGGTCAATGACGTTGCCCTTGGTTTTCGACATCTTCTGTTTATCGGCGTCGCGCACCAAGCCGTGAATATGCACTTCGCGGAACGGCACTTCGCCGGTCAGTTCAATGCCCAGCATGATCATGCGCGAAACCCAGAAGAAGAGAATGTCGAAGCCGGTGATCATTAACGACGTTGGATAAAAGGCCCGCAAATCTTCTGTTTGGTCCGGCCAGCCGAGCGTCGAAAACGGCCACAATCCGGAACTAAACCAGGTATCCAAAACGTCGGCATCCTGCTCTACCTCCGTTGAGCCACATTTGGGGCAAACGGCCGGCTCTTCCAAAGCCACCGTCATTTCGCCGCATGGTTTGCAATACCAGGCCGGAATGCGATGGCCCCACCACAACTGGCGCGAGATGCACCAATCGCGGATATTCTCCATCCACTGGAAGAACAACACCTCGCGATCGTTGGGCACGAAGCGAATGCGGCGGCTACGCACGGCCTCCATAGCCTTCTCGGCTAAGGGCTTCATGTGAACAAACCATTGGGTTGAAACCAGCGGCTCAATTACGGTCTTCGAGCGCTCGCACTTGCTCAGGTTGACCGTATATTTCTCGGTCTTGACCAGTTCGCGGGATTCTTCGAGAGCCAGCACAACGCGCTTGCGCGCTTCATCGCGGTTCAGTCCCGCATAGGGTCCGGCGGCGGCGGTCATGCGCGCATCTTCGCCAATCACTTTGATTGAAGGCAGCTTCAAACGCTTCGCGGCTTCGAAATCGTTGGGGTCGTGCGCGGGCGTCACTTTCACTACACCGGTACCGAATTTCGGGTCAACCATGGTGTCCGCTAGAATTGGAATTTCGCGGTTCATGATGGGCAGAATGGCCATCTTGCCCAATAAATGCAGATAGCGCGGGTCATCGGGATGCACTACCAAGGCTGTGTCGCCCAACAGGGTTTCGGGCCGCGTGGTGGCTACGGTCAGCGTTTCTTCGCTCCCGACGACGCGATAGCGGATGTGCCACAAGCTACCTTCTACAGCCTCGTGGATGGTTTCGAGATCGGAAATCGCGGTCTGGCAACTGGGGCACCAATTCACCATGTATTCGCCGCGATACATGAGGCCTTTATTCCAGAGATGGACAAAATTCTCGCGCACCGCGCGCGACAAACCGGCATCGAGCGTAAAGCGCTCACGCGACCAATCGACACTTGCTCCTTCGCGGCGGATTTGCGCGTTGATCAAACCGCCGTATTGCTCTTTCCACTGCCAAACGCGCTTTTCGAACTCTTCGCGCCCCAATCCGCGGCGCGTCAAACCTTCTGTTTTGAGCTGGCGTTCGACTACCATTTGGGTGGAAATGCCAGCGTGGTCGGTGCCAGGCAGCCAAAGTGTTTCCTCACCGCGCATGCGATGCCAGCGCACCGCCACATCCATCATGGTGTGTTCAAACATGTGGCCGATGTGCAGCGATCCGGTGACGTTGGGCGGCGGAATGACAATGGAAAACATCCGGCCTTGCAGGGCCTTTTTCGCATCGGCGCGGTAGATGCCGGATTCAATCCACCACTGAGCCCAGTGCGGTTCGAAGCGCTGCGGCTCGTATACTTTCTCTAGTTGCATGGGAAGTTTCAGCGTAACACCCGAAACGAAGGTGGGGCTATTCGTAGCGTAGCGATTCGACCGGATCCAAGCGCGAGGCCTTGACCGCCGGATAGACACCAAAGAACACGCCAATCAGAACGGACACGGTGAATGCGACTAACACCGCCACCGGCGGCACGACGGTGTGCAAGGCCGGCACCAGCGCGCTGACCAGCAGCGTCATCAAGATGGCGAAGACCACGCCCAGCAGGCCACCGGTGCCGGAAAGAGTCATGGCTTCAATCAGGAATTGCGTGACGATATCTGTGCGGCGCGCGCCGACTGCTTTGCGCACACCAATTTCACGCGTGCGTTCGGTCACGCTCACCAGCATGATGTTCATTACGCCAATGCCGCCCACTAACAAACCGACGCCGGAAATCGCTATCGAAACCAGCAGCACCATGCCGGTTACTTTGTTGAAGTTCTCGATAATCGAATCAGGCGTACTCAAATTAAAATCGTCGGGCTGGTCTTTCGGCACGTGCCGGATGCGCCGCAAAGCGTCGCGCATTTCGGGAACGGCGTCGGCTCGCAGGCCGGGCTTCGCCTTCGCGGTGATAAAGAAATTATCGGCTTGCGGGTAGCGGAGACGCGCCGTTTCGAACGGCATTGTCACTTGGCTATCCTCGCCGTTCTCGCCGAAAAATCCGCCTTTGGCGGGCTCGAAAACGCCGACAACCGTATACTCGGTCCCGTCAATAATGGCGGGCCTGTTGATGGCATCCTGCGCGGGGAACAAAGCATCGGCGATGCTCGATCCCAACAGAATTACCCGGGCGGCGCGGCGCGCCTCCGACTCAGTGAAAAGACGCCCTTGCCGGATGGCACGCGGAGTTATATCGAAAATACTCGGCGTCGATCCGATGATGCTCAAATTGTCCGATTGGAAGCCGGGCACCTTAGCCGTTAGAATCTGGCTGCCGGAAGGCAAGATAAAAACGCTGATGCCAATGTTGTCGATGGAATGAACGTTGGTCCTTAGATAAGAGACATACTCCGGCAGAATCTTGCGCCGCTTGCGTTCTTTGGGGGGTGCGTTTTGGCCGCTGGGGTCGCCGCTCAGCCGGCTCACAAAAATGCTGTCCGGGCCGAATTCCTTGAAGAAATCTTCAATCTGACTCTTCAACCCGCCAAGCAACGATGAGACCGTTACTACCGTGGTGATGCCAATGACGATGCCAAGCACCGTCAAGCCCGAGCGCAGCTTGTGGCTCGAGATCGCGTCAAACGCCATGGCGAAGGTCGCCTTGACATTACCGCTCGAAGCATGCGTATTCATTCCGCTCGCAACGCCTCCACGGGATCTAGATTCGCCGCGCGGCGTGCCGGATACCAGCCCGAAATAATTCCCACCGCGCTTGAGACGAAAATCGAAATGATTACATAAGGCGCGGTGATGGAAAGCGTTGCGCCCGCCACCACGCTGATGATTAATGCCAAGAACGCGCCTGTTGCCACGCCGATCGCGCCGCCCGCCATCGAAAGCATCAGCGATTCAATCAGGAACTGCAGCATGATGTCCGCCTTGCGCGCGCCCAAGCTCTTGCGGACGCCGATTTCGCGCGTCCGTTCCGTCACGCTCACCAGCATGATATTCATGATCACGATTCCGCCGACCAACAGCGAAATACTCGTCACCGGAACGACGATAGCGGCGATCACGCCCAAGATGCTGTCGGTAAAAGATCGCACGGAATCGGGCGTGAGGTTGTCGAAATTGTCCTCTTTGCCCGGCTTGGTATGAAAATGGCTGCGCAACGCCATGCGGGTATTCTCAAGCGCGGTATTCATGGTTAAGCCTGAAGACTCTTGCGCTCTGCCGAAGATAGCCAAATTCTGACTGCCACCGAACAGCGATTGAAACACCGGACTCGGAATGTAGACCGGCGTGTCCTGACTGTTACCAAACGCCGAGCCCTGATGTTCGATGACGCCAATCACAGTGAATTCCGAACCCGAGACTTTGATCGTCTTTCCCAACGGATCGCTGGCCGGAAAGAATGCCTGGCGGATATCGTCCCCGATCACCGCCACGTGGCGGTGGCGCTCCTCTTCGGTAGCCGTAAAAAAGCGCCCCATGGCCACCGGTACATCGCGAATCTCAGGCATAATGTAGGAAACGCCAATTACTTGGGCCGAGTCGAACGTCTGATTCTCCGCCTTTATGTCAACCACTTTGACCTGGTAGGAACTGTACATGATCCCCTCGCCCACGGAAGTGCGCAAATATTTCACCTCGTCGCGGCCAATTTGCTTGTTGTATTTCATCTTTGCGACTCGCTCGCGCGCAGAGAGGCGGCCGAGCGAAGCAAGTTGGGCGATCATAAAGCTGTTTGTTCCAAAAGCTTTCGAGGTGATTTGATCGGCGTACGTGCCCAGCCCGTCAATGGCTGCGCCCACCAAGATTACGCTGGCGACCCCGACGATTACGCCCAGCAAGGTTAGAAAGCTGCGGAGCTTGTGCGCGCGGATGGAATCGAAGGCAAGCCCAATCGCGGTAAAGATGTAAGTCAGCAAGTGATGATCCCCTGTTTCGACTGCGCCTGCCTAATAGGATAGTAGAAACGACGTTGGATGGTATTGGCCTACGAGCCTCACCTCGGTCTTTGCCGGTATTTGCGCTTCGCGGCCCACTGCCCAGAGCGCGGCGTTGACAAAAAGCCGGCGCAAGGCTTCGTTTGAAAAATCTTCCGCCGAACCCATGGTGGTGGTGAATACGCGCGCACCGTTGTAGGTGTTGGTCCAAGCCACCGGGAGCATTGGTTCGTTCACTTTCCCTTGCACCGCGCCGTCCGATTCGTTCATCCCAGTCAGCACTTCCCCTTGCAGCAACGGCAGACAGCCAGACGGCAATGGCAATCGGACTTCATACACGTCGGTGGGTACCCATATTTCACCGTCTCGAATACCGCGCAGAATGGGGTGGGCGCTCTGTTGCACCACAATCCGCGCGCGCGTACTTTGCTTGCCGTGGTCGCCGTGATGGGCAATCCATGTTTCCCCTAAAACCTGCCGCCCGAAGCCGCCTTCCCAACCCGCTACCTTGCTGTTCCATGAATACTTAGCGTACGTTTTGCCGCTTGCGATTTCAAATGCATGGGTAGCGGTGCGAATCCCGACTATTGGCTTCCCGGACTCGATATATTTCACGAAATGCGCCATTTGATCGTCCGGCAAATCACGAAAGCGCATGAACAAAATCAGCAGGTCTGCGTTGTCTAAAGCTTCCAAGCCGGGAATGTTGGCGCGTTCATGCGGTGCGATCGCGCCCGTCCTGGGATTTTTGGAAAACAATACCGTGCAGTGGAAGCCTTGCCGCTGCTCCAGAATTTTCGCGAACTGCGGCATCATTTGTTCGGAATGATATTCATCATCCGCTGCAATCAGCACTACGTTCAGCCCATGCCCGGGCAAACTTTGACTCGCCGGCGTCAGTAAAGCCAACCCCAAGAAAAGAAGCAGAGCTCGATACCGCATTTCCAGATTCTAACGGAATACACTTAAGAAATGCTTCGACGATCCTTTCTTCGCAAAGTAGTGGCGGTTTCCGCCGGCGGCGTATTGCTGCGCGCTCAAGCGGCGGGCCTTAAGGTAACGCCCCTGCGCGGCAAACTTTACTTGCTCAGCGGCGCTGGTGGCAACATCATTATTCAAGAAGGCCCAGACGGGCTGTTGATGATTGATAGCGGACTGAGCGATTCGACGGCCGGCATCCTCGCCGAAACCGGCAAAATCGGCAACGGCAAGGTTACTTTGCTGTTCAACACCCACTGGCATACCGACCACACCGGCAGCAACGTCGTGCTCGGCAAACAAGGCGTCAAGATCATCGCGCAAGAAAACGTGCGCACCCGACTGGCGAAAGGCCAGTACATGGAGTTCTTCAAACGCCAGGTGGACCCGATGGCGTCCGAAGGTTTGCCGGCGCAAACATTTCGCGACAAAGGCAAGATTCAATTCGGCGGCGAGACCGCGCATTACGAGCATTTGCCCCCGGCCCACACCGATGGCGATGCGGTGATCTACTTCCACAACGCCAACGTTTTCCACGGCGGAGATTTGCTATTTAACGGCATGTATCCGTTCATCGACTATGGCTCCGCCGGCTCGCTGACCGGCATGGCGCACAACGCTACCAGCATTTTGACGATGGTTCACGACGACACCGTCATTATTCCCGGGCACGGGCCCGTTGCCAAGAAGAGCGACGTGCAGGAGTTCGCGGACATGCTCAACGGCAGCCTGGAAATCTTTACCAAGGAAATCAAAGCCGGTAAGACGCTCGATCAGTTGCAAGCCGAAAAGCCGTGCAAAGCTTACGACGACAAGTGGGGCAGGGGTTTCATGAAGCCCGAAGCTTGGATTGCGCTGAACTATAGCGGGATGAAGAGCGCTTTAGGGGCGTAACAAGGCGTGGGGTAAGCGCATTTCGCGTATGCGGAGTAGGAAGCAAACGCCACAATAGCTGGCTCACGCTAGCTGCGCCAGGATAAGCCTCACAGAGGTAGTGGATAGAAGGAGACCACCGATCGCTGCGGTGGGTCAGCTGATTCGCGGGTGAGCTACGTATGGATGTAGAGTTATACCGCAGTGCGCGCTCTGACTTGGTTGAAGCGGAGTTGATGTTGGAGTTAGGCCGGTGGGCCGAGGCGGAAACGCTGGCGGAACAGTCGGCATTGGCGTTTGACGAACTCGGCATCAAGTACGATGGTGCGCGGGCAACGGTGTTGTGCGCCGCGGCTCGGTTTCAGCGAGGGGAGATCAGCGCGGCGGGCAGGCTGCTGCGGGAGGCGCGCAAGTTATCGGCGCGGGAGGAAAACCGCTATTGGCGGGCCATATTGGATCTTTACCGGGCGTTGGTGCATGAGCATGAACAGCAGTTTGGGAAGGCGCGCCATTGCGTGGAACAGGCATTGCGCGTATTGACGCATTCGCCACTGATGCGCAAGCGGGCCCTCTGCCATCTGCTGCTGGGGCGGATGGCGATCAACGAAGGGAAGCTCGACGAGGCGCAGAAGCGGTTGCGAGAAGCGGAGCCCTTGGTGTGTTCGGCGGCGCTACGATTTCATTTTCATTATTTGCTGGGATTATTGAGTGAGCAGCGGGGGAATGCCCCGGCGGCGTTGCAGGAGATCGCAAGGGCGGCGGAGACTCGGGAGGATGTGCGGCAGGTAAGGGTGGATGAGATTCACATTCCGTTTCTGAGTGACGAGACGGAGGTGTATGAGGCGGGCGTAAGACTGAGTCTTCCGCATCCCAACGAATCATTGCGATGGGTGCGGCGAGCAAAGGCGCCCCCGGTTAACACTCCGAGGATGATTGCGAGATTGCGAGGAGGCTTGAAGGCATTATATAAAGAGCTGGAAGCGGAGGAAACGGGCGACAAGTTGCCGGTGGCAGAAACGTTGCGAGAATTGAGTTTGCGGATTAGGAACAGTGAGGAGGTTTTGCTGCGGCATGAGGTGGAGAGCACTACGCCGATTGAGTGGCCGGAAGAGGGCAGCACTGTAGTTGAGTATTTCCTGGTCGGTGAGAAGATTCATGGCTGGGCAGTGACCAGGGACAAGGTTGAACATGCGGAATGCGGAGGTGTTCGCGAGCTAAAGCGAGCTCTGCGGTTGTGGCAATTGCAGCGAGGAGCCAGTGTGGCCGGTCCGGCGTTGGGAGTGCACTTGCAGGAACTGCGGGCAGCATTGGTTGCGCCATTGCGTAGGTTTTTCCGTGGGACAAGGATTGTGTTCAGACCGGACGGATTTCTTAAGCAGGCGCCGTTCGCGGATTTGATAGATGAGTACGAGGTTTCGCATAAGATGGCGGTAAGTCTGGGACGGCAGGAGGTAAACCAGCGCGGAGGCTATGCGATAGAGATACGGTGGGATGACGAATGGGTGGCAGGGCAGATTTTGCAGGGGGAGGAACCGATGGGCCGGACCGCGGTTACGTTGCTAGCGCATAAGAGTGTGCTCGAAGAGATAACCTGTAATGAGTTCGGGGAGTTTGTGATGGATATTCCGACGCGACAGAATTTGCGCGTGCGCCTTGAATTAGTTGGTGACGCGGTTGAGTTATATAAGCCGCGGACTTAACTTGACACCGAGTTGTGCAGGAGCGAGAAGGAAGCCCGCCCAGGCCCGTTCCTTTTGCCGCTCAGGCATGGTTGACGACCATGGTTTTAGTGCGGGAGAACTCATGGAGGGCGGCGAAACCCTTTTCGCGGCCGTGGCCACTTTTGCCGATGCCGCCGAATGGAAGCTCGATGCCGGCACCGGCGCCGTAGCAGTTGACAAAGACTTGGCCGGCGCGGATTTTCTTGGTCATGCGGATTTGACGAGCGCCGTCGCGGGTCCAGACTGCGGCGACTAAGCCATAGTCAGTAGAGTTGGCGAGGGCGACGGCATCAGCTTCGTCCGAGAATGGGAGAACGGTGAGGACGGGCCCGAATACTTCCTCGCGCGCGATGTTGGCGTTCCGAGACACACCTCCGAACAGCATGGGTTTGACATAGTAGCCGCTCGGGGAGACGTGTGGGTCGATAGAACCTTCTGCAAGAAGGGATGCACCTTCCTGAGCGGCGCTGCTGGCGAAGCCGAGGACGCGCTGTTTCTGCTTCTCATTGATGATGGGTCCGCAATCGAGATCCATCTCGGGAGAGCCGGCTCGCACTTTAGAGAATGACTCCCGGAGGAGTGAGACGACAGTGTCGTAGATACTCCGCTCAACTAGGACGCGGCTGCCGGCGGAACAGGTTTGACCGGTGTTCTGGATGATGGCTTTGCGTAAAACAGGGATGGCAGCGTCCAGGTCGGCGTCGGCGAAGACGACTTGCGGAGACTTACCTCCGAGTTCGAGAGTGCATGTGATGAAGTGATCGGCAGCGAGTTTCTGGATGATTTGACCTACGGCCGGCGAGCCTGTAAAGGAGAGGAAGTCAATGCCCGGGTGGGATGCGAGAGCTGCGCCGGCAACCGTGCCTTTGCCGGTAACGATGTTGATGACTCCGTTAGGGAAGCCGGCTTCGATCGCAAGTTCAGCGAGACGAAGGGATGACAAACAGGCGTCTTCGGCTGGTTTCAGAACAACGGCGTTGCCACAAGCTAGAGATGGTGCGAGGGTGCGGCCGAACATTTGCGCAGGGTAATTCCATGGGAGGATGTGACCGGTGACGCCGTGAGGCTCGCGGAGAACGGAGACGTGATAGCCCGCGAGATAGGGGATGACTTCCCCGTGGAGTTTATCCGCTGCGCCACCGTAGTATTCGAAATAGCGGGCGAGGGCGGTGATATCGGCATCGGCGGCGCTCTTTGGTTTGCCAGTGTCGCGGGCTTCGATGGCGGAGAGTTCGGCTGCGCGCTGAGTAATCAGAACGCCGAGGTGGGTGAGCAGGCGGCCGCGATCAAGCGCGGTAGTTTTGCCCCAGGGCCCTTCATCAAAAGCCTGGCGGGCGGCGCGGACGGCTAGGTCGATGTCGGGCGCCGTGCTATCAGCGATAGCCGCGAAGGCCTGGCCAGTGGCAGGTTCGAAGACGGGTATGGTTTGGCCAGCGAGAGCGGGTGTCCAGTGGCCGGCGATGAAGTTTTGAGCCGATTCGAGATGCATGGGTTCCTTTGAATATTATGGCGGGTGGACGGCTATGTTGCCGCTAATTCAACCCCGCCTTCCATCTCTCAATCAGCACCAACTGCTTCTCAACAGCTTCCCGCTCCGGACTTTCCGGCTCTAACTTTAAATACGTCTCCAAATCCGCTTTCGCCGCCCGGTGATTCAACTGCCGCAAATGCACAATGCCGCGATGCCGATACTCCTCCGCATACTGCGGCATCGCCTCTATTAGTAAATCCAAAACCATCCGCGCCTTATCAAACGCCTCGCCGCGCATATAGATCACTTTCAAATTGCTGAGCATCCTCACCAGCATCTGCCGCTTCGTCACGGGCGCGAGCACCGCCGGATTCAAACGCAAATCCATCCCCGCCGCATCTTTCGCCAACTGACACATATCCGCAAACGACAGCAATTGGCCGCCGCGAAACGGATCAATCCAATAGCGCGACTCACTATCCTCATACGCGACGATGAAGTGTCCCGGCAGCCCCACGCCATACACCGTTCGCGATAAGCGCCGCGCCACCTCCATATAAACCAGCGATAGCGTGATGGGTATTCCGAGCCGCCGCATTAACACCGCATTCAAGCAGCTATTGCGCGGGTCATAATATTCTTCCGCGTTGCCGCGGAACTGCATCACGTCGAAAAGCAGCTCATTCGCCGCATTCACGAAATCGAGCCCCTTCGCCCCAGGCGTGAGTTGCGCGCCAATCTGTTCCGCCAATTGGTCGAGCCGGAACAGGAACGCGTCGTTATCCAGGCCGGGAAACTCGATGCTCGCCAGTTCCAACGCCGCGATGTCGAGACTCACGTTCGACCGGTCATCCCGCAACGCGTCCCGTAAGGCACCTAGCAAGCTCTTCACGCGCATAGGTTACCACCTTGACTTCTCACCCGAAGCGATATAGTAGCCAGACATGAACCGACGTCAATTCCTGACCACCGCCTCCTCCCTGGCCGCCGCTCCAGCTCTTCTGGCGCGCCAAACCACGGCCGCCGATGCCCGCATCGAAATCCTCCTCAATGAGCCCGGCGATACCATTGCTCCGGAAATTTACGGCCACTTCGTCGAGCACTTAGGCGGTGTTGTGTACGACGGCATTTGGGTAGGCGAACAATCTTCCATTCCCAACGTCAACGGTGTCCGCAAGCAACTCATCGACGCGCTACGCAAGGTCAAACCCGGCATGATCCGCTGGCCCGGCGGCTGCTTCGCCGATCAATATGACTGGCGCGATGGCACTGGTCCGCGCGCCAAACGGCCGCGCCGCACCAACTTCTGGCTGGATGCCGGCGAATGGTCCGCTACCGCCAATCGCAGTGGCGCGCAAGCCTACGAACCCAACACCTTTGGCACCGTCGATTTCGCCGAGTTCTGCCGTCAGGTCGGCGCGCAGCCATATTTCGCCGCCAATCTCCGCAGTTTGCCCGCGCAGCAGTTCGATCAATGGATCGAATATTGCAACTCGCCCGCCGGCTCAACCACACTCGCCGACCTGCGCGCCGCCGATGGCCACGCTGATCCCTTGAATGTCAAACTCTGGGGCGTCGGTAACGAGTCTTGGGGATGCGGCGGAAATTTTGATCCCGAAGACTACGCCGTTGAATTCCGCCGCTATACCGCCTGGGCTCCTTCCTATGGCGTCAAGCTCGCATTCATCGGCTCCGGCCCCAATGACGATAACTTTGCCTGGACGCGCCGCGCTTTTGCCAAACTCGGCGGCGAGGGTCTCGATAATCTATGGGGTTGGGCATTACATCACTATTCCTGGAACGCCGGCGCGCACTCACACCCCGAATGGTACAAATCAAAAGGTGACGCACTCCAGTTCGATGCCTCGCAATACTATTCCATCCTGCGCGACGCCAACGATATGGAGCGCCTCATCCGCACCCATTGGGATGTCATGGGCGAATCCGATCCGCGGCACAAAGTTAAGCTCGTCGTCGATGAATGGGGCGCTTGGCACAAGCCCGGCACCGAGCCGTTCGCCGAAGCTTTGCTCGGCCAGCAAAACACCATGCGCGACGCCGTCGTGGCAGGCATGACTCTCGACATCTTTAATCGCCACGCCGAAAAAGTCGGCATGGCGAGTGTGGCCCAACTGGTCAATAATCTGCAAGCGCTTTTCTTCGCCCACGAAAATCGTTTTTGCGTCACGCCTACCTATCATGTCTTCGACCTCTACTCATCGCATCAAGGCGGCCAATCGCTGCGCACCGTTCTTTCCGCGCCCGACATTCGTTACAGCTTCGACGACAAGCCCGCTGCTCTGCCCGGCCTCTGCAGTTCATCCTCACTAAAAGGCAACAACCTCACCGTCACCGTTACCAATCCGTCCATCGATACCGCCCGAAATTCCGAAATCGTCATACGCGGCGGCCGCATCCAAACTATCTCCGCCGTGGTATTGGCAGCCAAGGACGTTCATGCGCATAATAGTTTCGATAACCCTCGTGCGGTTGAACCCAGCACGTTCCCCATTAAGGCGCAAGGCGCGGTGTTGACAAACCTGTTTCCACCGGCGTCCGTTACAAAATTTGAGGTGACTCTTGGCTGACCTTTTAGGGGTCTCATTAGCGCGTGGAATTGCCACGCGTAGAAATTTTCTTTCCGGAATCGCCGCCGGCAGCGGCTTGCTGCTGGCTGGTTGCGAATCCGCGCCCAATGCCAACGATCGCGCGAAAGCCGCCCGCCATTTGCCCGATGCCGCCGAGCGCACCGCGGCCGCCGATCTCACTCTACGCATCGGTTCCGTCGTCGTCGAAGTCGCCAAAGATCATGCCATCAGCACCATCGGCTATAACGGCTCCTCCTCCGGCCCGCTCATCAAGCTGCGGGAAGGCTTGCCGCTTTCCGTCGAAATCGTCAACGAAACGGATTCCAGCGAACTGGTTCACTGGCACGGCATGACCGTACCGCCCGACGTGGATGGTGCCGCCGAAGAAAATAGCCTCGCCGTGCCCGCGCACGCTGCCATTCGCTATAACCTCACGCCGCAACCCTCCGGCACTCGCTTTGTTCATTCTCACTCCATGGCCATGGCAGATCTGAACCGCGGCACTTATACCGGCCAATTCGGCGTCGTCTACATCGAGCCCCGGCGCAGCCCGGGCCGCTACGACCAGGAGATTTTCCTCGCCACTCACGAATGGGAACCCTTCTTCACCACCGAAGAAATGGAAGATGCCGACGCCTATGCGCCCATGCCCCCAGCCGATTACAAGAAAGACGATAAACCCAACGGCTGGGAAATCGGCTATCAAAAATTCACCTTCAACGGCAAATGTCTCGGCAACGGCGAGCCGGTTCGCGTAAAACAAGGCGAACGTGTTTTGTTTCACATCGTCAACGCGAGCGCCACCGAAAATATCAAGCTCGCGCTCCCCGGCCATCGCTTCCTGGTCACCGGCCTCGATGGCAATCCCGTTCCCAAACCCCAGCACGTCGATGTACTCGAGCTCGGCGTCGCCGAACGGATCGACGCCGTGGTCGAAATGAATAATCCCGGCGTCTGGATTCTCGGTACTCCCAAAGACGACGACCGCGCCAATGGCATGGGCATCGTCGTCGAATACGCCAACAAATCGGGGCCACCCGTTTGGCTCGCTCCGCCTAAGCACGCGTGGGACTACACAATGTTTGGCGATAGCCGTCCGCCTGCCACGCCGGAAGAAACCATTCCATTGGTATTCGGCAAAATCAACGGTGGCGCTGGCGGCTTCAATCTATGGACCGTCAACGGCAAAAGCTTTGAAGAGCGCGACCCTGCGCGGATTCTGCGGCGCGGTAGCCGCTATCGCCTGGTCTTCGATAACCACACCGACGATGCGCACCCCGTCCACCTGCATCGCAGTAGCTTCGAATTGGTCAGCGTCAACGGCACTCCCACCGGCGGCGTTCTGAAAGACGTTGTCTTAGTGAAAGGTTTTGGCAAAGTAGAGGTTGACGTTGTGCCGTCCATCGCTGGTTTGAGCCTGTTTCACTGCCACCAGCAACTTCACATGGATTTTGGCTTTAAGCATTTATTTAAAGTCGTTTAGAGGAAAACGGAATGGTTATTGTCGACGAAATCATGCAATTATTTGCCGCTAAAGGCAGCGCCGAATATGGCGGCGAGCGCGTATCGCAACTCGAGCACGCGCTCCAGGCGGCGCATCTGGCACAAACCGAAAAAGCTCCCCCCAACATGGTGGTAGCCGCGCTCTTGCATGACATTGGCCACTTGCTGGCCGACGCGCCCGACGCCGCGCACGAAGAAATCGGCCATGCTTACGTCGCCAAATTTTTCCCCAATTCCGTCAGCGAGCCCGTCAGATTGCATGTCGCCGCTAAACGTTATTTGTGCGCCACCGACTCGTCTTACCTGGCGCAACTCAGTCCCGCATCCGCCGATAGCCTGCGCGTGCAAGGAGGACCCATGTGCGACGTCGAGCTCGATTCATTTGAAGACGAGCCCTTCTTCACTGAAGCCGTCGCCCTGCGCCATTGGGATGATTTGGCTAAAATCGAAAAACTCGAAGTGCCCGGTCTCGATAGCTATCGCAACGCCATGGCCGCGATGCTTAAAACATAGTCCCCGCCCGCGTGCTTTCCCACGCACTCGCCAGCCGCACAAAGTGCGAATCCCGCTCCGCGCGCACCCAGTCTTCCACCGGCGATCCGCCTTGAAATTGCCGCGCCTCCGCATAGCTGTAAGCACGCCGGGCAATCTCATCCTGATCTGGCGGTTGAAAAAGCGAACTTAGAACTCCGCGCATATGCATAAGCTCGGCATTCTTAGCGGCGAATAGAATCTGCCGCCGCACATCCGGATCAGCCTGCACTTCAATTTCCGCCAAACGGCCGCTCAGCTTACTAATCTCCGCGTCCTTCCGCGCCTCCGTATTGCGCAGATCTTCAATGCGCTTTTCGAACTCCAGCACGTGATTCTGCGGGCTATGATTTTGTAAAGCTTGATAGCCAACCGCGGCCGCGGGCGTGACTTCGTAAAATCCGCTCGACGCTGAAGCGGCAGCCGCCCGTGCCTTTAGCGGCTCTGCTCGAGTTGTCTCTGCCTTCACCTTATTCGCGGCAACCAACTCGGCAATCAGCGCCTCCTTCTCCTCGAGCGCCGCCGCATGCGTCGCTAAATCCACTTTCAACTGCGGCACCAACGCCGCCATCGCAGCCAACTCCGTTATCCCCGCCGTTCTCTCCGCGTTCGCCGCCGCATGCTGATCCACCTCATGCGTCAGTCCGGCAATCTGCGTATCCTTCGCCTCCACCGCCGCCCAAAGTTCAGCGTGCTCGGCTTGTAACTGCGGCATCCGCTGCGCCGCCGCCTCCAGTTCGCCGATTCTCCCTGCCAGGCTCGCCAAGCGCGCATCTTTGTCCGAATGCATTTGCCAATGCTCCGCGATCTCGGCATTCTTCTCTTTAAGCGCCGCTTCCAATTCCGCCGCGCGGCCCACTGCCGCATCCAAACGCTGTTCCAAATGCTGCATCTCCATCAAATGCTCTTCGTTGCTTTGCAAACGGCTAGTCAACCCCGGAACTTCCTGTGCTGCGCTCACCGCCACCAAATAATTCACGTGCAAATCGTCGAATCGTTCCTGCAACCCTTGGCGCTCCGCTGCCCACTCGCCGCTCTTCGCCGCCAACGTTTTCTCCAACTCCGCTATCTTCCCCTTCGCGCGCGCGTCTTCTTCGTTCTTGCTGGCTACAAACGCCGCATGCGTCGCTTCCAGATCCGCCATCCGCGATGGAAACCCGCTCAGCTTCGATACCCGCTGCTCCATTTCGCTGGTGCGTTCCCTTGCCTTACTCAGCCGCATGCCCCACCACAGCCAGCCAATCAGCAAACCCAACAAGCCCGCCGCCAGCAGGCAAATCAGCATTTGACCCAGCAAATAAGCCATGATTACGGTTTCTCCTTCAGCAAGAAATTGATGCGCCGGTTCAACTGGCGTCCCAGTGCTGTTGCATTGGAAGCAATCGGCTGCGTATCGCCGAACGCTCTCGGCAACAGCCGCTCCGGAGCAATCCCTTTACTAATCAAATAACTCTTCGTGGCAACCGCGCGCTTGAAACTTAACGCCTCGTTCGCCTTAGCCGAACCTTTCGAATCCGTGTGCCCCTGAATCTCGCAAAGCAAAGAAGGCGCGGCGGCTAGCATAGGCGCAACTTGATCCAATACCGAGCGCCCTTTCATAGTGAGCTGCGCGCTCGCCGGATCGAATTCCACCACGTGGTCGGCCAGCAGCGCGTTCAGTTTGCCTTGCGTCTCTGTCTTCACGGCAATCGTGCGCGCGTCCGGCGTCGCATCCGCCGCGCTTACTTCGCTCACTGTCACCACCCGTACTCCATCCACACTCGCCGCCAGCTTCTGCGCTGCTTCTGAAATCTCCGGTGTACCCGCCGCCCCGCTCAGTTGCACATCGCGCCCGTCCACCTTTATGCCTTGCGTCGCTAGGTGGTCGCCCGCCAGCGCCTGCGTCACTCCGCTCGTCACATCCTGCTGAATTTCAAGCGAATGCGTACGCAGGCAATAGAAACACAACGCCCCGAACGCTGCTACCGCCAGGATCAAAAATATGATTCGTTGCATACCGGCTAACCGCCAATCCGTAAAATGCGCCAAAGGCTGGTGAAATCGTCGGTCCAAGGCTGCAGATGTTTCGGAATTTCTATCTCGTCCAGCCGGTCTTTAAATAAAGGATCGTCAAAAAATCCCGGCCGCTTCGAAACCAGTACCCACGTGGCCGAATAAACCTCAATCGCGTCTTCGGCATCGTTCTCAACCTGCCAAACCGGCAAGCCACGCGCCTCCGCATCCAGCGCCACAATCGGTGCCAGATTCAAATATTGATTAGACACGTGCACCGCCAGCACGCCGTCGGGCTTAAGATGCCGCCAATAAATATCGAACGCTTCGCGCGTCAACAAATGCACCGGGATCGCATCGCCCGCAAACGCGTCTACCACCAGCATGTCGAACTGCTGCGAAGCCTCATGTGCGAGCGATAAACGCGCATCCCCCAGCACAATATCCTCATGCGCCGGAGACCCGGAGAGAAATGTAAAATCCCGGTGCGCGATATCGATCACCAGCGGATTTAAATCATAAAAACGAATCGTATCCCCGCCGCGTCCATAAGCCGCCATCGTGCCCGCGCCCAGCCCAATCACGCCCATCTTCACCGGCCCCTGCGCTTCTAAAATGCGGTATGCCAAACCCGCGCCCGATTCGCGCCCATAATAAGTTGTCGGAACCTGCCGGTAATTCGCATCCAGCAGTTGCACGCCGTGGGTAATGGTGCCGTGGCTCAATTGCCGCAGCTTGTGATTGTCTCCCTGCAAATCCTCCACCAGCAGCGACCCGTAAAAATTGCGCGCCCGCTCCACTGAAAACCGCAATTCTAGCCAGCTTTCATGCGCGCCATAGATGGCTAGGAAAAGCACCCCGGTCGCTGCCGTCACCCATAATGAACTCGCAATCGGCAGGGTGCGGAAAGATATCTTCCACCACCTTTTCCGCTCCCGCCAAAACACCATCAGCATCAGCACCGCGCACAGCAAATACGAAATCGGAAATTCAAAATTCGCCGAAAAAATGCGCGGCGCCAGCAGCGCCACAAAAACCCCGCCAAACGCCCCTCCCGCCGAAAGGCACAAGTAAAACGCAGTCAGATGCTGCACGCCCGGCTTCAACCGCGCCAATTCGCCGTGGCATGCCATACAGCACACAAACAACGACGCGAAAATCAGCGGCACCACCCGCCTCACGTCCGGCGTTTCAATCGTCTCCGTATGCGACGCCAGCCACCACAAGGCGAACGGCAGCAGCGGCATAAACACCCAGCGCTGATACCACAGCCCGCGCTCAAAACACAAGATGAAGGTCAGCAGATAAATGCACAGCGGCACCACCCACAGCAACGGCATCGGCGCAATGTTCTGCGTAAGCAAATTCGTCACCGTCAGCAACAGCGTCGAAGCCGACGCCGCCAGCGCGATCCACAGCGCCACCACCGCCCCTGGCAAACTGCCACCCTGCGCTTTGTAAACAAACGCCGCACCCACCGTTCGCGAGGCAAATCGCGCCGTGCAAATACACAACAGCGCAAACACAAAATAGGCCACCGACCAAAGCCACGCTTGCTCATGACCTCGCAAGAACGGCTCAATCCCAACCGGATAAAAGAGGAGCGCCGCCATCGACCCCGCATTCGACAGCGCGAAATAGCGATACGGTAAACCGCCGTCTTGCCGCGCCGCATACCAACTCTGCAAAAGCGGGCTCGTCGCCGATAGCAGCGCATACGGCAAACCAACCGAAGTAGCTAGGACTCCTAGTACCCGCCACGTAGGATCAGCGCCTGGCTGTGGCTCCCAACTCGCATTGGGCAGAATTGGCAGCACCGCGATGCTCGCCAAAATCAGCAGCGCGTGCACCACGGCTTGCCAGTAAGGACTCAGGTAACGCGTCAGCGCATGCGCGTACAAATATCCGGCCAGCAAGCCCGTCTGAAAAAACAGCATGCACGTGATCCACACCGCCGACGACCCGCCAAACCACGGCAGAATCAATTTCGAGATCAGCGGCTGCACCAGAAACAACAGGCAGGCACTCGCTAGAATCGTTGCGCCAAACAATAGCTGTGGCAGCCGCGACGCTTGCGCTGGCGCGGCAGCGGCGGCGTTTTGAGTGGCGGTGGCGGTGGACAATTCTGGCTATTTACCTTTCAACGCCTTGGCAATCGCTTGCTCCGCCAGCGGCTCCATCACGGCGTAACCGGCGTCGTTCGGATGCAGCCCGTCGCCGGTCAGCTCTTTCTTCAGCATCTTTTGATCGTCAAGCATGACGGAGTAGTAGTCAAGGTATACCAGTTTGTGCGCTCGGGCATACTCCTCTATCCAGCCATTCAACGCCACGATTTTCGCCGGCGGTCGCCGCTCCGTCTGCGGCCGGATGTAGTCGCAGACCGGCATCACCGACGACAACACCACCTTGATTTTATTGGCACGCGCCAGCTCCGCCATGCTCGTCAGATTGCCTTCAATCTGCTCCAGCGTCATCGGGCCGGTGTTGCCCGCTATGTCGTTGGTGCCCGCCAAAATCACCACCGCCTTGGGCTTCAGATCGATCACGTCGGGCCGGAAGCGCAGCAGCATTTGCGGCGTCGTTTGCCCGCTAATCCCGCGATTCACATAAGGCATGCCCGGAAAAAATTTACCGCCGCTTCGCCCCCAGGCATCGGTGATCGAATCGCCCATGAAAACGACGCGTTTTTCACCTGGCCCCGGCATCGCGAGTTTGGCATTTTCGGCCCGATAGCGCCCCAAATTTGGCCAATCGCTGAGCATCTTCTCATCGTGGCCAAGCTGCTGCTGCAGCTTCTCAAGATCGACCGGCGTTTGCGCAAATACTCGCTGCAGCGCCACCAGCGCCAACAAAACCGGCTTCAGAGCTTTCATGAAATCCCCTCGTTGGAGATTATCATCCCGCTCTGCGATTCACCCGATTCCACTCATACGCTCTTCTTCAACCCCGGCAAATAAGCCATCGGCAACGAATGCGCCACCCCCAGATCCAACGTGAACCCGCCGTCAATAGCCAGCTGACACCCTACATGCTCATACAGGCAGAACGGCGGAGCCGGCACCGGCACATTCGGCACAATATCCCAGCGGTTGATCACGCGCAGCATACGCGGAACCCGCTGGTTGAACGATTTGACAAAATCCGGCAACCCAATGCGTGGCCCCGCGAACGTGCAAACCTGCAAATCCGGCGCCAGCAAAATAGCATCGTTCGCAAACAGCACCGCCAAGGCCGCACCCAGCGAATGCCCCGTCACGCAAACCCGATCGCCAGGATTCAAAACACTCTTCAACCCATTCAGTGCACTATCTCGAATCACTTCATAAATCTTTTGAAAGCCTTCATGCACCGTCCCATTGCCAATCTGGCAGCTCGCCGGTGCCGCCTCAAAATCGCACAGCCACTCTCCCGGCGCTTCCGTCCCGCGAATCGACACAAACACCGCCCCCGGCCGCGTCGCCACAAATCCGAAGATCGGACTCAATTTCAGCATGCTCGCCAGCAGCGGTAAATGGTTCGGCGGCACCTGCGCCGCCTTCTGCGGATCGACCTGTATCTGGCTCCGGTACACAAATCCATTCCCCACTTGCAGATGCGCCGGATCCTGGCATCCATACGCCGCATTCGCCGCCGGGTAATACAAATTGAGCGCATCACCGCTCGTCGGCGCCGCCGCCACACTAAAACCACTTGCCATATTGCTGTCTCCTGGCTCCGCTATTTTGCCACGGACGCCTGTAGCATAAGTGCTCTCCAGCGCCTTTTCGTTTCTGTTCTCGCATCGGCTTCTGAAGTTTCTACATTTATGCTGCTGGCGAGCATGGGTGGAGCAGGCGGTTTCACCTGCCAATGGCTGCACAGCAGCCAGCGGACCGGAAGCTTTGCAACAGCTTAACCATGTCCACGCGGATACCGAGCCGCCCCTGGAGCATTGTCCGCTCCACAATTCGTTTGGCGTCATTAAAGCGCAGGATACGAACCGTTGCCTCCCTTCACGCGTCAGCGGCTCGATGGTCGCATCGCGAATTAGAAAGTGATCCTGCCAACTCTGCAAACGAGGATGAAAAGCCTGACCGCTTCTCCCGTCTGCGGGTCTGTTTACGGCTTACGCTGTGGTCGACTTGATGGGCGAAAGCAGAGCTGAAAGAAATACTCCAATTCCAATCGCTCACCCGCGGAAAGATGAACTTCCTTCTCACGCGCAATCAATTCCTCTACGCGTTGTTGCGCTTTCACCGAAGGACGAAAGGCGATGATCTGTTCCGGTGTGATGCCTGCGGCGATGAAGTCGATAAACTCCAAATACGCGGGATGAGCAATAGTCATAGCTTGCCTTTAGGATAACGCGTGGATGCAAAAAGCCACTTCGTTTCATCGGAAACGTGGGCCACATCGATCAGGAATAGCGTGCGTGCGCCGCTCGGACCTCACCTGTGACCACAGCGGGCACAACGTATTCTCGCAGAGTTTCACGCAATGCATTGGGCGATTGATCGGCTTCATCCCGTGCCAGACGTTCAAGCCATTGCTGCACGAACACCTCAAACGCTAACGCCTCCGTCGGGGGCGCTTGCCGCCACAAGTGTTCAGTGCCAAACTCGCCGATCAGTTGGATGGAATCGGGCGCAGGGCAACGCGAGCAATCGGTTGCAAAGGCATCCGGCAAACCGGCGTCGTAGAGCATGCCATGAAGAAGTCCAGTTGCACCGGGAGCCGAGCGTGAACAACGCTGTGGCGAAAGCGCCATCGGCGTTCCCGCCGTGACGCCTATTGGGACGCCGCTTTACTGTTTTCCTGCGGCGAGCTAGGCGGCGGTAATTCGCCTCCGCCCTGCATGTAGCGAAACTTGTCGATCTGTTTAAAGTAAACGCGCCCAAGTCATAGCGCTCTCGAAAAGCGGTCATCAGTTCCACAAACTCTCGATACTGGTCCCAAAAATATGTTTTCGTGCCAAGAAAAGATTCAGCGCTGGCGCGCCTCAGTGAGCGGAGGTATTTGTAAACGCGTCATTCGATTCAATTGGCATGCAGGTTCATCGGCCCAATTAATCAACTCGTTGGCCCGCTGCCGCCTTCCACCTTGGCAACCTTGGCCATAATTTCCTGAATCGTCTTACCTTCAAGCCAAAGATGTCTGTCCCGACTGTAATCGCCGCCTCCCGCACGATTTAGCCGCAGGAAACGAGCCAGCCCGTCCAGCCCTATTTCCCGCCGCAGAATAGCAAACGTGTGGCGATCAAACTCCTCATCGGTCATGCTATGAATGGCGGTCATCTTGCAGTTCCATCAACCATGATACCGGATTTTCTACCCGAACTCCGAGCAGGCTTGACACCCGGCGGGCGCGACTCCACAAGCCGTCGTCGGTAGTCAGCAACACCTCCGTGCCGCCACTCTCCGCACAGGCTAGGTGGAGCGCATCGAACGCGCCAAATCCATGTTGCTGGAGGTCGCGAGCCCGCTCCGCCTCCGCCGCCGCCGGTATAACGGTTTCCCCCGCAAACGCCAGCAGCGCTTCCGCGCATCGGCGGCGGTCGGCAATTGGGTCGCGGCCCACCTCAAGGCCAAGGACGGCGCTGCTCACCCAAATCACCAAACCCTCTCTAATCATGCGCAGAATCTGCTCAACGGACTCCGCCTCGGCGCGCACCCGCCCTTGTCTCTAATCGTCCGTCAGACGGCTGAGGCAACACGAATCCAGATAAATCTTCACTAGCACCCATCCCTACCCCCGTTTCTTGAAAATTCAAGCCCATCCAATTTCGTTCTCCAAACCGCCGGAAGCCCAATTACTCGACAAGCGCGCGGGAAACCCCGGCCGGCGTCCGTTTTGTCCGCGAATCCTATGCAGACAACGAAATGCTATACGTTTAGCAGGGCCTATGCAAATCGCCGCCGAAAAACAGCACGCTCATGAATTGATCGACCGGCTCGACCCCTCCATGATCACAACCGCCGTGCGATTCCTCGAGTTCATCGGACTGGACCCCGCAGCCCGCTCCATCACCACCGCTCCGGTCGACGAAGAGCCATTGACAGCCGAGGAAGATCTAGCACTCGACCGCTCCACCGCCATGCGCATTTCGACGGCCTGCACGGCTTCGCGCTAACCGGCGAAGGCGACGTGAAAAGCTGCAAGGCAAACACGAAGGCAAACTCCGCCTCCGCCTTGGCGACCACCGCGTCTTCTTCCGCCCGGACGGCCAGATTCTCCGCATTGAGGACGCATATCCGCGAATTATTTGCAGCGAGGGGCTCGTATGATTCAACCATCAATCCGATTCTGAAAAAACGAACCCATTCCAAGTTCGTTCCGCAAAGCGCACCCTCGCCATTCCAAGTTCGTTCCGCAATCCGCCTTTCAGCCCCTTTTTATCTGCATTCATCCCATTCATCTGCGGCCATTCGTTCTTTGTCTCATCTGCCATCATCTGCTGCCATTCTCTTGGTCACAGCCCGACCCAATTTTATTTTTGGATTATTTTCAACACTTTACCGGCATTTCTCTATTCATCTCGTTCGCCCCCCTTCTAAACTTCTGGCAGAAAAGGATTTCTCGACATATGCAAACTTTTATTCCGAACCTTTCGAAGAACTCGTCCCTGCTAACCGCCACCGTCACGCCCGTTCTCCGTCCATTCGCCCCTTTAAAGACCCGATTCATTCCCGCGTCCCAAATACTATTCTTTATAGGCGGGAATGAATCGCCATTTTCGCCCCTCCCGCCACACGCTATAGTTGACGAAAAGGAGTCCCTTCAAATGCTCTCGCCCAATCGCCGCCAACTCTTCCGTCAAGGCGGCCTCTTAACCCTCCTCGGCATTGTTCGCCCCGCCGCCCCAGCCGCCGGCCAACCCTCCGCGTTGGCGCCCGTCAGGTCGTTCGAGCAATCCGGCGCAGTCTACCGCGCCATCGGCGTACGTCCCGTCGTCAATGCCCGCGGCACGTTCACCATCATCAGCGGCTCTCAAACCCTCCCCTCGGTCAAGCAAGCAATGGACGAAGCCTCCCGCAGCTTCGTGCAAATGGACGAGCTCATGGATGGCGTCAGCGCCCGCCTCGCCGAAATCACCGGCGCGCCGTGGGGCATCGTTACCGCCGGTTGCTGCGCCGCCCTCACGCACACCACCTCCGCCTGCATCGCCGGCACCAATCCCGAACGTATGCAGCGCCTGCCCGATCTCACCGGCCTCAAAAACGAAGTCATCATCCCCGAATACTCGCGCAACGTTTACGATCACGCCATCCGCATGGTCGGCACGAAAATCGTCACCGTCCACAGCGTCGACGAACTAAACCAGGCCTTCAACGACCGCACCGCCATGGCCTACATCCTGGCCGGTCCCGGCGACGAAGGTCCGCTCGGAACCACCGTCGTCGCCGAAGCCTGCAAACGTCACCACGTGCCGCTTATCGTCGACGCCGCCGCCGAAATTCTCACCATTCCCAACATCCACTTGCAGCGCGGTGCAACCGCCGTTGCTTATAGCGGCGGCAAATGCATCCGCGGTCCGCAAGCCGCCGGCCTGCTGCTGGGCGACAAAAACCTGCTCAAAGCCGCCTGGTTCAATAGCGCGCCGCATCACGCCTTTGGCCGCTCGCTCAAAGTCGGCAAGGAGGAAATCATGGGCATGCTCGCCGCGGTTGAAGCCTGGACCAAGCGCGATTACGACGGCGAAATGAAGCTCTGGCAATCCTGGCTCGACGACATGTCCGCCACTCTCTCGAAAATTCCCGGCCTCACCGCCCGCATCGATCTGCCCGGCGAAGCGCTCTCCAACCGAAGCCCCATTCTGCGCATCGATTGGGACGCCTCGCAGCTCGGCATCACCGGCGAAGAAGTCCGCAATCATCTGCTCGACACCGAACCGCGCATCGTGCTCGGCAGCGCGCATGGCTCACGGCCCGATCACATGGCCAGCGGCATCTCTGTTATGCCCTACATGCTCATGCCCGGCGATAACGAAATCGTTGCCGAACGCCTGCATCAGGTTTTGTCCAAACCGCCGCGTTTCGATCCGCCGCCTGCTCCTCCGGAAGGCGCGCCCGTTTCCGTGGCCGGACAATGGCAGGTCGAATTGAAATTCGACCGCGGCGAAGCCATTCACACTCTCGTCTTTGAACAGAATGGCGCCGATCTGGTCGGCACTCATAATGGCGAATACGTCACCGGCGACCTGCAAGGAAAACTGCGCGCCAATCAAATCCGCTTCCATAGCACCCAGCGCATCGAAGGCCAGATCCTCAGCTACGATTTCAGCGGCATGGTCGATGGCGATAAAATGGGCGGCGACGTTGCCTTGGGAGAATATGGCTCGGCGCACTGGACAGCCGAGCGCCATCACTATCAAACCCCCGGCGGTGTTGTGCGTCCCGTAAAACGTTCATAAGAAAATTCAAGGAGAAACCAGTTTGCCGAAGACAGATCCAAGTGCAAAGGGCGCGGATGCGCGCCGCCTAAAAGCAGAGGAGTCCGCTCAAAATCCGGGCGGCGCGCCCGATACCGCGCCCGTTTTGCGCGCCCTCGGGAGAAGAAGTTTCATAACGAAGAGCGCCGCCGTAGCAGCCGCCGGTGCCGTTAGTGCCGAAGCCGCGCCAAAAGCATCCGCCAAGCGGGTCTTTTGGAGCGATGGCAAAGCGCCGGAAAAGACTCCCATGTTCAGCCCCGCCGTCGCCTATGGCAACTTGCTCTTCCTCTCCGGCATCGGCGCGCACTTCGTCGGCGATATCGAATCGCACACCAAGCACGTGCTCGATGAAATCAAGAAGAAGCTCGAAGAGTGCGGCTCTTCCATGGACAAAGTTTTGAAAGCTGTCGTTTACTTGACCGACATTAACGACTTCGAAGGAATGAATAAAGTCTTCCTCGGCAGCTTCGGGCCCGAGCCGCCGGTGCGCACCACCACTGCCGTCGCTCAACTGCCCGGCAAATCTCTGGTTGAAATCGACGTGATCGCGTACATTTGATATGAGCTTATCTGCTACCAGACGGCGCTTCTTCGCTTGGGCCCAAGGTGCGTTCGCGCTAGCATCTGCATCCAGCCGCGCGGCCGCGCTCAATGAAACTCCTGTGGATTACTACGACAAACTTGGCGTCGCCAAAATCATCAACGCCGCCGGCACCTATACCGTGCTTACGGCTTCCATCATGCCGCCGTCCGTGCAAGCCGCGGTCGCCCAGGCGGCGCAGCATCCCGTCCGCCTGCTCGATCTGCAAAAAGCGGCCGGTGAATATCTGGCCAAACGCCTGCAATGCGAAGGCGCGCTGATCACCGCCGGCGCCGCTTCCGGCATCACCCTCGCTACCGCCGCCTGCGTCACGCGTGGCCATCACGAAGCCATCGAACGCATACCGGTTGATTTAACCGGCCTGAAGTCTCAAGTGATCATTCAGAAAGCTCATCGCAACGAATACGATCACGCCGTCACCAATTGCGGCGTCCGTTTCGTCGAAGTGGAAACGTTGGAGGATTACGAAAAGGCCTTCACCGCCAACACCGCGATGGCGCATTACTTCAACGCCGCCGAAGCCGGTTCCATCAGCCGCGAAGATTGGATACGCGTCGCGCACAGCCATCAGGTTCCCTGCTTGAACGATGCCGCTGCCGACGTGCCGCCGATTTCCAACCTCTGGAACTACACCAAAATGGGCTTCGATCTCGTCACCTTTTCCGGCGGTAAGGGCATGCGCGGCCCGCAAAACACTGGCCTGCTGCTCGGCCGCAAAGATCTGATCGATGCCGCCGTCGCCAACGCCATGCCGAACTCCGCCACCGTGGGCCGCGGCATGAAGGTAGCCAAGGAAGAAATCGTTGGCATGGTCGCCGCCGTCGATTGGTTCTTGAGCCAATCGGACGAAGCCATGGAAGCCGATTACACCGCGCGCGCCAACCGCATCGCCGATCATTTGCACGGCGTCCCCGGCTTGCAAGCGCGCATCGCCATCCCGCCGGTCGCCAATCACATCCCTCACCTCGTGCTGACGTACGATCAAACGCGCGTGAAGATCTCGCCTACCGCCGTCGCCGAAACCCTACGCCAGGGCACGCCCAGCATCGAACTCAACCCCGCCACCGGCCACAAGCACGCTCACGGCGTCACCGGCGATGAAGACGCCATCGTCGTCGGCGTCTGGATGCTTCAGCCGGGCGAAGATATGATCGTCGCGCGCCGCTTGAAGGAGGTGCTGCTCAACCCGTTAAGATCGTAAACAACTTTGCCGTTCTGCACCGTCATCTCACAGATGAATTTTTGCTTGCCATCCATGCGGATGCCGGACATATCGACGAAACCGAAATCGCCGTTCTGCAATCTAAGCACTGCTAAGTCCGCGATCGCGCCGGTTGAGAGATGGCCCAGTTCTTCGTGATGAATCTCGCGCGCCGGATTCCAGGTCGATTTGGCGATGACATCATCCACGCTCAAGCCAAGCGCCAGGAACTTGCTCATGACGTTCAGCATGTCCTTCATGCCCGCGTTCATGCTGGTGATGTGTAAGTCGGTTGAAATGGAATCCGGCAGGAAGCCCTGCTCGATGGCCGGCACGGCGACTTTCCAGGCGAAGCTCCCTGCCCCGTGGCCAACATCGAAAATAACGCCGCGCTGGCGGCCCTCAATCATGCCACGGTTGACCTTACCGTCGGCATCCAGTTCGCCGCGTAAGCCGGAGTAGCAATGCGTATAGATATCGCCCGGCCGCAGCTTCTGCGTTAACAAAACATCAATCGGCCGCTCGGGGTGATTCGTTCCGAAGTCAACCATTATGGGAATGCTGGCCATCGTGCCGGCCGCGACAGCGTGTTCCACCGGCGTCCACTCCGGCCCTTGATAATGCGCCGTCTTGAAGCCGACAATCACGCCGGGATACTTCTTGGCCATCTCGGCTGCCGGTTGCGCTTCCATCTCGGCCAGGTTGTCTTCATACTTGGCCCCGCGCATCCCGGCGCCGACAATGTTCAGGAACGCCAGCACGCGCGTCTTCGAACGGTCAATGATATGCGCCTTGAAGTCTTCGAAGTTCTTGTAGCCCGACGAGCCCGCATCGGCCACCGTCGTAACGCCGCTGCGAAACGTAAAGCCATCCGGAAATACCGAATTGTCGCCGGCATATGATTTCGCCTCGCCCGTGCTCGCGTAAACATGCACGTGGATGTCAACCAGCCCGGGTGTCACATAGAGCCCCCTCACATCCAGCGTCTTGGTAGACGTGGCTGGATCAATCGCGGCCGCAACGTCAGCTATCTTGCCATCTTTAATCGCCACGTCCAAAATGGCGCTGCGGTGATTCTTGGCATCGACAACGTGTCCGCCTTTGAGAAGCAGATCGTACAGCAATAGCGCAAATATCATCCAGTCAGGATATCCCTTTGCCTTCGGTGATGCGTATGTAGCGATTCAATGGCAGGTCGGTGAACTTATCCACCTGCTTGCTGGGCGCGGCCCAACCGATTTCCAGCTCGTCAATCTTGCCCGCCGAACCAATGCCGAGCACCTCGCGCAGGTCGTGCGAAGAGAGATAACTGCCGCCGTTGTTTTTCAGCCGGCGCATTGTTTTGCCGCCCGCTTTCCAGGTGATCCGCGTGCCGATCGCGTCCCGATTACAAGTTGTGCCCTCCAGCTTGATGCCCAGCCAATTTTGTCCTTTGGCGGCGTTGTTCTTCAAGAACACCGGCGCGCCGCCGTTGTTCATCACCAGAACGTCCACCGCGCCGTCGTTATCGTAATCGCCCACTGCCAAGCCGCGCGCCGGAAACATCTTTTGAAACGCCGTTCCCGCTTGCGCGCTCACGTTAGCCAGCTTGCCGTCGGTGCCGTGATGAAACAGCAGCAGCGGCTCTTTGTAGCGAACCTGCTGCGAATAGTTGTCGATCATATCATCCGGATGGCCGTTCGCCAGAATGAGGTCGATCAAGCCGTCGTTGTCGTAATCGAAATATTTCAGCCCCCAGCCGCTGAGCAGCCGCGTCGCTTGCGCGACCCCGTTAACATGCGCAATATCGCGAAAGCTTTCGTTTTTATTGTTTTGATAGACCGAAAACATTTCCTGGTCAACGTTGGCGACAAACAGATCCTCCCACCCATTGTTGTTGAGATCGGCCGCGTCCACGCCCATGCCCGAGCGCGGCTGGCCGTTATCGCTGAAACCAACCTCGGCTTGCAGCGCAATCTCTTCGAATTGCCACTTGCCGCTCTTGTCCGGTCCGCGGTTGACGTATAGGAAGTTCTGCACGGTATCGTTCGCCACGAACAAATCCATGCGGCCATCGTTGTTGATATCCGTAGCTACCACGCCCAGCCCTTTGCCGAGCGATCTGGCAATGTCGGTGCCTTTGCTCACCTCCGTAAACGTGCCATCGCCATTGTTGTGATACAAAAAGCTCGCTGTGCCTTTGAAGATGCGCGGAATGCAGTAGTAGTGGCGGCCTATTTTGTTATCGCCGCATTCGAACTTATGAACGCCGCCGTAATCCACAAAGCTGCAGATAAATAGATCGAGCTTGCCATCGTTATCGTAATCGAACCAAACCGCGCTGGTCGTCCAGCCGGGCGTGGCCAATCCGGCTTTCGCGGTGACATCCGTAAACGTGCCATCATGGTTGTTCTTATACAGAATGCAATTTCCATAAGCCGTGACAAAAATATCCGGGTAGCCGTCGTTATCGTAATCACCCACCGCTACGCCCATACCGAAGGTCCCGCCCGCCACGCCGGCTTTCTCCGTTACGTCGCTGAATGTGCCATCGCGATTGTTCTTGTACAACGCATTCCGAATGGGCTTCGGCGGTTTCCAGAAATCGCACGGGCCGCTGTTGACCATGTAAAGATCCATCCAGCCATCGTTATCGTAATCAAGAAACGCACAGCCGGGGCCGAGCGTTTCGGGAAGGTAACGTTCATCAGACATGGCGTTGCTGTGAACCCAGTTCAGGCCGGAGGCTGTGGAAGGAATTTCAAGAAAAAGCGGCTCGGGGTTTTGTGCGCGCAACGAGAGCGCGGCTGCCCCAAAAAGGAAGTGGCGTCTAGAGAGCATCGACGCTTCTCAGTATGGCAAAAGAAAAAAGCCGCCCCCAGGAATTCCGGGAGCGGCCAAGGCGGAGCAAAACTTCTAATGATTATTGAAGTACAGGCCCGGCAGTGACGCCGTGCCCTCGCTGCGGACCGCATCGAGCTGATTGACATCCAAGCCCAGCGCATTTAGGATCGTCGGCGCTACTTGAATGGTTTCCACCGGCGTAGTGATGGTCTTCGGCTGGAAGGAAGGATTCGATACGAGGAGCATGACATTGGTATCGTCATGCGAAAAGCCGCCATGTTCCGCCAGCTTCTTGCTGCTGCCGGAGTAGGTGACGCCTACATTGGGAGCGACCGCAATATCAGGAGTGCGCGGATCGCCGGTTGGCGGCAGGCCTGGAGTCCCAAACAACTGATTGAGAGACGGGCCGACAAAGATCTGGCCGAGGGCGATGCCTGTCGGGCCAGCGTTCGCTTCGAGAATGCTTACGGCATTCGCGGTGCTGCTGGAATTGGCCAGCCAAATAAGCGATACGTCGTCTTCGGTTGGACCAATACCGGTGGGATTGTTGGTCGATTCCGAATACGGCAGCAAGTTGGCATTAGAGAGGAGAGTCGCCGGCGAAGTGCCCACGTTTAGTTGCGCAACGTAGCGGCTGGGGTCGATGGGCGATTGTCCGTGCTTGGCGGTGATCACCACCAGCGTCGATTCGTAGCGGCCGGTCTTTTTCAGCTCCAGAATCATATTGCCGATTGCCTTATCCACAAACTGGATTTCGCTCAACAGCGGAGCGCCGGGAGTTCCCATGGCATCAAGGTAACCGCCTTTGTCGGCAACGCCCTTCTCGATCAATTTCTGACCGACGCTCACGACCTGGAAATTCATGCCGAAGATTTGCGGAACTTTGGTCGTTTTATCGCCCAAGTGCGATTTGCCGTCGATCCAGTTGATGACCGCATTCACCTTCAGCGTGTCGTAGCACTGAATGTTTAAGAAACTATCGGTCCATGAACCGAGTTGCGAAGGATCGGGAACAGTGGCACAGGACATCCCTAGGGGCGTCGTAATGCCGGGCAGGGGCACCACAGCGGAATTGATTTCAGGCCCATAGAAATCGTCGATATTCTTGCCATCGCCCGGGCCGGAAACAGAGGAGTATGCTGGGTGCTTGTCGCTCCAAGCGGTGTAGCCGCCCGCCCGGTGAATGACGTTGAAGATGGTGCTGTCGCGTTGGAAGTTCCAAGGATAAACAGGCTGGCAATTTTTGCTTGGATCGCGCGGCAAACGAGTTGGATCAATGGAGGCGATGCCGCCGTCGATTAAAGAAGCACCCGGCGCTCCACCGTTCAAGAGCAACTGATTCAGATCAATGCCCTCTTCGTATTCGGTGGTGGTTCCCGGGTAGACGCCAGGGGTACACGTGCCTGCCGCTACGCCGTTCCCAGTAGTCTTGGCTGGCGGCGCGAGCGAACGGTCGTAGGCAACGTCGTAGTAAACACCCATAGTACGAGGTGTTCCACCAGTCATGATTCCCATCAAACCGGGAAATGAGTCGGAAGGTCTGGTGGTGGAACCGTACAGATAGTTCACGCCGGTGGTGCCCAGATCCGCCAAACTGGGGCAATACGGCTGACCGTTGTTAATGGTGGAAATGCCGTTAGAGCAATTCAAGTAATCCACGGCATGCATGCCGTCAATGCTGATCAATAGAACATGTTTTATCGGACTGTGACTCCAGTCACTTTGCGCGAAACTCAAAGGCGCCAGCGTAGCGCCTAGAAAGCCGGCCCACAGGGCCACTCGATTCATGGACAATTTAGTCCTCCTGGGTAAGAGGTTTAGCAGTTGCGCATTGCAACTGAGTGACAGGAGGGTTCAGTTTCGATGTTCGGGAGCGCTGGAGACTAATTGCTTGACGTTTTCCAGTTCTTTTCGCAGCCGCGCACTGCGGCGGGCTAGGCTTACTACGTACAGCAGCACAATCAACCACGCGGCTAGGAAGCCGTAAAACATGAAGGTAAAATTACGTGCGTCCATAATTCATTTTCTCAGACGTGCGCGGCGCGGCGCAGGGAATCAATCTCGCGGGAGGTAGATTCCTGGCGCATGCGTACCAAGGTCAGAGCTGAAGCGATGACCAAGAGGGCGAGGAAATTCAAGAAGAGCATGTGTTCCATGGCGGGGTCCATCTTGCCGCCGCCGGTTCGGAAGCTGATAACGGGTCCCGGATGGTTATTGCGGAACCATTCGATGGATTTCCAAACTATCACGACGTTGAAACAGCCGAAGATGGTGAGCGCGGCGGAGAGCCTGGCGCGTTGGGTGGGTTCGTCGATGGCTTGGCGCATCATTAGGTAACCGGCGAACGTGAGGACGCAGACGAGTTGGGAGGTGAGCCGGTAATCCCAAGTCCACCAGATACCCCATTGCACGCGTCCCCAAATGCTGCCGGTTACCAGATTGACGGTGGAGAACACCACCGACACTTCAACGATCGAAGCGGCGAGCGAATCATAGCGGAAATTGCCACTCGCTAAATACAAGACGCTCAGCGTCATAGCGGCGAAAAAGCCAATCATGCCCACCCAGGCGGCGGGCACGTGGAAGTAGATGATGCGGTACATGTAACCCTGAGCGATTTCGTCGGGAAGCACCAGAAAGATGTTGTAGAGATTATAGGCGAGCAGGATAGCAGCGCCGGCCGCCAGGGCGATTATGAGTTTTTCACGCATGGAAGATTCCTTCTCTCATTGTCAACTAGTTCAACAGAATGGTATCGGCGAGCACCCAGGCGAGCGTGGTAAAGCCGATGTCGGATGCCACCAGCACGCGGATCCATTGCAGCTGGCCGCTCATGGGTTGATGGCTCAGGACGGTGTTGGTCAGCTCAATGGCGGCGATAAGGAGCGGGATCATCAACGGGTAAATGATGACCGGCAGCATGAGCTCGCGCAAACGCAAATTAACGGTGAATGCGCCGAAGACAGCGCCTAAAATCGAAACTCCCCAGGTAGCAAGGGCGAAAACCAGGGCGAGCCAAGCAGCTTGAGGAAACCAATTGACGTCGTAGAAAATGCCGAAGACGAAGAGCGAAACCAGTTCCACCAAAAGCAGCATGGCAAAATTGGCGATCGCTTTGCCGACGATAAGCGCGGCGGCGGAAAGCGGCGAGGCCAGGAGGGTATCGAGGCATTCGTTGGGCAACTCGCGGGCGAAGCCGCGATTGAAGACCAGTGCCCCGGCGAAAACAAAGGCGAGCCAGAGAAGGCCGCCGCCGAATTCCTGCGTGTCGTCGGAAAAGGGATCGAAGGTGAAGCTAAAGAGGAGCAGGATGACGATGGCGAAGGAGCCGGCGGCATTCAAGGATTCCCTAGTTCGCAGTTCAATGGCCAGATCTTTGCGCGCCACCGCGAGCGCCTGAGCGAAGAAGTTCATTGCGGCGCGCCCAGCTCGGTGTGAAGGCGATAGAGCAGAGCCGGGTCATCGAGCATTTCCTGGGTTCGTTCGCCGCTATAGCGCAGACGGCCGTTTTCGACGAGAGCCACGTGCGAGGCTGTGGCGAGCGCTTCGCGCAGTTGATGAGTTGATAGAACGATGGTTGCGCCGCGTTGGCGAGCTTCCGTGAGAAGTTCGCTGAGCATGGCAATGGCGCGGTCATCAAGAGAGGTGAAAGGTTCGTCGAGCAGCAGGATTTTCGGCGAATGAATGAAGGTGCGGGCCAACGCGAGACGCTGGCGCATGCCGCGGGAAAACTGACGGACGGGCATGGTCGCGACGCGCGAGAGACCGACACGTTCGAGCCAGCTATCGGTTAGCGTGGGAATGTTGGCGCTGCCGGTAATGCCCGCGAAGAAGTGCAGATTTTCGCGGGCGGACAGGTCTTCGTAAACGCCGATGCCGTGGCCGAGAAAGCCGGACTGGCGGCGGGCATTTTCGGCGCGCGGCTTTTCGCCAAACAGGTTGACGGCTCCGCGCTGAAAGGTGGTGAGACCGGCGAGGATGCGTAGCAATGTGGTCTTCCCTGCCCCATTGCGGCCGAGGAGCGCGCAGCAGGAACCTTCCTGGATAGACAGAGTGCAATCGCGCAGAGCGGCGTAATCGCCATAGAACTTCCAGACTTGATTCAGCTCTATGGCCTGGAGCATTACTTACCGTAAGGCGCGCGGACGGGTGAAGTTGTATAGAGGTAAATCAAGCCGGCGGTGAGAATGGCGAGCGCGAGACCAAGGAGCCAACCCATGTGCGCGTAAATTTTAGGCTGGCCTTCCGTGACTTGCGGTGCATCACTGGTGTCGGTCTCGGTTGCCTCAGGGGCGTGCAGCGAGCCTGTGCCGGTGATGTCGGCTGAGAACGCGCCTGTCGCATTGACGGTGTAGATGCTGGCTTGGGTTTTCGGTTCAACTCCGACGGATTGAAGATCTGTGCCGGACAAAGTGACGCCAGAGGGAGCGATCAAGCGCATGGGACCGGCGGGCATGCCTTTGATGTTGACGATTTGGCTGTGCAAGGTGAAAGGCGGACCGACGGAAAGCGCGTAATCAACGACGATCTGCGTTTGGCCTGGCTTGATGGGGTAATCGATCTTGTAGATGCCGGGAGTCTCGGTTTTTTCGGCCGTGCGCGGCAATGGCATGCCTTGCGGACCTTGCACTTGAACCTGCACTTGGCCTTGGGCTTCGGGCGGAAGGAAGAAGCGCAGGCTGCCGACGGCGGGATTGTTATAGGTCGTGGTGGATTGGTTTTCGACCAGGACGTCTTGACTCACGGAGATGCGGTTGGCAGCGGATTCGATGAGCATCATCTGCTGAGACACGCGGGCGACGGCAGGCGACTTGGTGGCTGCGAAGACGTCGAGTTCGACATTCGAGGTGGGAATGTCGGGCGTCAGTAGCTTGTTGTAGTTGACGCCGGAGTAGAGAGCTTGCAGGAGCTGGGGACCGCCGCCGGGCTGATCTTTTTCGAAAACGAAATGGCCGGAGGCATCGCTCACAGTTGTGCCAATGGTTTGCATGCCTTGCTGGCCGGGCTTGACGAGAGTGATGGCAACGCCGGATTGGGGATGGCCGGTGGTGCGGTTGACGACGGTGCCGTCAATGGCGGCATGAAGGGCAGCGGTGAAGAGAAGGGAGAGGAGCGCGCGCTTCATGCGATGGCCTTTCCGCATTCACCGCAGAACTTAAGCGCTTCTTTGAATTTTGCGCCGCAGTGCGGGCAGGTGTTGCCTTTCTTGGCGGGCTTGGCGGGTGCGCGGACGGCGCCTAAGCCGAGGTTCTTGAGCGTCTGCTCGGTTTCGCTGAGGACGACGGCGAGTTCTTTCTGCAGGGCAAGTTTGGTTTGCTGATAATCGTTGTCGGTCAGCTTGCCGAGGCGATATTCGAATTGGAGGTCCCGCAAATTATCGTAGATGGCGTGCTTGCGGTCTTCGAGATGTTGGATGGGCGAGACCGGAATGGGATCCGGCACGTCTTGGGCTCGTACAAAAAGAGTGTAGAAGATGGCGGCCAGGACAAGGATAACGGCGAACGCGATGATCATTTCTTAGAAGATGGCGACTCCTCGAGTTCGCGATCGATCTGGACACGGAATCGGTCGAGGACGGCTTGATCGGCGGGCAGGAGCGGCTCAGGCTGCTTTTGATTGCGGCGGACATACCAGGAATACACAAAGAAGCCGAGCAAGAGAGCGACGCCTGGGCCGATCCAGGTGATGATGGGGCCGAGGCCATGGCCGGGAGGCGCGGCGAGCGTGACGATGCCTTCTTCCTTGACGAAAGTGTTGATAATGGCGTCGTCGCTCATGCCTTCCTTCTTCATGTCAAAAATGCGCTTGCGCTTCTCGCTGCAAATGCAGTGAAGCATGGGGCAATCGCCGACGGTGTTGCGGCAAGTGCCGCAGGGACACGCGAGGCGGCTGCCCACGCGGATGACGTCGGGCGTCAGAAAGGCGGTCATATCCTGCGCATAGACGGCGGATAAAACCACGCTGAAGGCGATGACGAGTTTAAGGGTGAACAGTCGCGGGTTGCGCATCGGCAATACCTATAACCTCGGTACGAGCGTACTGGAGGCGAACCTTTCCAGGGATTAAACAAATGATGGTGCCAAAGAGCAGGATGTAGAAACTGCCCCAAATCAAGGTGACCAGCGGGAAAACGGAGATTTGAAAAATAGCCTTGCTGTTGTCTTGCGTGACGCCGGCGAAGTTGATGTAGAGATCTTCGTTGATGCGGCGGCGAATGCCTATGATGGAAGATTGCTCCTGGCTGGCTTTATAGTGGCGGACTTCGGTCTCGAGCTGATCGATCACCTTGCCGTGGCGCGAGACTTCGACGCTGGCATGGCTGTATTGATAGTTGGGCGTATCGCCATCGGTGACGTTCAGGAGTTTCAGATCGAAGCCTTGGAATGAGGTCGACTGGTTCAAGCCGAGATTGCGCGTGGCGTGCTGGTTGAAGGCGCTGCCGGTGAAGCCGACGAACATGATGACCATGCCCATGTGGACGATGTAGCCGCCATAGCGGCGCGTGTTGCGCCAAGTGAGTTCGTAAGCAGAGCGGAAGAGGTTGATGTTTTCTTTGAGTTGGATGGCGCGCGAACCTTTCCAGAACTCGCTCACGATTGAGGCGAGAACGAAGGCACAGAGGCCGAACGAAATGAGCGGCGCGATGTCGTATATGCCGGCGACGACGAGACCCAGCATGACAACAACGCCGACGATGGTAGGCAGCATGAATGAACGCTTCAGGCTGGCGAATGAACTCTTACGCCACGCGATGAGCGGGCCGACACCAGTGAGGAAGATGAGGAACAGAGCGATGGGAATGTTGACGCGGTTGTAGTAAGGCGCGTCGATAGTTTCTTTTTCTTTGGTGAGGGCTTCCATGACGACTGGGAAGAGCGTGCCCCAGAGAACGGCAAAACAGCTGGCCAGAAGAATCAGGTTGTTGAAAAGGAAGCTGGACTCGCGCGAGAGGACGCTTTCGAGTTTGACTTCGCTCTTCAGATAGGGCAAACGCCAAATGATGGCGGCGGCAACCAGCACCGTGGCGGAGATGAGAAAGGTTGTGAAGTAAGGCTTGACGGGCGATTGGGCGAAGGCGTGTACGGATGAAACTAAGCCAGTGCGGGTGAGCGTGGTGCCCAACATGCTGAGGAGGAAGGTGGCCGAGACGAGCACCATATTCCAGACCTTCATCATGCCTTTCTTTTCCTGCATCATGACGGAATGGAGGAAGGCGGTAGCGGTGATCCACGGCATGAGCGAAGCATTTTCGACCGGGTCCCAAGCCCAATAGCCGCCCCAACCGAGAACCGTGTAGGACCAGCCCATGCCGAGCATGATGCCCGTCGTCAGGAAGAACCAAGTGAGGATGGCCCAGCGGCGCGTGGTGTGGATCCAAGCTTCGCCGGGCTGTTTGGCCAGTAGCGACGCGATGGCGAAGGAGAAAGGGATGGCGCAGCCAACATAGCCGAGGTACAAGAAGGGCGGATGGATGACCATGGTCCACCACTGGAGGAGCGGGCTGAGGCCGTTGCCGTCGCCGACGTCGATGATGCCGCGGCCGGCCATGAGCACGCGGAACGGGCTGGCGACGAAGGTGATCATGCCGATGAAGAAGGCGAGGATGGTCATTAATATGGACGTGACGAGCGGCATCATGTCGCGGAACTTGCGGCGATTGGTGAAAACGATGACGGCGGAATACGAAGAGAGCAGCCAAGACCAAAGAAGCAGCGAGCCTTCCTGGCCGCCCCACCAGGCGGTGAATTTATAGACGGCCTGCATGTCTTTGTTGCTGTGGGCGGCAACGTAGGCAAGGCGGAAATCGCCGGTCATGAGGGCATAGATCAATAGCGCGGAGGCGGTAGTGAGCAGCAGCCAGATGGCGTAGACGGCGCGCTCAGCGCTGATGACGAGAAAAGGACGGCGGGCGCACTTGCCCGCCAAGGACGCAGCAATGGCAAAGAGGGCAAGGCAGAAGGAAACGAGAATCGCTAACGCGCCGATGTTTTCCATGCTGTTTCCTTAACGCAGGCTCGAAATTTTATCCGGCAGCGCGTTGTGTATCACGCCTTTTTGATTGGGCTTGGCTTCGTATTTGGAAGCGCATTTGGCCTGGATTTTGTTGGCGCGGAAGACGCCGTCGGTGCCGAGACGGCCGTCGGCGAGGGCTTGCGCGTTGTCGCGGAAGGTGTCGGGCAAGGGATCGGATCCGGCGTAAACGACGTTGAGCGTGGTGGCGCCCTGATGAAGAACGAAGGATGTTTCAGGACCGCTTTTCACGATGGAGCCTGGTTGAATGTCGCCGCCGACGCGCAGCTTTTTGTCTTGTGCTTCTTTGCCCATTTGCTGAAGTTCGGGAATGGTTTTGTAATAAGTTTTGGTGTCGGCTACGCCGCCGACCGCGAGCCAAACGAGGGAGCCGACGATGACCGTCATGATGGCTGCAAACTTTAAGTACGTTTTCATTTAGAAGAGACCTTCCAACTGTTAATAGTATAAGACGCATGGCGAGCGTTGCGGGTGTAAGGCATTGCGGTGAATGTAGATTTATTCTGGTTTGAGTGTAATGGGTTTAGGTGGGAAGGGAGGGCGGCGCGATTCGGCGCCGACGGTGCGGGTTGATTTGCGAAGTACGTTGAGAATAAACATAAAATTTGTTTCGTGGGAAGACGGAGATCGCGCTTCGTGGCACGAGATTATATTTCTGTCAAGGGGCGGAGATAGGCAGTTGGCGGTGAGCGATTGATTTGATTGAAAAAATATTTTGGGAAGTTTTGAACTCAGTTAGGGGGAGGGGTCACGCTGGCTATAATCCGCGGGGTGATCGGGTGTGCTTTTGGGGCAATGAGGATCACGCGGCGGGGCGCGGGGGCTGGCTTTCCATGGCCGCCCGCAAAATACGGTTAATGCGCGTCTGGTAGCTTCTGCCGTGGGCTTTCAGCCATTCAATACATCGGCGTCAAGTAATAATCACCACGCGACTGGCAAGCAAGCCCAAGGTGATGAGCCGTTCTCCATAATATAATCGAAACGGTCATCGACGAATGTGACGCAAGGGCCGGTTAACATCTGTTCGGCAGCCGCAAAATGAAGCCCATGCTTGGCGAGGTTAGCGCGGTTCTTCGCCTCATCCCATTCATATATGATCCACGCTGTAACGACCTTTGTAGCTATATGCAAGAAGGAAGTTATGTTGTCATTGGCAGCAAAAGCTGTGCATTCAAGAACCACAGCACAAGGCAAGCCAAAGAAATTCCGGCGGTCACCCTTGTTTCTGTGATGACCTTTGCCAACTACAGCGAGGCAATCGACAAAGACCGCGTCTCCGAGAAATTGAGCGACAGAACAGAGGACGAAATTCGCCTCGGAAACCGAGCCGGGGTCTGCGGTGACCCCATTGGCCGGTTTTGCAGGCGCCTTCTTGCCCCAACCTCCAGGCGGGCGTAAACCGATGTCAGCGGCCTTCAAATACCCGCCCGCCGTCTCGCGGCGTATGCCGATGGCTTTCACAATATGCCGCAGGGAAAAGCCTAGGTGGCTTAGTGCGATGACTTGTTTCTTCCTTTTCTTCGTTCAAGACATTGCTCACATCGAAGGAGAGTACTTCCCCCATCGAATTCAATGTCCTGACGTACTTTCTGTTGGCCGGTTTTTGAGGTGACCGCTATTGGCCGGATTTGGGTGACCGTTGAGGTGCGCCATAAGCTTCTTGGAGTTCAATGGATCTGGCTATAGCCAGATTCATCGCCCTCGTTCCATGAGGAAGAACGCAGGTGATTTTAAAAAAACCTGGAACTTCGTGTATGCAATGCTTTGCTTCTGGATGTCGCCCATATGTTCATCGTACAGAGTGAGCGGAGTTTTATGTCCCAAAACCCAAAAGTCTACCGGCCAGTCGTGCCTGACCGAAACAATACAGCGAAGCGAGTGAAACGAACGGGGATTGGCCGGTGTACGCGTAATTCGCTAGTTCAATCTGCACGCGCCACATTACGGAGGCAGCCGCCGACGGCGTCGGTTACGGATTGGCTGGATACCGGAGGGCCGCTGCGGGCCGGTATTGTGGAGATCACGCATGACTTTCTTAAGGGCGATAGCTCGGGCGGAGAGAATTTGGATGGCGATAATATTTTTTTTGGACTCGGCTCGCGGGAAGTGTTCGGACAGCATGTTTCTGGAACCCGTTTCCACAATTCGAGCGTTCGAGTGTAACGGGCCGCAATCTTTCCTTCCTTAGCGGCTCATTTCCCTCACATTAATTTCTGCACGGACGGGCAGGATCGAGACCGAAACCGCGAAGCAACCGTGACGATAGCAGTAGGATCGTCGGTG
>Ga0302319_10001128_pt1 | contig 59898 bp, 35 predicted proteins | sample Bog_T0_2_FD_203319 | JGI IMG/M metagenome (GOLD analysis project Ga0302319, IMG submission 203319) | Peat permafrost microbial communities from Stordalen Mire near Abisko, Sweden - Bog_T0_2 | ecosystem: Environmental > Terrestrial > Soil > Wetlands > Peat | place: Sweden: Abisko, Stordalen Mire...
CGACTGGGACGGGCCGTGATGACGGTTAACCTCTTCCGCCGGAAATTGGGCATTCCGATTTCCGGCATCCGGCATCCTCGGCCCAATTGGTGGAAGCCGGAGGAAGATCGTTTGCTGGGCACGGCGACGGACGGCGAGATCGCCCGGCGTTTGGGGCGGTCGCTTCAATCTGTCCGACATCGTCGTCACCGTCTGGACGTTCGCATCCACAATCCCATGCGCCGAAGTTGGACTCTGGCAGAAGACGGGTTGCTGGGCACCCTGACGGACCGGGAGTTTGCCCGCCAGTTGAACATGAGCTACACGGCGGTGCGGGCCCGTCGGCACAAAAAGGGCATCCCAGTATGCAATCCTCAACGCAAACTGTGGCGGCCCCAAGACGACAAAATTCTGGGCTTCCGGCCTGATGGCCAAATCGCGCGGCGTTTGGGACGCTCCATCAATTCGGTCAAAAATCGCCGCAAGCGTCTGGGCATCCGTGTGGCTGGCGGCCAGCATCGCGGTGGCAGTTGAAATAGACACCTGCGGAAAACGCCCTGTCGGGCACCCGCCTGGATGCGGAACTTGGGCGAGTTTGCAGTGAAAGTCATTACCTGTACCGGTTTGAGTGCGACACGACTGCAAAATGTCCCGATTAAAAATTTACGCCGGTTCTAGGCGGAATTTCCTTAAGGAAAACGACCGCCATGGGAAAGCCCACGCAAGGGGTGCGCCTATAATATGCCTGTGCCCATGAACGCGGCCTTTTTTGACCTTGTCCGCGAATGCCGCCCAGCGTCGCTCATGGCATCCCCATGGTGGCGCACCAACCGCGCCCTTACCGGGACATTGCTCTGGCAGTCCAGATGCGGGCAGGGTTGTGCTTGGTGATTCCCGGCGCGGATGGCGTCACGCAGGGCGAGCCGCGCGTCTGCGCTGCTTGGTGTAACCGCGCGGATTTTTTCGTATGGAGTTCATGGCGGTAACGAATTGGTCTGTGGAGATTCAGTGGATTCGCTCAACAAGGAAATCCATCAACAGATCACCAGCACATGACCGAGCACCCGGACACCGCTGTCTTCATTGGATTGGATCGTCGCTGAAGAAGTGGTTTCTCTCTCCAAGACATGGGGCACCCGACACATGAACCGCTGGTTTTTCGTGAGCGGCATTTTTTAAGAATTCCCTTTCCTTGCTCGGTTCCGGTCCGGTGAGAAGCATGGCGGAAAATGTCCCGGGTAAAAATTTTGGCCGGTTCTGGCAGATTTTCCTTATGGCAAATGGCTGCCATGGGCGGACCGCCACATAGGGTCGCGCGTATGCCCTCGGCGTGGCAGTCCGTGCCATTCCCCAATTGTCAGGGAGCAACAACTGCCGACGCTTTGCCAGTGTGCGCCGTGGGGGGTGAAATTTCGCCGCCTGCCGCCGCTAAAGCTGCCGCGATTATGCCAGCACCCAAAAAGGCGTTTCGATTGTTTGTCGTATTCATGTAACAGAAACCCGGTTTTCATCCGCCGCCGCTGACATTCTGCCAGCAGACTTACGGCAAACGGCAACCGAGCCTTAATATTGCGCTTACGCTCGCGTTGCTGCACCTGAACGCGCGCGATCATTGCCGCGTAGCCCGCAGTCGGAAAGCCCTTGCGCCGCAACACAGATTGCCCACGACCACGGAACGCCCCCGAAAAGCACCCCCTTTCCACCCATTGGTGGGAAGGGGGGTAAATTGCAAAACACATTGTCCATGAGTTGGTTGCTACAAATCACATGCAAATAACTGTATAAAGATTGGACATTTGAGCCAGAATGGCCCAGCTAAAATCTGCGCCGGTTCCCGGTGGCCTTGCTCATGGGAAACGACCTCCAAGGGAAAGTCCACGAAGAGTTGCGTGCTGGTATGGGACATTGGGATGCCCGCGCCGCCGCTCTATGGCGCTACGATAAACTGAGCCACGTCTGCTACGATAAATTGAGCCACCTGCCCAATTGTCTTTGCTGGCTCTGTTTCGCTCCGGTGGCGGAAAATGTCCCGGGTAAAAATTCGGGCCGGTTCTGGGAGAATTTCCTTTATGATAAACGGCTCCCATGGGCGGACCGCCAAGTATGGGTCCGCGTATGTATGCCCCTGGCGTGGTCAGGGCACATGGATGGTTCGCATCAAAATGTCCCAGTTAAAAATCTGCGCCGGTTCTGGGAGGATTTCCTCATGAGAAACTACCGCCAAGGGGATGCCCACGCGAAGGGTTGCGCGCCTGTATGGGGGCAGTCTGAGCCGCCCGCCCGCCATACGCCACCGCCCGCACTGGTGGCGCAAACGTGCCCGCCCATGGCGCGCCGCATCCCGGCAGCAAAAAGCGCGGCGGGAAAGCCCGCCGCGCTCATGGTTTGCCGATGCTGTCAGACCGAACGCAGGACCCCGCGCAACTTGCGACGGCGGGACGCCCGGACAATGCGCCGCACTTGGCCCGGCAGCAACGGCACGGGGGAAGGCGTCACCACCGCCACGCCGCCCGCATCGCCACTGGTGCCACGCGAAAGCGGATGCAAGCCCACCACGCGCCGATTGCATCCCGGCAACCGCTTGCCATTGCGCACCCGCGCCGCCGCCAGACAGCTTGCGCCGCAGTGCGTCCCCGCCCGCAATGCCGGTTGCACCGCTGGCGCTTCATGGCGTGGCAAGCCGCCCCATAGCTTGACCAAATCCACCTTTGCGCCGCCGCGCTGGCTGGCCGCCTCAAATTCGTCTTGCGCTTGCGCCCATGCCGTCCGCTTGGACATGACCCGCACACCCGCCCGCCGCAACGCCGCCGCCATCCGATGGCTGGACGAAATGGCCCCCGAACGGCCACGGCGCGGACAAGGCTTGAAACCCGCCGCCGCCGCCGCATCATCCGCGCTGGCCCCATTGAGCATGAGCAACACCGCTTGCTTGACCTTGTCCGCGAACGCCGCCCGCCGTCCCCGTCCGCTGGCCAGTTTGGCCCGCATGGCTTCAACCGCCACAAGCCGCCGTTGCGCCCGTTGCTCTGCGGACAACTCCCGCAAGTCCCTTGTGGCATTGGCCCAAATCATCCAATCCCTTGCCATGCGCGCTTGCGCTGGTGTCTCGCCGAACGTGTCCCGCGCCACGGAATCACCCACGGCCCGCCACGCGATCCGCGCCGCCATGCTGGCCAGATTGCAAGCCACTTTGACCGCGCCCGCCTGCCCGGCCCAATAGCCCGCCACCGCTTGCGCCGTGGACTCGCTGGCCGGAACGGCCACGGGCGCAACCGCCTTGACCCAAGCCGCACAGACGCCGCCCGGCTCGCCCAGTGTGATGACATCCGCGCCGGAATCGCGCACCAGACACAACCCCGCCCGCCACAACGCCAACGCTTGCAAGCCGTCCCCGATGGCGTCCGCCATGGTGGCACACCAGCCCGCCGCTTGGCCTTGCTCCCGTTGCCAGAGACTTTCGCGCCCATCGCCCACCATCTTGGCGTTGAGGTGATAAGCGGACCATTCGCACAACTCACGATCTAAACCGGCTTGGACGGCTTGCAGCAATGGCCCGGCGGGACGCTCGCCCGACCGCAGCAACTCGCCGACGCTTTGACATTCGCCGCCCAGTGTGCGCCGTGCTGGTGATATTTCGACACCCGCCGCCGCCAATGCCGCCGCGATGCTGCCCGCATTGACAGGGGGCTTTTGATTATTCGGAGTATTCATGTAACAGAAAGCCGGTTGCCAACCGCCGCCGCTGGTGAGATGCCAGCCGACCCACGACAGCGGCAACCGTGGCGCAATTCTCGCCATGCGCGCACGTTGGCGCATCCATGGCCGCATGAACATTTGCGCCCGCCAGCACGGCGCAATTGCCTTGCGCCCTAATCCAAGCGGACGACGGCGACGAATGGCATTGCCCCGGCTTCCCACCCATAGGGGGGATACATTTTGGATTCGCACTTGGCGAATTGAAAAGGAGGGGGTAAGGGCCTCCGCACGCGCACTCCGTCAATGTTTGCCGTCACCGCCGCTGCCGTCCATCATCCATTCGGAGGGGGCATTCAGTGCGCTGGCGGCCCGTACAGCTGTCGGCAGTTCAGGTGGTTAAACAAGTGGCGGCGGCAGGTGTCGCGGCCCTGCTGGGCCGCTGGTGCGATTTTCAGGCGTGGCTTCAATCCCCGAAAAAACGCAACACCAGGGGTTTGCCGCCGCCGCAAACATCATTCCCGCGACCTCCTTGTTGCTCAAAAAACCATAACACCATCACGCCCCATGCGGGGTTCGAAGCCGATCCGGTCAAAAGTTCGTTTCGCATCCTGTATTGCTGGATTCTGCCAGCAGATGAAGCCCACTCCAGAACCATTGCGCGGTCTGGATTGAATGCCTGAACTCTGCTGGCAAAACCGGGGCGCAATTTACTGCCAGCACACCGGAACCGCCTGCCCAAGCCAACCCTTTGGGGGGACCGGTTCACTCGCGTGGGACCTCCCCGGTTGGACACGTTAACGAGCTGCCTGCCGGAAATCAATTTTCGTCAGGCATGGCCATTCCCGTCATGCTGGCATGCTGTTTGCCGGATATACTTTAGTATCCGGCAACAGCAGCAGTCAGCAGGCAACCGTAGAAAGTCGTTGCCCCGGACATTTCCAGCACGGATTGGCCAAAGAACCCGCTGTCAGACTGCACCAGCCACCACCACCGTGCCCCGAAACTGTGAATTGGGGCTGGGGAAGCTCAGCCAAGCCAACCTGAAAGATCCGAGGGGAAAGTGTTGTGAATGTGACCCAGCGCAAAAAACAGGCGGCATTCCTCATAGGCAAACCAGCACCGGTTCAACGGCTTCAGCCCTTTTGTATGTTCCTGCACCAGGTTGATGGCTTCTGGACTGGCATCGGCCACAAACAAAAATCCGCCTTGAATCCAGCGCTGGCTTGCCCCGGGAACAAATTCGACCACTTTGAGCTGCTGGCTGGCCTCAATATGAACCGCAACGACATGGTCCATCTGTGGAAATTCATTCTGATGCACACAATGACTGCCGTGAGCCGACCAGCGTGGCAATAGTTTCCTGGCCATGGTTTCCCATTCGGATTGCTGGGCCTTCCAGTAATCCGCCTGCCGGGCTTCCTGGAGGTGCCGGAGGACTTCCACCACGTCTGCGTAGGCCAAGCCCAAAGCATCCGCCTGCGCGAGCACTGCCACGCAAAGGGGGGCCAAATATTCCAACCGCTCCTCATGGAGGGATCCCTGGCCAGCTTGCACCACCAAGCCAAGGCCTCGCCGTCCCGCCAGATGGCCGGATTGTTTGAGGGTCGCGACCGCCTTGTGGACCGTGTTGGTGCTGATGCCCAGTCCCGCACTCAATGCCCGGACGGAAGGAAACGCATCCCCCGCCTTGAATCGACCGGTGAGCAGGGCCTTTCGCGCCGCCTGGACTATCTGGGCGACACCTGGCTGGCCATGGCTGGGAATCCAGTCCATGGAACGGGAGCGCTTCGCCGTGGGATGCGGTTTGACTGGCCGGCCGTGTGGCCCCCGGGCCTGCGTTGTCTGGCCCAGTGCCTCCACCACGCCGCTGAAATTCAATTGCACCCCGTCCGCTGCCTTGAGCAGTCTGGCACAGTGGGGTTGGAGTCTTTGGCGGCACCGGTCACGGGATGGCTGCCGGGGGGCGGTCACCACCATGCCGATCCCGGGCCGGCAGGCCAGATGGCCGGAGTGTTTGAGCGCGGCGACGGCCTTGTGGGCGGTCGTGCAACTGATGTGCAGTGCGCGGCTCAATTCCCGCACGGAGGGAAACGCGGTTCCGGGATGGAGTTGCGCGCAAAGCACGGCCTTGCGCACCGCCTGGATGATCTGGGGGCAGACCGGCAGATTCGATTTGAGCTGGATTTTCAATGGAATCATGACGTGTGTACCAGCACTACTGCAACACCGTGAGATTTTCAAATAATTTTTACAGACTGTTTTCCGGCGCGGCAATCGTCGAATTCTTCAATAACCATGCGGTGATCGCCCCGTTTGCAACCTCCAAAATGGGCTTTTCCACCATCCGAAACCCCGAAATGGCATGGTAAACTCGGAGAATTATGAATTCAAAACAAACAAATTTACCGATGCGCTGTCAGTTGCCGACGCGCGTCTTTCCAGTCGCCCCTTGGACCAAGGCGCTGGGCGAAATCGTCTGGCCGACACACGAGGTGTGGGCTGGCTCGCCCGCCACCACTTGGCGACGCCTGCCCGCTCGCGCCAACGGTGTGCGGACGGATGCCTGGGGTGGTTCTGGTTTCCTCACCTGGGTGAGGAAACCCGCGATCACGATGGGGCGATTCGATCAACGTCTATTTCAGGGGAACACCGGGAAACCACATGCTTTTGGAAAATTCGTCAGAAAACGAAGGCCGCGGTTTGGATCCCGCCTCCTCGCTACTAACCGTACCGGCAGAGAAATGGCTACAATCATCCTTTAATATGAGTACACACAACATTAGAACAACAACGCAACTGCATCCCGAGGCTCGCCGGAGGGGCTGGCCAGCACCGCTGAGTGACCCCGATGGGACGGGTGCCACGCTGAAGGGGCAAACAGTGAAAAGACCGCTTAACCTCAATGGAACGGTCACCGTCCAACTCGCGGATGACGACCTGTGGCTGGCGGAGCCGTTCAGCCGTGGGCAGGCGTGGCTGGACTTGTGGCTGCTGGCCAACGACGAAGCGCGCCAAACCAGCAGGCGGGGCATTGCGCTCCTTAAACGCGGCCAGCTTGGCCGTGGCGTGGCGGGCTTGGCCGAGCGCTGGCAATGGTCCCGAATCAAGGCTCGGGCCGGCTTGGAGGAGCTGAGGCGGCAACGGAAGATCACCTTCAAGATGGACCACGTGGCGTCCGTCATCACGGTGCTGGATTACGAGCTGTTCAACCCGGAGGCGATGGCCAATCAGACCGTAGCGCTGACCCTGGACCGCCAGACGGCGGATGATGACCTGTGGCTGGCGGAGCCGTTCAGCCGTGGGCAGGCATGGCTGGACCTATGGCTGCTGGCCAACGATGCCGCGCGCCAGACCTCTTGGCGGGGCATTACCGTGCCGCTTAAACGCGGCCAGCTTGGCCGCAGTGTGGCGAGCCTGGCCACCCGCTGGCAATGGTCCAGAATCAAGACTCGCGCCGTCTTGGAGGAACTGCGGAGGCGGCAGAAAATCAACTTCAAGATGGATAACGTGGCGACCGTCATCACGGTGCTGGACTACGAGCGGTTCAACCCGGAGGCGATGGCAAATCAGACAGCAAATCAGACAGCAAATTTGACCGCAGATTTGACTGCAGATTTGACTGCAAATCAGCAGGCCGGTGACAGCAAAACATACCGCAAATTATACACAGAAGAGGAAAAGGGAATCGGAAAGGGGAATTTGGAAAAGGAAATCGGAATAGGAAATGAAAGAAATAGGAAGGGGGAAGCGTCCCCCCTGACAAATGTTGTTGGGATCAAAGTTGCAATAGCATGGTGCCGGGAGAATCACCTCGGTTACACGGACGACGAAGTGACTGCCGCCTGGAACGGCTTAACAGCAGTCGCGGTGAACGGGTTGTGGACTGTCGGCGGCCGGACAGTCACCGACTGGCGCTGTGCGTTGGCGGATGAGTGCGGGAAACGGCGGCTGATTTACGGCAAAAAAAATTCCGCGCACGTCGCCGAACGTGAGCCCGGTGAGCCGCCGCCGCCGCCGGGCCCGAAAAAGCGACTGAATTTAAACACCTTGGAGGTTGAGGAGGTTTATGAATAACGACATCAAAAACGAGTTGAAGGCCAGCGTTGATCTGGCGGATTGGATTCGGCGGGACGGAGTGCCCCTGACGGGAGGGCCGAACGAGTTCAAGGCGAGGTGTCCGTTCCATGATGATTCGACGCCGAGCTTCACGGTGTTCCGCAAGGACGGGGCGTGGGCCTTCCATTGCTTTGGCTGCGAGGCGCAGGGGGACATCTTTGAGTGGGTGATGCGGCGGCAGAGCCTGAGCTTTCCGCAGGCGATGCGGGTGGTGGCCAACGCCGTGGGCCGGGCGTTGCCGGATGCGGGCGAGCGGCTGTACCAGGCCCAGATTGTGAAAAAAACGACCGAACCGGAGCGGGGACCATTCCAGGCGGAGGCGTTCAGCGCCTTGGACCCGGCGGGCAAGCCGTTTGCGTACCTGACGCAACAGCGCGGGCTGGCGACGGCGCTGCTGACGGATTACAGCGTGGGGCAAACCGTGGATGGGGAGGCATACTCGTTTGCGTATAAATGGCGGCCTCCAACCTGGCCCGCCAGCCGCGAGAAACCGATGTTTGAATTCTGCAAGGTGGTCAAGGTGGACCGCCCGGAGGGCAAGAAAATCGAATGGCGCGTGCCCAAGGGCGGGAAAAACATCCTGTTCGGCATGGAAAGCAGCCGGGTGAGGGCGGCGGCGGCCGCCCGGGGCGAGCTGGTGATTTGCGAGGGGGAGATTGACGCGCTCTCGTGGGCTTGCTACGGCTACGCGGCCGTGAGCGTGCCGGGCGGGGCGAAATACCTGGGCTGGATTGACCACTGCTGGGAGTGGTTGCAGTCATTCAGCAAGATCCACATCAGTTTCGACGAGGATGGCGCGGGACGGGCCAAGGTGGTGGAAATCACCACGCGGCTGGGCATTGCGCGGACGGATATCATCCGGCTGCCGGTCAAGGATGCGGAGCAGGAAACGCGCTTCAAGGACATCAACGAATGCCTGCAAGCGGGGGTGGAGGCCTCGGTGGTGGTGGGCTGTGTCAATGGGGCGGAAGTCATCAAGCCAGACAAGCTGAAAGACATCTACGCGTTTGAGAATGAGATTTGGGACAAATTCCACTCGGAGGACACCGCGCAATTGGGGCTGCGGTTGCCCTGGGGAAACTGGTTTGGCAGCAGCTTGCAATTCCGCTTTCGCAATGGCGAGGTGACGGTGTGGACGGGCTACAACAAGCACGGGAAGTCCGAGGTCTTGAACCATTGCGTCGTTGATCTGTGCTGGCAGGGCGAACGGGCGCTGGTGTGTTCGCTGGAGGTGCAGGCCCCGATCACTTACCAAAAGCTTATCCGCATGGTGCTGGGGCGGCGGGACGTATGCGCCAAGGAGGAGCGGGCACTTTTCCGGGAACGGTGTCTGGCACCGCTGGGACAAAAAGTGTGGGTCTATGATGCGGTTGGCAACGCGGATATTGAGGAGGTGTTGCAGGTGATGCACTACGCCTACCAGCGGTTTGGGGTCCGGCAGTTCGTGCTGGACAGCCTGATGCGGTTCAGCGGGTTGGAGGGCGAGGGGCAGGAAATCTGGAACTCGCAGCGGGCGTTTATGGACCGGTTGATTGAATTTGCGCAGCGCAACAACGTCCACATCCACCTGGTGGCGCATAGTAAAAAGCCGGGGGATCGCCGGGGCGAGGCCGCCATCCCCCGCCGCTATGACGTGATGGGCAGCAGCTACATCACGAATCTGGCCTTCAATGTCATCGTGGTTTGGCGGAACCGGACGAAGCAGGACAAGCTGGAGGAAATCTTCCAGGCCTGCACGGAGCGGTGGATTTCGGAGCATCCCAAGACGGCGGTGCCGCAGTGGAAACGGCTGCTGGGGGGCAGGCCGGGGGACAAGCTGCCGGCGGAGTGGCGAAAGCTGTGGGACGAAATGCTGGCCACGTTGAAGAGCCTGTCCGAAGAGACGGTGAAGGAATTCCATGAGCTGGTGATGAAACACGACGCGTATTTCATTGTGGACGCCCAGCGCGGCGGCGACGGGGACTGTCCGGCGCGGCATCTGTGGTTTCACTATGACAGCCTGCAATTTCTGGAGGTCAGCCCGTGGCAGGAAAAGGACGAGCGGCGCGAACCGAAAGCTTACGCCGAGACGAAGCTAACCGAAATAGACGAGGAGTTTTGACCAGCGTGACCAGCATGACGCTGGACCCAAAATAATATGACCGCGAGCAAAATCATTGATGCCATCCACCAGACGGGAGCAGCGCTGGTGATGGAAGACGGCAAATCACGGGTGCGCGGGACGGCGATCCCGCCGGAGCTGATGCAGGCATTGAAGGCCAACCGCGAGGCGGTGCTGGCGGAAATGAAGCGCCGGGCGGAGGCGTGTCTGGATCGTTACGCAGAGGTGCCGCAGGATGATCCAGCGTTGCTGGGTCGGAACATGGCCATCCCGGCGGAGCCGCTGAGGCAGGCCATTTTGAATTACTGTTTTCGTCAACCGCGTGCCATTCACGCGTGGGTGATGCGCCGGGCCGTCACCTACCATGCGTTGGGCATACCACCTGAGGAATGCGAATGGCGCGCGTGCGTGGACCTGCTGGCGTGGCAGCGAAACGCTGACCGGCAGGCCGCCCTCGAATGGTTGGAGGGGATGGAGGAAGCGCATAACCACCACCACTCATCCGCTGGCGGTTGAAAATCATACACTTTTCAAAAAAAGAATGAACCCATTAAGCCATCAAGGGTCAAAACCCCGTGATTTTAAGAGACTTAATAATCAAAAAAGCCGCCGTAGGGTGTTCGAGATTTTTCCGCTGGCCGACATCGCGGGAATTGGAGCGGGGGCGGCCATGGCCGCGCTGGCGGCGGATTCAACCAGGCCGCGTCAGCGTGGACTGAATCAATGCCAGCTTCGTGGCCCCCTGAGCCGGCGGGTTTTCGTCCAGGTGGATTCAGGAGTTCCGCTCCGCCCTCGTTTTTTCATTCACCCCGTCCCGCATCCAGTCCGCCTGCGGGCAGGAAATCCGGCCCTTTTCTTGATTTTGTTGGATATTTACCACTACTTGTGTGTAATACACATGGTATTACACAAAGTGCATTTACACGTATTTTGTATATTGCGGCGCGCTTTGAACAAAATTACGTTGTGCATGTCTTTATGATTACGCAAATGCGCAAAAACAAAAATTACCGCCGCGCCGACGGCGTCAAAAATCGGTGCGGGCAATCCTTTGAGCCGCCCCACCCAGCAATGATCGCGGTGAAAATGAAACAACGCCAGTCAGCCAATCCCCGATCCGCCAAGACAACGCTGCTGGAGGATGGCGTCGCCGCCACGCTGGGCGTTCCGCGCAACACACTCGCGAATCAGCTGCCGGAAATGCGCAACCAGCAATGCCTTAAAACCACCGGCGAAGGCTACATTGTCCGGCAGTATATCACCTTGGAAGGCCAGGCCTTTCTCCAGCAAACACCACCAGCGGGAAATTAATTCCCGCAAAGCAGTTCGACGTTTTATCCAGTTTTAAACATGACTATGACAATGAAAGAATTGAACAGTGCGGAGTGGCAGCACATGCGCATTTTGCGGAATCTCATATGGCGGCGGGAACCCTTTACCTACGGCGAAGCCTACCTGGATTTGCTCCTGAAGGCTGTGAAGGCGTCCCAGACGGTGCGGGTGCGGGAGGAGGCAGTGACGCTGGAGCGGGGCCAGATGCTATGGCTGGAGGCGAGGCTGGCGGAAGAGTGGCAGCGGAATCGTCAGTGGGTGGACCGCTTGCGGCACTGGCTAGCGGAGGAGGGAATGATCACGGTGGATTCCAACCACCAGCGAACGGTGATTACGCTGGTCAATTACGACGCCCACCAACCGTTCAAAGGTGCCACCGGCATGGGAACCCAGGTTGCCCAGGATGGGAAAGGCGCGTCCCGCTTGCCGGAAATTCCGGCGGATGCGGTGTTGGCGAAATTTTTTGCGGAGTTTCGTGACGAGGCACACGGGCTGGAAGGAATCCCGGAGGTGTGGTGGCGGAGTTGGGTGGCCAGTCGTCTGAACGCCCGAAAGTGGCCGGCGGATTGGCAGCGCTCGGCGACAATGGCGTTCCTGGCCGAGGTTTTGGCCGGACATCCCAAGGCACTGGCGCGAACGGGGAGCTGGCCTGAAAAAAAGTGCAGGCTTGCGGGCTGCCCGCCAGTCAGCCATCACGCCGGTTGGGAATCACCAGGTGCTGATGGAATCCGGGAAAATGACATGCGGCTAATCGCAGGGGAGCGCAAGCCGTCGCTGGCTTCCAACCCCACGGAGCACTTGGCGGAGTATCGCGCGTGGCCGCACCTTGTCTGGAAGGCGGAGCCGGAGCCGGGGATTGCGCTGCCCTTTGACTTTCCGCTGCAGTTGCGGCGGGGGGAGATGACGTTGTGGACGGGGGTGACGGGGAGCGGGAAGTCCACTTTGCTGGACTTCGTGACGGTGGCGGCCTTGGCCCAGGGGGAGCGGTCGTTGGTGGCTTGCTTTGAAATGCCCAGGGAGGATTCGCATGACAAGATGTGCTGCCAGGCTTTCGGCGGGCGGTACTTTGACCAGCACCGGTTAAGCCAGTGCGCGACGGAATCGGAACGCACGGCGTACCTGGCAGCGGCACGGGAGCAGACCCTGACGGCGCACCGCTGGTTGGCGCGGGGATTGTGGTATTACATGAATATGGGCAGCGGGCATTGGCGACAACTCATGGAGGACATGCGCCAGGCGCGCGAGCAGCACGGGGTCACGTTTTTCGTGGTGGACAATTTTATGCGGCTGGGGATTGCCAGAAATGATTACGCGCAGCAGGCCGAATGCGCGAGGGCATTTGCGATACTGGCGATGGAACTGGACGCCCATGTCGTGGTGGTGCTTCACCGGAACAAGGCGGGCCACACCATCGGGTCGCAACTGATTGAGGTACTCGCGCATAACGTGGTGGAAATCCAGCGCGATGCTTTGAAGGGCCGGCAGATGTGGGAGTTGTGCGAGGATCGGCGGGTGGCGGAGCGGATCGGCAATTTTAGCGCACCGGAATTTCTGGCGAAAAAGGCGGCGCTGGACTTAAAACCGGATGCGAAATTCATCCTGCACAAGCAGCGCATCGGGATGGAGTATGCCTGCAAACATCTGTGGTTTGATGCCCCAAGCCAGCAGTATTTGCAGTGTCCGCCCGGGCACAAAAACCATGCGCCAATCCGGTTTGTGGCCAACGCGCAATCCATCCCCCCCGGCGGGACTTCAACCCCCTTTCGAAATCAGCCATAATCCATAGCCCTCATCATTTTTGCCATATATGAAAACGAACAAATCCAACCAAACATTGAAAACTGAATACGTGATTGAGAACTCTCCCACGTATCAAAAACGCAACCAGCATTTCCGGGGCTGCACGCGGGACAATCGTCCCTACGTGTATATATCACCCGGCCGAAAATCGGCCTGGGTGGAGCTCGACATGATTACGACCAACCGTAATTTGGACGCCGCCACCATCAACCGAATCTGGAAGGCGATGGTTGCACTGTTGGGTCAGGAATCCGGCATCGGATGCAGTTCGCTGATCTGCCGGGCCACGAAGGTCCCGAACGATCTGGCCGAAACATTGGCGGCACGCATCTATAAAATTGCGTATGACGCCATGCCCATGCTCAAGCCGATTGGGGGCAATTGCTAGCCAGGGTTGGCAGACGGTTTTGCCATCTATGACTCAACCGAAGGAGCTTCTGGACGCCTGGCTTTGGGCGGTTTTGGCGGTTTTATCGCAGAACCGGCAAGTGGATTCACCACCTTGGCGAGTTGTTCAACGGTGTGAGCGTTGCTGTTTGGGGGTGAATTAACCCCTTTATTCGCGGCCATGGCGTGGCGCAGGGCGGCAAACAAGGGGTCTTTCCCAGCCTGCTCCAGCATGAGTTGGTAGGCTTCCGGCGAGGTTGAGGCCCGGAGAATCAAGGCTTCCACCGCCTCGCCGTCGCTTTCCCATCCGCCCGTGTCCCGTTCCAGGGAAACCAAGGTTCGGGCCAGCGGGGAAATCCGGCAGCTTAATTGAATTTTAACCTGCTGCTTTCTTGGTTTGTTCATAATGACAAAAACTGTATTACATACCGTATTACACCGGCAAGGCGAATATTGTTTTAAGAATTTTTAAACAGGAGCGCAACAGGTGTGTCATAAGAATACTGACATGAACTCCACGCGTATGCGCATCGAAACAACCGCAAAAATGGGCAAATCTATCTTTTGAACATGAAACCAGGCAAAGAAAACACATTGTATCCGAAATTGGGCGGCACACTTGACCAAGCCTGTCAAAGGTTCGCCCAAGGATTGGGAGCTCATGGGGCGGTGATCATTTTATATCGCGGCATGAACGAGCTGGCGGAGATCGCCATGACCTTTGCGCCCGAGCTGAAAATGGATGCGTCTGTGTTTGAGCGGTTCACCGATGGTATTTTGAACGACACCTACAGCGCCAGCATAACGACACCCAACCGCGCCTGTCTCATGCTCGCAGAAGCAACGCATGCCGAATGTGTGATGTTTGTGGTCATTGACCGGGAAGGCGCGGCACGCCTTGCGGTAAGCCATCCCCAGCCAAAGGACTTTGTGGCGGCGTTTACTTTGGGAATCTCCAAAGAAATAAGGGCGATGAATTGACCATTCCCTGGATCGTTCAACGCCGTTGGTTGTTTTCTGGATTTGTCCCAGTTCGCGCCGTTTGGCCGCCCCGGAACCGACCGGATGAGGCATTGCGCCGTGTCGGGCCATGACCCGCATGGAGCGGGATAAAACCCTAAATCTTGGCGGTTAAACGTTAGACGGCAGCGAGATTATCGAACATTTATATTATGATTAAGGTGCTATATATCAAAGGGGTTTACGGCCCCATTATTCGTTGCGACGTTTGTGGCGAGCGTATTACCAACGCAGGCTTGGCTGCTGTTCTTCGCAAGACAGCGATGTTGGCGGAAGGCCAGGAGTCGGAGGTTTTCCACGTTCACAAAGGTCGGTGCCATGACACGATGGAGGGGCGGTTGGGTGGCGCGCCCGGTTGGGATGAGATGACCAATCACTTTTTGAATTTGCTCCTAAATGCTGGCTCATCGCCGGCGAAGCTACGCGAGATTCAAAAGATACATGACGAGGTTGGTGAGCTCTGACGATGTGGCTGCCTAACATCCAAAGGATGGAATTGACCGGAGCGCAGCGGAGCGTCAATTCCATCCGGGGTTGAACCAGCCCGTCGAAGTTGCTGAAGTGGTCTCCTGCCTTTTGCTTTTTCCCCCGGTTGCCTTGTTTCGGCGTTGCTCCAGGGCGCGGCAACACCCCGCCGCCAGCGCGAGGCCCACGCACTTTTTCATCCGTCTATGCTTTCACCCGCCACCGCCTTGCCGTAGGCGCGCGCGGCAGTGGGCCCAGCAGAAACATCGGCTTGCCGCAGGCTGGCCAACAACGCGCCATACCAGGGTTGCATGACGGCGCAAATGGGCTCGAGCAGTTGCTCGGGCACCGTGAAAGTGACCAGGAAATATGGCACCGGCAGCAGCCGGGCGCGTTGTTGCGCCGTGCAGGCGCGGATGTTTGGTCTTGGGCTCGCGCAGATCGCGGAGCTCAATGCGGACGGCCTCGCTGACGATGTCGGGCACCGTTGCCCGATCAACGACCCAACGGTACGCCGGTTGACAGCACCTCGTACAAGCCTCTCCACCACCGGCTGTCTTGCCTCGTTCCCCAAAATAGATGAATCAGCCGTGGTCATTAGGGCATTACGCCCCGCCGTCGTTTTTCCAGTTTGCCTTTGTACCTGTTTGGCATACCATTTTGTTGTATTCACGCGAGAACTTTATGCACTGGATAGCCCCATCGGGAAAAAATACGAATAATGCGGCTCTGGAAAAGCAACTCGGGATGCCACCGGACATTTGCGCGCCAATTCCGAACTCAAGTCACAGCAACACTCCGCACCCGTCCTTGATTTCATCTTCCTGCGGTTTTCCGAAGTCCGTTTCACCCAGCGCGTATTTGAAAGGTCCGTCAGCAGTTCCCGCCTTGGCTCGCGCGTGGCCAAACCCGCCGCCTACGCCGAGGGTATCATTTGTCTGCCCGCCGAGGATACGGCTGCAAAAAAGGCGATTTCTGCCAGAAAAAATTTAAGAGGTTGGACAGCCTATGTCCAAGGTAATGTGATATAAATTTAACGTGCAACAAATGGAATGCCACAACATCAGCAAATTAATGGACCTGCTCCACCTCAGTTTTAGTGAGCGAGCGCCGAGGCGGTGTTGTTGAGGTTCCGGGTTAGTCTTAAATCGAACATATGACTAAAGCAAAACCCATCCCCACTCGACGAAAAGTCTTCATCTTTTCGGATTGGCATCTCGGTGGAGATCCGGATGACCTCACGCAAGGGCGTGTTGGAGCGCAAATTTGCCGCTCGGCCGATCAAATCACTGGCTTCATTGACTGGGTGGGCGCCGAGGCGTCGACGTTCTCCGGCACCACAGAAATCGTGATCAATGGCGACATGGTCGATTTCCTTGCTCCCGATTCGGTCGAGCCGGCAACCGAGTGGATCGCCGACCAATCTGCGGCGATCCGCCGGCTTGACCGCATTGTCCAAGGTTCCAGTAGAACGACTGGACGGGGACCTTTCGAAGCGATCCAGGATTTCTTATGCAGACCGTCGACTGAGCTGACAATCTCCTTGGGGAATCATGATGTGGAGCTTTCGCTTCCTTTGGTTCGCCAAAGGCTCGCTCGATTGTTTGGCAACAATCCGCGCTTCCGGATGTGTTGCGACGGAGAAGCGATCGTGCGGGGACGGCTTTTGATCGAGCACGGCAACCGCTATGATGCTTGGAATGCCCTCAATTACAATGGACTCCGAGAAGAGTGCTCGCATCTCACCCGCGGTTTCGAAGTAAGCGAAAGCGACCGGGAATCCCGCTTTTTCAAGCCGCCGGCCGGCACCCTGATGGTGATCTATGGGATCAATACGGTCCTGGCCGAGGTTCCGTTCATCAATCTTCTCAAGCCGGAAACTGAAGCAGCCTTGCCACTGCTGATAGCCATCGAGCCGAATCTGGGTGGTGTGCTGAACAACCTTCTAAGCTTGGCCCCCGTAATTCCACGACGCTATGGAGCTCGGCTACAGGAGGCTGCCGTCCCCGCCAACCGTGATAATCTTTCCGCCGCTCCGGGGGGAGCAATAGATAGTCTGGAAAAAGCACTACGCCCCTTGTTGGGGCAGGAGACCGATTTATTCCTCGCACCGGCCGAGCATCCACTTGCAGCGCCAGGAGGCGCAATGGAACCGCTAGCCTGGATCAAAGCTCGGAGCGCGCAAATCGCCGCAACTATACGAGGTCGACTAGATTTTGTTGGATGGCTCCAAGACGCGCGCGAAGAAGCGCGGTGGCGACTCTTGGAAAGTGCCTTCAAGCGGGTGCTAGCCGACCACTCAGCGCAGTTGAATAAGGAGGCATCCAACTATTTGAACGCTGCCACGGCAATGCTGAAGACCGGCAAGTTCGACGTAATAGTCTTTGGCCATACTCACCTACAAAAACACGTCCAAGTGCCGCGCGATGTGGCCGCAGGTTGCTACATCAACACTGGAACGTGGGCTGATACGATGAAATTACCACCCGCCGTGGCGAAGGGGGGGGCAGACGCTCGCCAAGCATTGATAGCATTCTTCACGGATATCGCCGCGAAAAATATCACACCCTACCTATTCAGGAGCTTGGGCTACGCAGAAGTCGAATTGGAAAACGAACGCATCGTGGCTTACGCCCTACAGGCCTTTACCAAAACGAATCCGCGCGGTGCCCCGCAGACCCCTTACGCATGAGCGTTGCCAAGACAATTTTCCAAGGAAACCGATTCGGTACCGCATGGCTGATCCATGAACGGCACGTTGTGACGGCGGCGCACTGTGTCGGTGCGGTGGGCTCAGCGGTTGATATCCAGTTTTGGAATCCTGCGACCAATAGTTTCGATCCCGTTAACGCCGGGGAAGTCGTGCGACTAAATGTTCCGTTGGACGCGGCGCTCATTCGCCTAGTTGTTGCCCGACCCGATATTCCGTGCTTGCCCGTTACGAGAAAGGGTGCACCTAACAGCCAGCCCAACTGGTCCGGCATGGGATTTCCAGCCGCAGGTGCAGCATTGGTTGGGGTTTTCGGCTTGCAAGGTAGCGTCGCACTTATGCGCACGGCTATTGTCCGCAAAGTCGCCAACGTCGCCGCAATCCAACTTACCTGCGTGCAAGGCCTGAACCAGTTTCCGGCGCAACAATTGGTCGACGCGGACGGGATACAGATACATATCCTGGCCGGAATCTCCGGCTCCGCAGTAGTCATCGGTGAGCGTTCCAATCGCGTGGTCGGCTTGGTGCGATGCTCGTTTGCAGCTCTAGGCGCCGGGACGATTTACGCCACATCCTTGGAGGACGTTTGGGCTGAATTCGCACCGGAATTGCCCGGGGTGACGCTGCACGACTGGCAACGCATTGCGGGGAGCGTCCGCTTGGCCGCTGCCGGCGTTGTTTCCAATCTGGACCGGGAGTTGGTCAACGCTACGTGGAAAGAGGACGTCGTGAAGGATATCACCGTGGATATTCCGTGGGCGGAGGCCAGGACGTTGGTTCCGGCGATTTTGCGCTTAGCCTTGCATCAGCCGGGCCTACTGCGTTTGCACGTGCGCAACGCAGCGGCCTGGAATGAACGATTCCGGTGCTTTGCCGACACGTGGATTGCCTTGGAAACTTTCAACCCACAGGAACGCAACGCTCCGGCGGTTGAACTGGCGCAGGCGAATCACGATGCCGGCACCGACTATGCTTCCGTCAGCGCTGTGGCCGAGGCTATACAGGCCATGTGTGATTCCTATGTCCTTGATCTGCTTGACGAACGGCTGGGGGTAATGTTCGCCGCGCAGAGACCCGAAGACTACACTGGGTATCATATTGCCTCCGATATCCTTCAGCAAATGACGGTCAACTGGACAGCCTGGCGAGATCAGCTCCGAGCAGATCGGATCCTTTTGCATCATTTCTTGGCGCTTATCCTCACCCATCACGGCACCCACGATTGCGGTTTAGAATCTTCACCGGGAGCCGGTCCGCTGACATTCCGCGAATGCCTCTTCCCGGCGGTGGTATTCAGCCTCGCAGTCGCCCCATTTCTGCCGGCGGCGATTGCGCCAAAGCGACCGCAACCGGGCAATCTAGGGCACGAGGCGGTGAACGGCCATGCTTGCGGAATACAAGCGATCAAACGGCGTCCGCTTGATTCTGAATTGCGCGGTCATCAATGGCCGACCCAGATGGTGCTTCTCCAATGGCTCCGAGATTTGCCGGCCGTGTGGCAGGCCGCAACAGACACACTTGTGAGTGGCGGACGCTCGCGACCAACCTTAAGTCGGCCTGCGCCTTCGGCTCTGATCATCACCAGGGATGAAGAAATCCGCACGGCCATCGCCACTTCGGTGGCTGCCATCCGGCAGGTTTTACAGGCCCGGTCTAGTGCCCAAACCCAACGTCAGCAAGACTACGCCGACAGCGCGTCCCTCCCACCATGAAACTGTGCGAAATCCTCTATCGACATCTCCAAGAAGAAGCTCAAAGGCTCGGTTGGTCAAACCGCTTGCTCAAGCTGCCGAGCGTTGAATCCCCGGGAAAGCCGGAGCGTGAGGAAGCGCTCGGGCTTGTCGCCGGTCTCTACCCAATTATCTTGGTCCAACTCGGGAATGAACTGGACGCGGCGAGAGCAAATTGGGCCGAAGCCCAACGGCTGGCGGCGAACGCCCGAACCTCGGTTGTAGCAGATAGCGGCGAGGACCTCGTTTTGATCCTCGTCGGCCCCGCGGATAGCAAGGACAATGCGGATTGGCAGGCCTTGGCCATGGAGATTGAGCGCAACGATTTGGTCTGCCGCAAGCTGGTCTGGCTTCCGCCGAAAAAGGCGACCGACAATACCGGCTCATTGCAGGAATTTGTGCGCAGGACTTTTCTTTCCAAACCGTGGCTTGGGGCGGACAGCATACCGCAGACTGCTTTGGACACTCTTTCGGAAAAGAATATTGCGCTCAAGGGCTGGGAGGAAATCTTGGATCGCCAGCCGCTCAACCGGGCTGACGTCGATTATGACGACCTCGTGGAAAAACTCATCAACGCGCAACAGCCATGAACCCCATTTATCTTTCGCGGGTGAGTATTTCCAACTTCCGCACCTATGGCGAGGATTTCTCCCTCGACCTCCCAGAGGAGCCAGGATTGACCGTGATTTGCGGTATGAACGGCCTCGGCAAGACCGCATTCTTTGATGCCATTGAATGGGCGCTCTTGGGCGAAATTCAACGCCTGTCCAGTGATCGTCTGCGAAAGCCAGAAGGCAATCCGCTGACCCGCGAAGGTGCCATCGCGGGCTCTCATCGTGTCGAGTTGTCATGGGGCAGTGACCACAAGGTGGTCCGGGGGGGACAAGTGACACCAACCCCGGAGCAACTGACCGACCTACTCAAGGATCCGGACTGGGGTCCCCAGATTCACGATCTCGCGGTTTATCTCCGCCTAACCCATTTTCTGCCGCAGGCAGCCAGGGAGCGATTCTTGGAGCGCGATGGCAAGTCGCAATGGAGCCTGCTCCAAGGCCCGGCCGGCGTAGAGCGTTTGGAGAGGCTGAGGAAGATGCTCGACGACGGCAAGGCCCGGAATGCATTCGATCGCCGTATTGCCGACTTGGAAAAATCGAAGGCGGAAGCGACCCAGCGGATCGAGGATTGGATAAAGCTGTTGGCAGAGCAGGAGCGCTGGACGAATATGGCTACGGCCGCAGCGGCGATTTCACCCGATGATCTGCAGGAGATCCTGCAGGAGTTGGAACTTGTCGTCCCCGCAAATCTTACGAAGGCCACTCCGAAGGAGCCAGTGCAAAGATTGGCAGCATTGCGAACGGCCGCAGAAGCTTTCACTGCGTCGTTGCGCAATCGCCAGCGTGAATTAAGTCAGCTCGAAGCGAGCGTGCGCCGCTACGCGGAGTTGACCCAACGAATCCGGATGATTCAAGAAACGCACACGAATGAGCAAACAAACAACGAGGAAATCAGCCGACTTCAAGAGGAAGCAAAGGGAAAAGTCGCGAACGTGCGCATAGCTATTGCCAATCTTGAGGCCAAGACAGCGGACGCCAATCAACTCTCGGTTTCGGCTCTGATGGTGCTAGAAACGGAATCACGGCGGATCACGACAACTAAACTGCGTGTCGGCTTGGAGGAAAAAATAGCAACATGGACCAAGCATCTGGCGGAATTGGACCAGCGTCGGAGCGCGCATCGCAAACAGATTGATGATTACAACGCTGCGGTGAAAGGGATGGAAATGGTCCACCAGAACTTGCGAGCACTAACGGAGACGGAACAGGCACTGGCCACTTTGACGCAGGTGGTCCGAGACTACGAGGCTCAAGGAAAGGAAGAAACGCTATTGACCGAGCGCAAGAAATCAGTGTCGGCTAGAAAGACCTCACTCGAACAGACGACTGCGGGGCTGAATGCGAAAATGAAGGGCGTGACGGACCGCCTTGCGGCAGAACAGCGCTCGGTGGACCATGCCGCCCGAGCGCTGGGTGAAGTAATCCAACATCTCGACGCAGAAGACACTGTCTGCCCGGTGTGCGCAGAGGTTCACCCGCCGGGAGAGCTTTTGCGCAAAGCGCAAGGAAGTATCGAACGCTACAGCGGGCGGACCGCCGCGTTTATTGAAGAATTGAGAAAACTGCAGCGTGAGGCTGAGCAAGCGAATGAGAACCTAGATCAGTACAACCGCGAGTTGGCCGAAGTGGAAGCCTCGCTTGGCGCGCGAGCCAAGCAGCGAATGGAGATTGAAAAGCAAAAAAGTGAACTGTTGCAACGGCCCGGGATTACGGGTGCCAGCCTTGAATCGCTCCCGGTTGTCCTAAAGGAACGCGGAAAGACACTCCTCCAGCAGGAGCAGGACTTTAGCGCCAAAGTCATTGCGTTGCGGGTGTCCGACGAACTGGCTCTGACGGCACAGCAGTATGAGGTCACAGAGAAAAACCTCCATGGTGATCTCCAGGCCGCTAGAGCGGAACTCTCCAAAACCGAAAGCGTCCTGCAGGAATGCCAGGCGAAACTTGCGACCGCTGCCGAAACCATCAAGTCCGGCGGCGGGCTTAACGCCCTGTCGGATTATCGTAGCGAGCGCCAGCGCGAGGTGGCCAAACTTGAAAGCGACATTAGAGATTTGCGAAGCCAGATTGAGGAGCATGAGAAAAAGCTTCGATCCATCACGGTAACCGTCGCAGAACGGGTAGCAAAACGCGAAGCCGATGAAAAACTGCTGTCGGAACTGAAAGCGGAGTCAGCCCGGCTCGTTTCGAGTTGGCATAAACTCACCCTACAAGGCGAACCTAACGAGTCAGCGGTGCAAGACGCCCGGCTGGGGGCAGAGAAGCGGGTGATCGAAAACGAAAAAATCCTGGAACGAATCGCCAAAACTGTGATTGGAGTAGAGTCATGGGCCCGGCAAACACAACTGGCGATGCTAGACCACGCGGTGGCCGACTCAATTAAGAACCTAGGCACGAATTCTAAGGAAGACTACGCTTCCATCCTGCAGCAACAGTTGAAAGTTCAGGAGGCGGCGCTGAGGCGTGCCCGCGCAGCCCAAAGCCGTGCGGAAGAAGTTGCTAGGAAGCTAACGGAACTGACTGGCAGGTTCAGCGCATCCGCGCTGGTGCCACTGAGTGCGAGGATTTCGGCCTTTAATCGTCTAATCTCACCGTTCCCCTACGAATTCAAACTGAGCCCCAATGTGACCGCTACGCGAACCCGCACCCAGGCCTGGGTGACCATGCCAAGCGTCCGCTCTAATCGCACACTGGAGCGCGAACCGGAATGGTGGCTCAGCGAAGGGCAAATGTCCGCCATGGGATTGAGCGTCCTAATGGGGGCGAGTACTGTTTATCGTTGGTCGAGGTGGCGGGCGCTGCTTTTGGATGATCCGCTTCAAAACACAGACTTGATCCATGCGGCGGCGTTTGGAGATGTAATCCGTAGCTTGATGCGTGATGATGCTTACCAAGTTATCCTTTCGACCCACAATCATGATGAGGCAGACTTCCTTATTCGGAAATGTCGTCGCGCCAATCTTCCAGTCCGCAAGGTGGAGTTATTAAGCCTTGGACCCTCCGGGCTCCGATACAGCTATCGAGATTGTTGACTACGCTGGCTATTCTATTCGTATAGGCGGCAATGGTCTGTGGCTCGCGCGGAATGGAAAGGCGGGGGACTTCCGTCCCGGAAGCGTAAACAACGGCCAGGAATGAAACTGATTTGTCGTGGCACAACCAAGCAGCCCGCCGATCGAAAACAGCGCGAGGACGGGGAAAAGTTTTGGGTTCATAAATTAATCCTGCACCACGCTGGTTCCCAGCCGGCCGGATTTTTCCAAGAGGATGGTGTGGTCGATTTTGCCATCGAAAGCATCGTCATGGGAAACCAAGAGCAGTTGGTCAAGTCCGGCGGCGGCTTGGGCTTGAAGAATGGCATCCGCGAGTTTGTGGCGGCTGTCGGCATCCACACCATAGGTGGGTTCGTCGAAAATGCACAACCGCAACCCGCTGAATTCGTCGATCATGGCCAGCGTCATGGCCAGCGCCAGCTTGGTTTGTTCACCGCCTGACAACATGGCAAATCGCCGTTCCCCTGGGGCAACTCGCAGGCTGTAGCGTTCGGCGTCCCAAACCAGTTCGATGGGCTCCGAATTCATCTGATTGAAAATGCTTTGCGCTCTCGCGGCAATTCGGTTGCAGAGATGTTGGGCGACGGATGGGGCTGTATCGCGCAAGGTTTTACGGGCGAGTTCCGTGATGGCTTTCGCCGCTTCGCACCGACCGATTTCAGCCGACACACGATCACGTTCCAGACAAGCGCTGCCCCATTCTTTGAACCGTTTTCCCTCCTTTTCCAGGCTTTTCTGCTCGGACTCCAAGCTGGTCTGCAACGTCGTAGCGCGATCACGCTTGTTTTGGTGGTCTGCAATCGCAACTTTCAGTTGCTCTGGATCAAAATCCTGCTCGGCTTTCTGAACTGCGGCGGTGGCTGCCAAAAGTGCTTGTTGGGCGGCAGACTCATCGTCCACCAGTTGCGTCAGCCGGGTTTGGCGCGCCACCAATTCGTCGGCAACCCTTCTGGCACCAAGGTGGCGTTCATGGCCCAGACGATTGGCATCGCGTTTCAGTTGCTCGCGTTTGATATCGTTGTCCAGGTTGATAAAGGCTTTCAACTCGTCATCCAGCTTGCCAACTTGATCGGCCAATCCCGTCACCACCCCATCCTGTTGCTTGGCTTCGGCTTCTTTGACCGTGGCCTTTTGGGTCAATTTCCCAATCTCCACCTTGAGCCGGGACTGTTCTTCGGCGTATTGACCAAGGCTGGTTTCTTGGGCCTTGCGCGTCTTCGCCTCCTCATTGAACGCCTTGAGGCGAGCCTTGATGATCGCGTTGGTTTTCTCCCACCAAGCTTTGGCGTCGTTGACGAAACTTGCCAGTTGCTGTTGGAGGTCAACGACCTTGAGCGGGTCGCTTAGCTCCAAGGTAGTTATATTGGCAACCGGAATGATGGACAATTGAGGTTCCCAAGCGAACAGCCATGCATGGGACGACACGGCTTGGGCTGAATTCAAGTTCTTTAAACCATCCAGGTAGCCGCCAAGGGCTTCGGCCAATTCGGTTTCCATTCCGGAAAATTTCCCGTGGGCCGTTCTGAGCTCTTTGAGCACGCGTTCGGCTGCTTCATGGGCCAGCTTGCCCTGCTTGACTTCCTGCTTGAGCCCAGGAATGGCCGAGGTTTGTTGGTCAAAGTCTGCCTGCACTTTAGACGGGTCAAACTGCTGGCACTTTTCTTTTAGGAACGGACAAACGCCACCAGCAATTTCTTTAAGTTGCGCTTTGAGCGTCACATGCTGCTGTTCGGCTTTTGTAAGTTTGGCCTCAGCGTCCTTCAAGACTCCGGCGGCAGAGGATGCCGTTTTCTCTGCCGTCAGCAATTTCGCCCCGTCCCATCCGGAAATCTCCCGGAATAGGCGTGCCACCGTGGCCGCGCCGCGATTCTGCGACTTGATCAAGGCATCAAACCCATCAATCCATCGGCCAATAGTATCACGGTGGTCCTCCGCCTCCCCCACCTGTCTGGCGGATATCGCAAAACTGTCCAATGACGTTTCAAAGGCGTTTTTCAGCGGGGTAATTTTGCCAGCAATGATGCCGTACTCCTTTTCCTTCCCTCCAACTTGGAGGGTGAACTCTTTGGCCTGTTCCCGCGCGGCAACCGACTTGCCCTGATGATCAACCCGGTCCTTTTCAGCCTGGTCACGTTCCCGCTTGATGGCATCCCGCTTCTCTCGCGAGAGTTCCAGTCGAGCAAGTGCCTGAATTGCCTCGGTATGCGCCTTGTGTGCGGTTTCGTTATCCGCCAACACCTGGACCGCGTCCTTGGCTTCGCTGACTTGCTTTTCACCAACTTCGCGCAGGGTCTGGGCGTGACCTGCCTTTTGGCATGCCGAATTCAGGACGTTTCGAGAAGTCTCGACCGCCTTACCCAAGATTTCCAACCGCTCTTTTAATCTCAGTGCCGCATCCCGCTCCGTGGCGGCCGCCGCAAGCGCGGTTGTTGTGGCGGCAAATCGTTGCTGCGCCCCAGCCAGTATCTCAGGACTGTTCGCGCGTTCGTGGATGCGCTCGTTGATGGTGGCCAGCTTCACCAGATGCTCGCGACGCTGGAATTCAAACGTGTCGACGGCACCTTTGAGCCGATCAAAACAATCGCGAAACACCTCCACGTCCAGCAGCGGCTCGAAATAGCGTCTGGCTTCGCCCGGTTTGGAGTCGAAGGGCCAAGTCAATCGGCCCTGCTTGACCCCGACCAGCTTGCAGAAAACTTCAGACAGATGTCCTGGGTCGGGGAACTTCAACAACCGGCAAAGGAATGCGGCCACTTCCTGGTCGCCTTCGGCGCAAATGCTTTGGTCGCAGAGTTGAATCACCTTGGATCGCCGTTTGGTCTGCTTTCCAACGGCACGTTCAATGCGGTACGATTCACCCTCGCAACTGAACGTCACGTCAATCTCCCCCTCCTTGGCTCCGTAACTGAGAAAATAGGTTTCGGTTTGAAAATTCTCCTCGAACTGGGGCGGGGTCAGGAATAGGGCATACCCGATGCACTCGATCAGGGTCGTTTTGCCATGACCGTTCCGGCCCGCCACACGATTGGCACCCGGCTCGAAGGCGATGGTAATGCCGGATTCATCCACCCCATGACCATAGCACTTGATACTTTTTAGGCGAATGGACTGGATGATCATGGGACCTCCTCCTTGGCTACAGGCGATTCCCCGGAAATGGGCGGCGGCACAACCAGCGCGGCTGCCGCGCTGGCCACGCAAACCTTTTCGATGAGCGGCGATGTCCCGATCCGGGCAGCGATCGTCTCACCCGTTTGCCCGTCCCGCACCAGTTCCTTCATTTCATAGAACAAGTCGGCGAAGGCCAGGCGTTCGTCCAGCAATCCCCAGAGCGGATCCTCATCCACCAATTTCAAGATTGCCCGACGCTCCAGTTCATCCCGTGGTAGCAAATCAGCGCCAGCCAATCCTCCCGCTACGGCAGTGCCAATGTTCAGCCGCGTGGTGTCCAGCGATACCGCAAAGGCCCCGGCTTGTTCGGCGATTTCCAGCGCTGCCTTGGTCAAATCCAGGGCAATCCGGTTGAGATTCAAACTGCCCGCAAGCATGAGCTCGATCACGGCGGACTGGTCTGGATTCCCGGCCTTGATGATCTTGACCGCCGCAGCCAGAAAGGCCTCGGCACCATTTTTAGTCTTGCTGCCAAAGGGAGTGCAATCCAGTTCCACCCGCAAACATGGCCGACGGGGATTCGAGCGAATTTCCAGAAAAACAGGCTGATCTGGGCGGTTGGGGTCCAGTTCCAGTACGGCATAACCCCGCCCGACCGACTGGCCATCTTTCCCAAGGGAATAAACCGCCTCCCGCAAGTCGCAATTTTCCGGCGAGCCGGGGTTGCAAGCCCATCCACCATGGATCATGGGCTTGTGGATGTGCCCCAACGCGAGGTAGCACACCTTCTGTTTAATCATCTGGAGGTCGTCCTTGGTGAATCCGCCACCTTCGCCGACAAAATATTCGGGGCCCGCGTGTAAGAGCAGGACATTCGGCTGCCCCGCCGGTAGCTGTTCGATGATCTGCCGAACCTTGTTCGGCGTTGCCGCGCCAAGATACCCGGCCCCCATAAACCGCACACCACCGATTTCCAACCACGCGCCAGAGCGCGATTTGGTGTCCCACTCATTCAGCCGCACACCCTCTGCATAAAACTCGGGGCGAAGCAGCATCAGGAGGTCATCTTCCGCCAGAAATGTAACCCAGGTCGGAGCGTCGCTGTTGACGAACTGCTTGTCGTGATTGCCCTCGATGGCAATCACGGGGATGCCCGCATCTTTGAGCAACCGCAGAACATCTTGCGCCTGGCGCAAATGAGGGGGATCCACCTGGGGGCGGTCGAATAAATCGCCTGCGAGCAGAAAAATGTCGGCCTTTTCGCGAATGGCTTCCAGCGCGATATAACGGAATGCCGCCACGATGTCATCATCAGGTAGTCGGCCGTCAAGCCGCCGTCGGCCCAGGTGGATGTCAGCAGTGTGGTAAATCTTCATACGGTTTTGTATCCACAGAGTCACAATCGTGCAGATTCAGGTCAAAAATGAATTTCATCATTCATGGATTCACCTTCCAGAGAGCTAATGATTCCTGATGACAGCCTCTCATGATTCAATCAAGGGATAAAGTGAACAACTCTTGCTGGCTGACCATCTGGCGGGGCTCTGCCAGAACAGAATTCAAATCGGACTCGGCACAACGCCTCGCCACAATCTCCCTGGCCAGCAAGTCTGCCGGTAGGCACTCGGAATACTTGAGCAACTGTTCCGCTTCCTCGTTGGACGCAATGAACTGAATCGCCCCAGCGTTGCTTAACTTCCGCATCGCGATCTCAATGTCATCGGGCTTTTGTTGATCATCAAACCAGATGGCAAAATCATCGCTTCTTTTGGTTTTTACCTGAAAATGAGACAGTGCTTCCGCCAAGGCGAGATTGAGTGCCGTCCCCGCAAAAGTAAGCCAGCAAGTTCGTCCACCAGTTTGGAGTAGAATCGCAGTGTGTCTGGATTTCAAAAACGCAAGTTTTTGGCGGAGATCCCCCACACACTCTCGCGTCCGCTGACTCCAGATGGACGGCATATCGTCAGCCAGCAACACCGACCTGATGGCCCGGCACATGATCAAAGATAGCCCGGCGGATGTGCCCATCCAGGTTGTTTTCCCGGGCGACTCGGATGGGGTAACGTAAACGCGCCGGTCTTTCCAATCAATCCGCTCAACGCGCCAGCCCCGGCCTGCCAAGGATAGCAATCGTCCCGAACACGGTTCTGGTGAAAAGAACAGATTTTGATCCACCTGGCCCAATTCGTTGCGCCCATCCGTCACGGTCAGCATCGGAGCAGAGGTGAAAACACTAACCAGTTCCAGGTAGTTACGCCGACCGAACTGCGTTTCGCCTTCATTGCCGATGAAGTAGCGCACCCCATCTGTATCCAGCACATGGCTAGAAATCATATGCCCAAGAATATTGGCTATATCGGATTCCTGAACTTCCAAGCTTGGCACAAGTCTCCGCAAATAGGTGATCAAGTCGTTCCGGCCCATGCCGCCCCTTTCGAGACACAAGGCCATCGCCTGTTGCGCAATGATATGATACGGCAATATCGGCGGGATGATCGGTTCGACATAACCCACCTGCCAAAGATTTAACAGCCCGGCCGATTGCAACAGGGATCGCTCGGTAGTGCAGAGGAACAGACAATTCCGAGTTTTCCCGGGTCTTCTTCCCGTCCGTCCCAACCGTTGCAAAAATGAAGCCACACGTATCGGCGCATCAATTTGGATGACCCGATCTAGGTCCCCCACGTCAATGCCCAGTTCGAGGGTGCTGGTGGCGACGATGACGCAATCCTCCCCCCGCGCGAATGCTTCCTCGGCCCGTCGTCGCTCCGCGATGCTCAGCGAACTATGCGAAACAAAAGCCTGCACCCCGGACGTTCGAAGCAAACCGGCGAGACTTTCCACGCGACTGCGGCTGTCACAGAATACCAGGCGTTTTTCACCGCGATGGAGTCGCGCGATCACGGTGGCGGCATTCTCCAGGCTGCCGACATAATCCACGGTAACGTCTGCACTCGCCCCCGGTTCGGACAGTGGTTGAACCACGGTTTGAGCCCGGCTGCTGGTTCCAGTCAGCCACTTTAACAGGACCTCCGGATTACCGACCGTGGCTGAGAGCCCAATGCGCTGAAAATCTTTCCCTGACTGGGCCCTGAGGCGCTCCAGCACACAGAGCAGGTGCCAGCCGCGATCATCACCGGCGAAGGCATGGACCTCATCCACCACGACGCATTGGAGGTTGCGCAAATGGGCTTTCATCTGCGGATTGGTTGAAATGAGCATGCCCTCCAAGGATTCGGGGGTGGTCAGCAGAATATCCGGCGGTTCCGCTCTGGCCTGCTTTCTCTCCCCCGGGCTGACATCCCCATGCCAAATCGCCGAGCTGCGTCCGAGCATCCGGGTGTAACGCTCCAATCTCTCCGCCAGATTATTGATCAACGCCTTAAGCGGGCAAACGTAAATGATGCCCGGGGCCGCCCAGCGCTGGCTGCACATTTGAGAAAGCAATGGAAACAGGGCTGATTCTGTCTTGCCGCCGGCCGTTGGTGCGAGCAGAAGACAATTATCCCCACGAAGCACCGGCTCAATACTGATCTCCTGTAACGGCCGCAATTCGCGCCACCCCAAAGTGTTGACGATGTGGTGCTGAACCAGCGGATCAAGGCGTTCAAATCCAATCACAATTTCAATTGGATGTCATTCACCGAAGAAGCCGGTGCCGTGTTCCGTTCCTCGTCCGTCATTTCTTCTTCCAGGATCGTAAGGCGGTAATCTCGTTTCGGATCGAAGTCCGGGTAAAGATCAATCCGATCAAGCACCTCGCCCACGAGTTTTTTGAGGTAAAGCCGGGGCGCAATTCCGGTTTTGCCGCCCAGCTTCCCGCTTACACCAGCGGCCAGCCTTTGGATGAGATCATCATCGGCGCAGGTCCGCAGTCGCTCCGGCGAGGCGCAGCCGTCGGCGAACAAATCGCGCACTTTCCGTCCCACTTCCAGCATCTCGGTGTTGCCAAAGGGCTGCAAGCGGATCTGTGGTGCGCGGGGATTGTCAAAACGGCCGTCCGCCGCGAAATCAGTGTGCAAACGTTGGGCCAGCGGCGGCAGCTTCTGCACCCCTTGAGGGCCTTCAAAGAAGGATGGGGTGCCGGTAACGACTAAATATAGTCCGGGAAAGCGTCCGGCATCCAATTCATCAATCAACTGGCGCAGAGCGTTCAATGCCTTTTCACGCGCATCTGACCGGACTCGCTGCAAGGTTTCGACTTCATCCAACACCAAAACCAGACCGGGATGCCCGCTGTCACGCAAGACCACCAGTAATGCCTGAAGAAAGCTGAGCGCGGTAAAGTGATCCACCTCGCCTTTGATATTTGCGGTCCGTTTGATGCCAGCCGCGACATTGGGTTGGCCGGCCAACCAGGCGAGCAGGCCATCGGCCGTGCTGGCATCGCCGGCGGCAACCGCCATGCGATAGGCCCGCAACGCCGCCGCAAAAGCCGGTGCCGTCTGGGAGATGCTTTGCAGCCGCTTTTCCATGAGCTGGTTGGTCGCCGCCAGAATGCCCGGCGCGTCGTCCGGGGCAATCTTGCCGTCCGATAAAACATCTTCCTCCAAGGCGAAAAACCACGCTTCAATGACACTCCGGAAGGCCCCTTGCCGGATGGATGGGGTGGCCAACCGCTCCAACATGCGCCGGTAAACCGTCTCCAGCCGGTGCAGCGGCGTTTCCGTCTCGGAAATCTGCACCTCCGTGGTGGCGAACTGGAGGCGGCGGGCGCGCTGTTGCAGCCAGCGGGAAAAAAACGTTTTGCCGCAGCCATAGTCGCCGCGAATGGCCTTGAAGGCGCTGCCGCTCTCCTGTACCCGGCGCAAATCCTCATCCACGGTCGCCGCGAAAGGCGCCAACCCGACCGCCAGCAAATCCAATCCATCCTGGGGAACGGTTCCTTTGCGGAGCGCCTCCAGGATTTCGTTTCGTCGTTTTGGGCTGATGGCCATACGCCGGATCAAAGTTCAAACTGGCTTTTCAATAGTTCGATGTTCAACACAATCGTTTCCGAAGGCTGATCGTAAGCCAGCACCTCATAACCGTCCACATTCAAGAGTCGCCGGTAATTTTGAATCAGACCGTCCACGCGGAGCAATGGCAGCGACAGTTGCTGCGCCAGATGCCCCCGCTGGATGCGCCCATTCCGCTGGTCGAGTAAGGAAAAGAACCTTTTGAACTGCTCGACTGGCGGCGCGCCGCGCACCGCCGCACGCGCCTGTTGCTGATAGGTTGCAGAACTCATCAGTTGCTCTATCCAAGCGGAAGCGCTTTCAGGAGCTTCCACGGGCCGCTGGAAAAGTTCCGGCTGCTTCTGGTCGGCGCGACGGTTAGCCGGCAAAGGTTTCTCGGCCACCAACTTCACCACCGGGGCGGCATCTGCCCGCAGCGACCACCATTCGGGTTCGCAGGGCGGCAAATCCTCCCAAGTCTTCGGGACGCCAGTATTGGAACTTCGGAGCACGACACAAGGAACGATGACTTCCGCCGGACATACCCCGCCATGATAACCCCGGCGTTTGCCTTGGTAACGGCTCCGAAGTGTGGCGAGCGCAACCACGCTGTCCGATCCCACGGCGGCACGAATCCGGGTACCACGAAATTCCATCTCCCCTTCACTTAGAGGCCCACCCGCCAAACGATAGCGGTCTCCGGTTTCTGGCAGCGGCTGCTGAATCCTCTGCGACCCTTCATCCAGCACATGCCCGTGGTCGCTCGCCAGGATCACCACCCGGCCCGACTCGCTCGCCATGCGCATCAACTCGTGCAACGGTCCCAACTGATCCAGGGTCCATGAATAGGTCGTCTGGTCCGAGGAACCCAAAGAATCGTCCACGGCGTTCACCACCACGCCAACCAGATTACAGCGAAGGTTGGCGAGCGCCTGCGTGACCACGCCGGACAGCCCTCGACGGCCGGCCTCCAGCAGATCGCCCTTCAAAAACAGTTGCGGCTTCGTCTGGCCCCCGACCTGTTCAAAAAGCCGATCACCGGAAAAGTCGGTCTTCTCGGATCCTTTTGTTGGCAGGGGCAGTTGACCGCTTAACAATGCCCGGCGCGAAGTCTCCGTGATGGACGGAATCGCTGCCAACACGGTGTGGGGAACGTCCGCCGTTGGTGCCGCCAGTTCCACCCAGTTGCGGCGCATCAAGTCCGTCATCAATTCGCGGAACACGGCCTGGTTCATGCCGTCGAGGACGATCAAGAGCGCCGGATGCTGGCGGGCCACGGGAGCCACCACAGACCACAGGACTTCTTCGATGGGCAGCACCTGCTTCAGTGCCGAGCCGTCTGCGGACCAACGTTGCAGGCCCCCGGCAAACCGCCGCTGAAATTCATTCCACCGGCCGTCCACGCACTCCATGATGCCTTGCAGCGCATCTTTGATTTGCGGGTTGGGATCCGCTTCCACCACCGAGGTGCGGGCCCAATCAATAAATCCTCCTTCAGTGGAATAATAAGCGATCAATTGGGAAAGGGTGGCGTCGGATTCCGGCAAGTTCTTCGCGCGCAACCAGAGCACCAAACGCAGCCCCATCTGCAAACGGCGTTGCCGCACCGGGTGATCCGTCGCCAGCCGATGCTGCGCCACTTTGTCCAACGCGGCGCGCGCCAATGCCACCGTCTCGGCGGACGTGATTTTGCCGGCTTTGCCAACGGCTTCGCCGGCGGCGGCGAGACGTTGTTCCAGTCCCAGCAAAGAGTGCTCGGAAAGATTGGCGCAGGCTTGCAGGCGGATTCGTTCAATCAGACGATCAAGGTTTTGAATGATGCCCTGGGCTTGAAACGCCTCGGTTTCGGCCAGTTTATCAAACCAGGCTGAGGCCGCCTGATACCAAGCCTGACGGGTTGGATGATCCAATGGTTCATTTCCAAAATACTGCTCCAGCCTGGCTCCGGCCGCGTGCGCATCGGCAATCTGACCGCGTTCGGCATTGACCAGAAGCCCAAGCAACAGCCCCAAGGCCACCAGGTCTGCGCCCAATTCCGAATCCAAGGCGCGAAACAGATGGCGGGGTGCCTCACCATAATTCGGAGCCAACCACCGGGCCAGCTCATTGCGCAATTCAGGGTCTAGTTTCAACAGGGTCGCCCGGCCCGAAGGAATCGTCGACCAGCGCAGCAGCTCGGTGAACGATATCTCCGTCACGTCGAAGCCCAGTTGATGCTTCAGCAGGGCTTGCCAGGCGAATTGCAGATCCAGCGTGCCTCCCGGAGCCGGCGAATAGCCGGCTCCGCTCATGAGAGCCTTGACCAGGGCTTTGGAGGATAAAATCCGGGCATCCACCTGCCGGGCGTTGAACAGCCCGCGCAGGGTCTCATCCTTCTGCAAATGGTGAATCTGCCGCCGCACCAAACGGGCCAGCACATCCTCTCCCACCGTCGCGGGATCCACATCACAGAGCAAAATGCCGGGATGGTTATCCGGTTCCAGTTGTTCCAGCGCCTCCCGGATTTGCAGGTCGGAGATGCAATGCATGACCGCATAATCTTCGCCGGCAATATTGAGAGTGCCAGGACCGGCCCAGTTTCCGGTGTGGCATAAGGCCACCACCCGCGAGTCGCTGCCGCTCCGGCCCCGAATGGCGGTGGTCTGGGCTTGAACTTGTTCCGGAGTGAGGGCCATGCGCGAGAAATCAACCATGGTGGTCAGGTTTCACTTGAACTTTGGCGTGCAAGCCAAACTGGGGCAGTTCCAGCGTGCCACGCTGCAAATCAATGATCACTCCGGGGTCGAGGTGGACGAGGGCGTGTAGCGTGGGCGTCAGCACAATCATGTTGCTCCGCAGGTCTGGGCCACCATCCGCGAGTCGTTTGATGTGATGGACTTCGAGCAGCTGGTCGGCAACCTGGTCACCCAGCCACGCGGGCAGATCATCCGCCTCGACCTGGCTGCGCCCGTAGAGCGATTTCAACGCCTTCACTAATTGCCGGTTGCGCTCAATCTTTTCGCGGTCGCCGGCGTAAAACGCCTCGACCTCGGCCTGATCGCTGCCCCTCCAGACCGACGAGGAAACCGTCCTTGATAGCGGACTTGCAGCTGATGCTGGTATCGCAGGTGGCTGCGGAGGGGGACTACCGGCACCCATGCCAAGCCCAGAAACTGGGGAGACTGGACGGACCGGGCGGGCGAGCAGGCTGACCGCCGTGGTCCGGAGTTCGCGCAACTTCGGCACCAAGGCCACCGCATGTTCACTGCCCTTGAACAGCTCCGCCAAATCCTGCCACACACGTTCCGCAACGGGGCAACGCTCATCAGGAAGGTCGCGGATCGCCATAAAAATATCCCATTCACACTGGCGCAGGGCGTCCCCCACGGGCTTGGATTGCATGATGCTGGCCCCCAACGCGGCATCCACCTCCGTGAGCTTGACGAGGCCCAGGCGGGTGATGAGATCGCGATCCTCTCTCGCCTGTTCCAAATGTTGCAACAATGCTGCCGATGCACCGGCGATGAGCAAGCGCTCGCAGCCCTCTGTGGCGATGGCCAATTGCCGGCCGGCGTCTTCGATCAATATTGCCAGTCCGCGCACCGCCCCTTGATGTTCCGTCATCTTGGCGCGGATTTGCGCCGCCAGTTGGGCAACATTCGTGGCGTTGCGCAAGGGCGAAGCATCCAGGCCGAAAATGGCCTTGGCCCGGCTCCTGGCCGCCGTCCAATCCACTTCCTCCGGCAGCGGGGTTTCTTGCAGAATGGTTTCGTCGTTGAGCGCGCCCAATTGCGGGGCCACGTTCGTTCCGTGGAGCATGAACGAACGATTACTCTGTTCGGCAAACGTCAAAATGATGAGGTCTTCCAAGAGCGCGGGCAAACCCATGGCCTTCGGCTGGTCCATCCATTTGCGCAAGGTCTTGACCGTCACCGCCGAATGGTCGTCTTGTTGGTTCAGGCAGCGTTCGAAATGCTGTTTCCAATGCGATCCAGCTTGGAACCGGTTTTCCCCCATGTCGCCCAATTTGAGCGGTACGGCAATGCGCAACAGGTGCCGGCGCATCGCCAAGTCACCCACCAGCACGGAGGGTTCCGGACTGCGCACCGCCTCCTGAACCAGCTCGAATACTTTCAGCAAAACGCCTTTGGTCAGGGAGGCATCCTCCGCCAGATTGGGATGCGCGGGGAACTGGTTGCGCAGGGCTTGATCCAGCAGAAGCCGCAACCCTTCCGCAAAATTGCTGGCGGCGGGCGGCTGCAAGGTCAGCCCCGGTTCAAGGGACTGAAAATGCTCGGCCAGATCCAGCGCGTTGGCCAGATCGAGGTATTGCGCATCACCCTGCCGCAAGCCATAGGCCATTTCCACCTGGGCCTTGAACTGGCTGCGCAAAACATCCCGCTGATTCTCCAACAACGCCCGCGCGGCGGCGCGATCCACTTCCGACAAGTGGGTGACGAACGTGGGAAAACGGTTTTCCGTCAAAATATGGTCCAAGCGCACCAGCCGCCCCAACTGTTCCATGGACTTGTGATTGAGGAACGAAGGCAGCCAGCAGAGGGTACGCGCGGATTTGCCCTCCAGCCGGAACTTTTCCAAGCGATCCAAATCATCCCGCACTGAATGGCCCGACTGGTCAAACGGATAATCCACGATTACCCGCCACGAAACATCCCCGGCGGCCAGGGTTTCCATGGGCACCTCGCGCACGTTGCTCACCAGAATCTCGCACTCGCGGTCCGTTCCGCGCCAGCGGAAGGGCAGGCGGGCGAACAATTCCTGCTGGTTTTCAATGCCGAATTCCCCAAACAGCAGGTCCTTCAACTTCCGGATGCGGTTGCCGTGATTGTCCACCGCCTCGGCCTGATCAATGATGCTTTGGACATCCACGCCGCTGAGCTGGAGCTGGATCGTGGGCTGGCTCCCGGCGTTCTCCTGAATCTTGATTTGGCCGACCGCCGCCGCCCATTTTTTGCATTTGTTCAGGACGGTGGTGGCTTCCTGACCCGCGATGGGCGATTTGATGGTGCCATGGTTCAGCGCCGCCAGCCGGGCCGGGGTCATCCCCTTCAACGATTCCACCGCCGGGGCCAGTGCGGCCAGGAGGAGCGTCTTGATCAGCCGGTCATCATTGGTCAATCCGCGCCGCTTGGCGTCGTCAAACGGCATGCCCTCGGCGTCCGCAAAGGTGACTCCGTGTTCCCGCTCCAAGGTCGGGCGCAGATATTGATGGTACAGCCGGTGCGCATTCTCGAAATGGGCCTTCATCTCGTGGTTGAACGCCTCATCCCCCTGCGCAATTTCGTCGTAAAGATCCCCCAGCGGAATGATCTGCCCCAGTCGCAGCGTATCCCGCTGTTTGACCAGCAATTGGATCATTATCTTGAGCGCCGTCCGCTCCCGTTGCAGCAGCGACGACACCGCCACCAAGGTCTCCACCAGCGCCGGACTGAACGGATAAAGTTTCCGGAAATCATCGCGATTGCCGGTGCTCGTCAGCAACACCCGCATCACTTCCTCGCGCGTGGCCGAGGTTTTCTTGAACTCCTCGTCCATCAACCGCCGTGCCTCCGTGTTGATCGGCCGCAGGATGCGCTTCTCGGTGATGACCGGCAGGTTGCGATCTTCCAGCTTGATCAGGCCGAACCGGCCCTCCCAATACGCCAACACATCCGAAAAGCCCAACCGCTCCGCCCCGGTGATGTGTTGCCCGATCAATTCCCGCAGATCGCGCTGGCGTGCCACAAAACTGACGATGGGCACCGGGCGGTCGCCGCGTTCCGACTCAACCAGCTTGGGGACCTTCTGCGCCTCGCTGCTGACAAAGTTCACGTCGGCCGCGTGGCTCGCCAGCCAGAGGATCAATTCATCAAGGAACAGGATCAACGCATCATACCCCAGCGATTTCGCGTGGGCGCTGAGCACCGCCAAACCGTCGTCCAGGCTGACGAACACATCCGTCTGCTTCATGGACTGAAAGAACGTGTCAATCAGGTCGCCGACCAACTGGCGATGGTCCGCCGCTTCGGGGGTGGCCGCACGCGCCGCTTCATAGGTCCCAGCCTCCCACGTCGAAGCCACTTCCCCCCAACCGGTGCTTTCGGTTAAAACGTTCCCGGTAGCCCCATTCAGGGCCTCGAAAAACTTGACGTCGCCCAGGCTGGCGCGCAATCGGTCTGCATCCGACAGTAATTGTTCCGAGCGATACACCGCCGGCGTGGCTGCTTCCGGGTGCAATTTCGCCACATGGCGCACATAGCCGCCCAATACCGCCGACTCCAGATTTTTGGCTCCAATGAGGTGAAACGGCACCAGCAGGAATTTCTTCCCCTCCATCCAGCCATTGTGCCTGGCCACCACGCCCGCCAGTTCAGGCATGGAACGGGCGCGCACATTGCCCTGTAAAATCAAATGCAGCACGGCCATGAAATGGCTCTTGCCACTGCCGAAACTGCCGTGCAAATAGGCCGCCTTGCTGGTTTTCCCCTCCACCGCGCTCTTGATGAGCGCTAGCGCTGCATCAAAGCACTTTTGCAACTGCGGCGTGACCACATAACTGTCCACGGTTGCATCCGGGTGCGACACGCCTTCGGTCAGGCGTAGGACGAAATCCCCCCGATTCACCTGCTCTGGTAGGTGGATTAAATCTTTGATGAAAATATCTGGCATGTCCGTTCCTGCTAATGCTGTGGTCTAGATGTATGCTAACCAAATTTTACCGGAGCCGTCGAGCTTCGTTAAGCCAAATATTCCTCATCCTCATTGCTGCCATTCCGTTTGATTAGGTCACAATCCACCATCAGCGACAGCAGGGTTCCCAAACGATCAGCTGCAATGTACGGTCGCCACGGTTTCCCCACCAAGGCTTCTAAACCCTCTTCTTCAAGCGCAATTCGCAGTTTCTGTGTTCCACCATCAAACCGATTGGTGGCGACAGCAAAATGCTGGCTCAGCACCATGTTGTTCAGCACGAGGGCAATGAGGTCAATCAGAGGATAATTGCAGTTCTTGTCCCACGACTTCGCCCAGAATTCTAGGGAAATCCGGCCGGCACCGCCGTGAGACAATTCCTTTTGGAGTTCTTCGTCATTGCTGAACCAATCGCAAAACCGACGGCAAAGTAGTAACAACTTGAAGGCGGGCTCGCATATTCCGTCGGGCTCGTTTTTGACCAAGTGTTCTAATTCCTGGCAAAGCATAAACATGCAGAACCGCTGTTCATCCTTGAAAACGGCGTCGACGTAGTCGTCAAATGACTTCAATCTTCCGAGCCAGCCCGCCAGAATATCAGCGGGCTTCTCCTTCTGAAATACGCTCGTTTCCTTTTTCCGGAGATCCAAGACTGCGGCTCTGGCCAGCTTTCGCGCATCGCGATCGCCGTGGTTGAGAAGCCGGTTTTCCACCCAGGCCATCAAACTTTCAAGGGCGAGCCGTTGCGCCTGTCGCACTTGTAGCAACATCCACTTTGGGGCCATTTGTTGTAGTTCGACGGACAAATCAAGCCGTCTTCCGCCAGCCAGCCGGCCATACGCCATGGATTTCCGAATGCCCTCCAGCTTCAGGGGCCGTCGAGACTTTTTGAGAATCTCCTGGATCAAACAGATTATTGCGCTTCGACTTCCAAGGGCATCGGATTCGTTGGCTGCCGGTTCGTTAAAGAATGTCTCACGAAAAACTTCCCGTTCTTCAGTCCCGGCTGAATCTGCCTTCCACGCGCCAAATAGATCATTCGCCTCGGCAGCAGTGGCGTACATCGAACTGAGGTCGATCAACGACTCGTAGCTTTTGCGTTTGCATAGTCGCTTGTCCAATGCTTGAGCCAGGGCTTCACCCCGTTTGGTGACTCGGTAAAAATTCTTCTCCTCGTGGTGCAAAAAGCTCAAACCACCCCGGTCTGACAACGAAGGCCCATATTGAACGCCCGCTTGGAGGCTGGTGTTTTGAGCATTCCGGCCCCAGGATTTGAAGGAAAGGCATGCCTTTTCACCTCGATACTCTTTTGGCCCGGCCCGGAAACCGGGAATTCCTCGAAGTTGCGCCAGTTGATGGCCCCAAAGAAACATCGTTTCGACTTTCTCCTTGAAATGATTCATCTCAGCTGCGCTTGGCGAGGCGATGCCCTTGTCCAGCAACAGGCGATGAAATTTCCAGTAGATCCAGCACATCACACTATACGGACGAATCCAGCGGGTGGCATTGTTGATGCCCGGGATGCATTCCGCCATCAGATCCAAGTTCACTTGCCGAATTCCGAGGTAATCTACACCGCCCTGACCGGGATTGAAATGCGGTAGCAAATAGGGGCCAGCAGGATAAGCTTTGGGTGTTTTTTGCATCGTTCAACGTGGATTAATGATGAAGCGACCGCAGTTCAGGCATTTGCTGATCCGGTACATTTGAAGCTCATTCCGCACGGAAAGGTGCATCTCCAAGTGGCATTTCGGACAGGCGTTGCTGCCCTGTTTGGATTCCACAAGGTCCAACTTCGTATTCCGGCCCATGCGCTCGGCTAAAGGCATCCCGGACGGAGTTTTGAGAATCTGCAAGTCCTCTGGCCGCGCTTGCCCCGGCTGCCAGGAACAAATTATTTCGATCTCCTGTCGGAACGTGCGCGTTGAAAGCACTCGTTCCAGTGCCTCGGATAACCCAACGTCCAGTCTGGTTCGTAACCGATCCGCAAAGATGTACCCGGATTCGCTGACTAACGCGGCTAGCGCAAAATCATTTGCCACCGGCCCACCACAGTACCGTTCCAAATTTTCATGGAGCTGTGCCAGATGGGTCATGGTCTCATCGGATGTGGCAATGGCATTTGCGGCCAGCGTGGCGGTGAGGGTGAAAAGGTAACGATCGAAAGTGGAGACACCTGGTTCTTTGCCGCACCGCTGCACCGCATTGCGAATCCACTTTGTGCAAGCGACCTCCGCTGCCTCGAAGTCCTTCATGCGTTCAAGACGCATCCAAAGTTCCACTTCGAGCCACATAGTAAATACAGCCTTCAGAAAATTCTGCGGTCCATTGAGGCCCGCCAGTTCGCTCATCTTTTTCTCAAACTGTTCCAAACCCAAAGCCGTCTTGGTGGCCCTGGCCTCATTTTCCCTTTGCTCCATCTCATCCTCGCCCCCCGCTTCATCGGGGGTTGCCCCCGAAATACCACGGGACCCCTTTTTACCTAATGACGCCAACATGTGGCTTCGCAGGCGTCCAAAGAATTCATTCAGATTCTGTTCGCCGGTTGGCAGATGTCCATGTAGGACCCCAGTGAGCGGATCCTCAGTCGTGGGGGCCAACCGCTCCAACTCAATGCAAAATGCATTGTCATCGTCATGTGCCGGGGACTCGATCTTCGCACGCGGCTTGGCCTCCAATTTGAAAGTAAGCAGGTGCTTTTGCGCGCTCAATGCCAGATATTCCAACAGGGCTATATCATCTTCCTCAGATTGCTCACCGTTAACCAACCGCACCAGCGACGTGATGCCGAGCCGTTGCAATCGCGGCAGGCCTAAAATTCCTTCCAAGTGCAACCAACCCACCGCCTCACTGTGGTCACGGCGCAGCGTGATTTGCACCGCCGTTGCGGTCGCGTAATGTTCCGCGTGCGGAACCTGGATGCTAAATGTGCCGTTCTGGCCAACGGCTGCCGAGAACTCCACCCTTTCGCCATCGGTTCGCGCCAAAAATCCCGCCCAATTTCCGGCCGGATTCCCAAGGCCCATCAATTTGCCCTCCAAAAGCGTCTCCCGCGTAAATTGGGCATGAACCACCCAACGACTTCCAAGTCCAGCCTTGCTGAAACTGCGCCGCTCAAAATGCTTTGGCAGGTTGGTCGGCTCCCATTGCAGATACTTTGCAACTTTGCTGGACTGCAAACGAATCAGTCCCACCTCCACATTGTCCGACGTGCACATGGATTTGTCGGTTATGTTCACGCTTCCGGTGAGAACCAACCGGTGGCCGTCCTTCAAATCTGCTTCCAGCCATTTCGCGTGGAGCGGACGGCTGTCGTTCTCCGCTGACACAACCGCCGCTTCAAGTTTGAGCCCCTTGTGGAGATCAACATCGAACGGGAAAGTGCTTTCGTTTTCGCGGCCTGGCAGAAGGCCGATCGTCACTCGCCGACAACTTGCCTTCTCGGCCAGCTCTCTCACTGCATCAGCCTTTGGATCATAGAAGGGTGATAGCAACCGCAACCTGGATGCACCGCCAGCCAAAATAAAATAGTCCTCCAATTGCCCAGCGATTGAATTATTGACGCAATGAATCAGATGAGGCCCTTCGTCTGGTGCCTTTTCAATCCCTTTCGCGGCACTGAATGCCAAGTTGGAAAACGTTTTGATCCAGCGCGGATCTGGATTCATAAAATCCTTCCGAGATCCAAGCGCCTCGAGATATTTGCCGAATGCGTGAAACACCCACGGGCAATCTGCTGCTTTCAAAACCTCAACCACTTCCACGTTCCGTCCGAACCCACCGAACGTAAGGTTGCCGCTCCCCACAAACATCAGGTCACCCTCCGGCCCTGAAAGGTAAATGCATTTGGGATGAAACACCCCCGTCGGCAATGCCACCGGCACCAGATGATACTCTTGTCCAACCCGGGCTGATTGCCGTTCCGCCAGTGTCTGTTGGTAACCATCCACATCGGCCACGACCCAGACATGTTGACATCCATTCTTGATTAAACCAGCCTTGAGAATGTGCGTCTCAAAAAATGTCAGGCTCAACGCATAGGTCGTAAAGAGCGCGTGCTCCCACCTGCCATTCGCAATGATTTCATGCGGGGCGACCACCTTGGGTTTGTGATTCGCGTTCACGATTGATGAAAATTCTCGATTTCAAATGTGACATACCACTCGGCATAAATCTCAGCCAAGCGCGTTAGAATAATCCGGCACAGATCATTGGCCCGAACCACATCTCGAATGAGTGGGTCTGTACATTCAATTAACGCCCAAGTCGAATCAGAAATGAAGCTGTCTCTGCGCGTGTTCGGGTCAGCCAACTTGTCCTTGGGCACCGCAGCTCTGTTGGACCGATTGCTGGAAAGTTCCTCGGCCCGCTTATTGCCGATGGAATTGTGCCAATCGCGGTATTTCCTTGGCACACCCTTTCTGCAATATGCCGACGGAAAAATATGATCCCAGTCCCAGGGACAATTCGTATCGTTGAGCACAACATCCCACTGTTGAAATTCATGAAACTTATGCCGGATGAAATCGCGCTGTGCGAACAATAGCAAATTTGTGTTGCCACTTAGAATCCCAACGAAATTACGAAGGTTGTCCTGTAGGAGCTTCTCTCTGGATACTGGTGGTCTCATGGTTTCGGCTGTTGACGAAGCGTCGCTGTTTGCCACTTGAATGTGCGAATAGCCGGCAAAGATCGGATGCGCTGAACAAGTCCCGCCCAAAGTGCCCCAATTGTACTCCGGGTTCATCACGATCTCCTCAACTAAAAAATTTCGCAAAACATTGGGGGCAGGGAAACTGGGAACTGGATTTTCCATTCTGGTGAACAGGACTCGCAGGTTGGCCACATCCCAGAAGTTCTCTAATGGTTGCCCGCTAACAGCTTTCATCCATTCCCGGAAATACTCCAGCTTTTGTCTGCTGCCTCCCGGCGAAAACCACGAAAGTGCAGTCACGATGGCAATCACCGCGCGGTGTTCGCGGCTGCCAATCTCGATCTCGCCACCTCGATGCAACCAATGCAGCAGGGCAAGAAAAATGTCAGGCGCATCGTTAACGGTTCGCGTTGCCAGGGCCGGCGGCAATCCAGGAGTGTGTTCGCCTGCCAATAGTTCGCGCGCTTTGGCCATCACCTTTGCAACATCGTCCCTTATGAATTTCATCAACCGGTCCCTAAATGCGACGTCGGCGACCTTGGTTTTGAAATCCCTCAACAAAACAGGCTGATGCAGCTTTTCTGGATCGCCAGCAGCGGTCACCAACCTGACGAACAATGAAAACAACTGAGATGCCGGCATAAACCCGGCCGCAGCGTTTTCAACAGCATCTTTTGCGGCAGGGAAAGCCGACTTGAACAGGGAAAAGATCAGTTCCTCGCCACCGATCTCCTTTCCACCTCGGTTCAAGCGAATAAACAGGATTGAATTATCTTCATGGTTGATTCTGTCAAGCTCTTGTGATCTCGCGGTCAGATAATTCAAATGCACGCGGTATTTTGGCAATGAGGCGCATGCGATTCTGAACGGAGCCAAGCCCTGAGGGGCGAATTGAGCAAGGAGATTCCCGAATCTCTGCGACCAATCCCTGGAAAGGTGCAGGCATTTGCTAAAAAGTGCGTCTCTGAACTGGTCGTCATCACATGGGTACTTGGCGGCACACTCCAGTACAAAAGCAAGTGGAACCGGCAGCACGGCTTCCCAGGGAAATACCTCCTTCAGGGCAAACGCTGTATAGTTATCATGACCAACTGCTGCGGCAAATACGTTCACCGCATCACGCCTGGCCCCCCAACTCAGGATGCCTCCCGATTGATTGTAACCCCAAGGATGGGATTGTGTGGCTAGGTATGGGAAAAACAGTTTTTCGTCGTTCTCATTCCTTGATGGAAGCAGATCAATCCAAAGAACTGGAATAACCTTGTGGGACCACCCTTGCTTTTCATCTGCGTTGCCCACACGCATGTGGCTTTCCCACGGATTGTAAAAACCTATGGCAATAGTGGTAGCCCTTTGCTGCCCGTCAAGCAGCCAGTATTGGTCATTCCCATCCCGCGCATCGCCCTGGTCGCCTATTTCAGAGAGCAGCAATGATCCAATTGGGAACCCACGCAGAAGTGAATCCCAAAGATCAATGATCCGGGCTGGCTCCCAAACAAATCCTCGTTGCAGCTTGGGAAGTTTGACCTTCAACTGTTTGTTGTCCTGGTCAGCCCCCAATGCCCCCAATTGCCAACCGGCGATTTCAAAAAGGGAAACACTACAAATTCGGTTTTCTGCTCGTAACCGTCTAGGATCAGGGCAGACATTCGCGGTAAGTTGAGTATTCACAGGATGGTTTTCAGATGCTTTTCATGGTCCAGACCGCTTTTTCCTCAACCAGCGACCAAATTTACCATCAAGGTTCTGTAAATTGCTTTAGGCCGCCACTCATAAGGTTTGCGCACAATTTAACTGTTTTTTAAATCAAATGCAATTGATCCTCTTCCGGCTGCCGCGAAAGATCACGACGAAACAACAGGCCCGGTTCACTGGAGGCATCAAGTCGCAGGGCAACGTGGGTGTCGTTGATGAGCGCCTTGGGAGGAGGGGTGGTTGTCGTGATGATGTATTGAAATGGGCAACCCCCTTGGGCTTCAAATTCATATGCCACCTGCGCAGCGTATCGAAGATATCCTTTGTACAGGCGCAGGCCCAAGTCAGCCTCACGGGGACTGTCGTGCAGTAGAAAACCAGGCATGTGTGATTCTGAAGAAAAGGCGGTGTAGATCAGACAGCTAAGGTCAGCAAGCAAGACTGCCAGTGTTTCCATCGCTTCACCCGTCATTGTCCCGCCATGGGTGATTTGAAAGTGCAACTCCCGGTCCACTAAATTCGCCACTCCATCGTATTTGGCTGACGGCAAAACCTGCTTCGCTGCCGTTGAAAAAATGGTGTTCAGAAGTTCGCGATCGTCGTCGTGTTTTGTGATGCGCTGATTCAAACCCGCCTGCTTCGCTTTGACTTGCGTTTGGAGATCCTCAATGATCTTGATCTGCGCTTGTAGTTTCTCGTATTTGTTCGGTGCATCAAGTCGCTCCTTCCAAGAGAGAAGGCTCGCCAAGTTTGTGTCCAGGGTTATTTGCAGCGTCCTTTTTTGATCGGCTGCCACGATCAACTTGTTCTTTTGCTCCGTGAGATTGTCCCTTTTTTGTTCGTTGGTTCGGATGCCCAGACCTAAATTCTGCTGCTGTGCCGCGATTTTCGCGACCTCGGCTGCTCGCGCTGCTTCCATCTGCTCCAATGTGTGAGAATCTTTAATTACACTTCGGTTTAGTAGTTCCTGCCGGTCGGAAACATAAGTGCATCGTCCAATTAGAATGTCGCCGTATGGACAAGTTTTGTTTTTGTTTTCTGCGGTCCGCTTTCTAATTTCTTCGTCGCGCTTTAATCCTGCGGTTGCCTCGCCTTCCGCAGTTGATTCAAGCTTGAAAAGCGCGTTTAATTGTTGAAGTTCAACCCGATCAGCCGCCATGGTTTCGTTTAAAGCGTTAATTTCATCTTGAAGTGTTTTCGCCAACTCCTCCAGTTCTTGAATTTGCTCGACCAGCAGATATTTCGCTTTGCTCGTAAAGCGTTTCAAATCCGGCAGAACTTCGTCTGTCAAAATTGGTGCGTCAGCAATTTGAACGTGATCGTCTGGCAGGACTTTTTGAAGCTGTTGGCGAACGGTCTGGTCGTAATGCTCCCGCCAATACAAAGGTTCCTTCTTTGCCACCTCGAGTGCTTTCTCGGCATTTTCCAATGCTTGTTGAAGTTGAGAAAGCCTCTCTTCACCCTCAAGTTCATCAGCAAGAAACAAGCCCAACACCACGCGCATGACAAACAGAGGATCCGCTTTGGGGAATCGGAAGGTTGGCCATTCTGATTCGCTACGCGGAGAGCGCCAATCGTATATATTTTGAAACCTCGCCTCCTGGTCTCTTGTACACCAAGCCAGAAGATGCCCCCATTTTATCGGGTTGTCGGTACGCACGACAGTGGATGACTGCAATCGGTCCAAAATGGCGTCCAAACCAATCTTTTCTGGATAGGTCTCTTGGAATGCGGATTCGCCTCTCTTTTCGATGAGTTGTTCAACGGTCACGTCTTTGAGCACATAGGAGGCCCTGTTTTCACCCAAGGGACGCAAGACGGCCCATTTGATTCCTTTTACAAATATCTCCGCGCCGACATAACCATTTGGAAACAATCCCTTGATTAAGCCCGTGTTGCTTTTGCTCGCAAACGTTTTTTCACCAAGGACGTATCGCAATAGTCGGCAGAAAGTCGTTTTCCCCGCGCTATGCCCCGCCACGTCACGTTTATCGTCCTCGTCGTCCGGTTCTTCGGCCCAGACAATATTTAGCCCCGTTTTTAACGTAATGTCTCGAATGGGAGCCTCAGTCAATTTGCCAAAAATCGCCAACCGGCTCACCCAAACGTCGGGCGTGGTTCTGGCAAGTGGTTTTGAAACTTTCTCCAAGATGGTCATGTTTTATCCCCTTTATGTCATGGCGTATTGAGTGTGAAGTTTCTCTATTGTTTCAATCGCTTTCGTTTGCTCGGTTAAAAGGCTGCCATCCTGCCTTCGTTCCTTGATGGAATCCAATAGGCTGAGCGCAAATATGGCAATGCCGCTATGCTCGCACGCGAATGACTGACGCGTCGAGTAGAAATTCAATCCCGCGCGAATTGGGTGCCCCAGCTCATGTCTCCCAATTACCAATGCGTTCAGGTGCTTTTCCAAATAGTCCACACATTGAACCCACTTCAAGCCTTCAGCTTGAACGACCTTTAGCTCAGACGTGATCGGCGCTGTCCATGAATCCAATTGTGAAGCACTCCCCTTCGCCATCAGTATCTGGCACAAATCTGGATGTGTCGCCAGTATTAGCGCATCAAGATGATCGTTGCTGTCAACACTATCCCGCCAGGTGACAATTTCCAGCGCCAGGGCACAAACAAGTCTGTCTGCTGCATTGGAAGGATATGCTTCAGCGAATAATGCAAATTCTGGAGCTTCGACAGGTTCGGCCTTACCCGGTACGGTTTTATCAATTTTCTTATCGAATTTTGGCGGAGCGGTGGTCGCAAATGGCTGCGGCTGTCGAATTGCAGCCACAAATCTCATCTGATTCAGCGCCTCCACCGTCGCCCCTTGTTTCCGCGCCTCTTCGTCGAGGAAGCCGGCGAAGTAGTCACCCAGGCCGGAACCAACTTCGGGGTCAAATTTGTTATGCCATTGCTTGAGCCAGGGCAGCAAATCGGCCAGGCCGGCCAGCAACAAGCGCAGTCTTTCGGGTGGCCAGCCGAGGTTCGTGCTTGCATCCACGTAGTAACCGGCGAGGGCTTTCGCTTGTTGCAGATGATCCCAGCCGGCCCAAGCGATCACGGGGCTGGGATCGCCATCGCGCTCGGCGCCGGAATAAATGATCCAGCGTTCCTTGGGCACGTCCAACTTGCCGCGCAATTTCCACCAGTGGGATTTCTTGAAATCACTGGACGCATATTTCGGCGGGACTGGCACCGCAGGCTTTTGCAATGCCTCCAGTTCATGCCGAAGTGCTACTGCGGTGGCATCTTGGTCTGCCAGGGGATTCCGTGCCGCCGTCACCTTTCTTTCTGCTTCGCGAAGCGCGTTACCCAACGATTGCACCTCCAATAGTTCATTCATTTCCGCAGCGTCAGTGGAACTCAGCACCCACTCGGAATGCTTGGTGTCGTAGGTGGTGCGGGAATGGTATTTGGCATGATACGCCCGATCAGCATTTTCCCAAGTCGCCGCCGCCGTTGCGGTGGCCTGCACCAGTTCTGGATACGCCTCGCGCACCAGTTCCGCCATTCGCTGGTTCAGCTTGGCTTGCAGCCGTTCCTTCTCGGCATCAATGCGGTCTTCTTCCCTCTGTAAGTCCCATACGTGTTCCCAGTCCTGGCGTTTGCGCAGGCCGGTGTCTTTGTAGCGCTGGAACGGCAGGAAGGGCACCGACTCGGCCTCCACCAGTTCGCGGACCAGTTTGCTAACGGAGAATCCGGGGCTGCCGCGGTAAATCTCCGCCACGCGCAGGAAGTCGTCGTCCGTTTCGACCACGGCAGCGAGTTGGCTGGTTGAAACAAGGACGGGCTGTTGGCCAGCCGGCCAGTGGGCACGAATCGCTGTCAGACCATCGGCCTCCGCGTTCCCTGTTCCGCGTTCGAGCATCCGTTCGCCGCCAAAAAAGTAATGTTCCAGGCGGTTCAACAACCATTCACGTAGCGCGCGGTCGAGTTGCTCGTCCCACGGTTCGACGTTCCAGCGGCGTTTGTATTCGGGCTGCTCAATGAGGGCGAGGTTGCGGTCCGATTCCATCAAGGCCATGCGGCGCTGGACGAGTTCGCGATAGGGCTGGGGCCAGTGCGCGGGCAATTCCGTGATGGGTTTTGATCCTTGGGGCTCATGGCGCTCAAACCAGGTGGTCTGCAACTCGCCAGAGGCCATTTTGCGGGCCATGGCGATCTCAAACGCGCGTTCGCCGAGCTGCAGGCGCGGCACTTGGGCGGTCGGCAGGAGGAGCTTGGCTTCCGTGAGACCGTAGAGTTGGTAACACTCCCAATCGAGCTCCTCCTGGAGGGCAATCATGCGCTGGAGTGTTTCGGTCCAACGCTTCTTGGCGGCATCAAGTGCGGCGCGAGTATGGCTGGCAAAAGTGACGAGCGCGACGGCCGGCGTCTGTAATTTCAACTCATGTGAAAGTCGATTCAACTCTTGAGCTAGAACCAAAGGCTTGCCGGCTGAAATCGGAAACTGTTTCAGCTTCGTCCCATCGAACTCAAAAAAATCCTCGAACGCAGCGGTCCGCTGACGGGCACCATGTTGGTCAACAGTGCTACCTTTATTATGGAAAATTTGCTTCATCCAAAAGCAGGCGGAAGAAGAGTTTAATAAGCCGAGGAGCGCATAGTGTTCTGAGTCGCTTGCCTTCTTATCCAACACAACAACCGGCGCGTGACGATTTAAGACATTGCCTCGCTTCATGAGCGAGAATTGGTTATGCGTACCAACTGATGCAAATACTAAATATTGGGAACTGAGAAATCGTTTTGGCGTGAGGTAAATGAACTGATACCAAGCTAACCCATGTTCGACAGGTGTTTTTCCAAACATCTTTCGCGCGCCAAGCGGAACTCGATTAGGCCAGAATGACTGTGCAAGGGCATCACTTGAAGCTAGCGGGGCGACGGAAATTTGCTCCTTTGCATCATTGTAGGGAAAAGATATCGCCTCTTCACTTTCCACCGACCAGTCACGAATAGAATCGCCGGTGATAAACGACCGTTGAGGAAGGTTTTTCCGCCGGAAGTACGCCACTGGACCGATGAAGGCGTCGTCTTCGCTGATGATGGCCATGAAGCCCGCGTCTTCCGTAACCTCTTCGAGCGTTTTTTCCGCCGACTCATCAAACATTTCCTTTAGTTCGGCCGCACCACCTCCACCGATACTCCAAGGGTGTTTGTGGAAACTCTCGCGCTGCGTATCTGCCACACTCACGAAGTCGCTCTCTGAGCCAGGCTGATCCACTTGCACAAGAATGGCATTCCACACCAGTCCGTTTGCCGGGTTGTCAGGCGTGGACGGTTCCCCCTTGATGCCCATGACCGTGCGAATGTTTTGCGCCACGGGCGGTTGGTGTTTGCCAAAGAGAATGACCGTGGGCGTACCATGCCCCGGAATGTAGGCGCCGGCAGTGTCGATAACATGAGTGAGGTCCCACTTGGGAATAAAATCTTCGATGAGTTTCTTGCCGAATTCACGTTTCATGAACGAATTGGCCGTGATCATGCCCACGTAACCAGCGGGCTTCTGTCCTTTGCCGTCGCCTTTCAATGCGAGGTCGAAGAAGCGTTCCATGAACGGCGCGGCGAGGGAATACTTGCGGTGACAGGAATCAAATCGGTTGCGGTAAGCCTCATTGAGCGCCTTATCTTTAACGGTGATGTAAGGCGGATTGCCCACGACGACGTGGTATTGCTGGCCCAGGATGCGGTGCAGTTCCTCGCGGTCCTCGGATTCGTAGAAGTGCTTGAGTTCGTCGCGGAATAATTCGTCGCCGCCAAATGTCTGTTGCACGCCTTCATGACTGTCCGTGGCCGGGAAACGCGAGCCGTGCAGCAGGGAATCGCCGGCCGCAAGATTGAGCCGGAAGTCCGGGGCGTCTTTGAGCCGGGTGATGCCGGCGGCCCGAAGCGCGGCCAGCAGCAGCCGGAAGCGCGCAATGGCCACCACGTTCGGGTTGAGGTCCACGCCATGGACGTCGTCCAAGGCCTTCTGGGCCAGCACCCGGAGGTTCTCTCCCGGGTTGTGTTCCTGCCAGAGCTGGAACAGGCGGTCGAATGCGCCCAGGAGGAAATGGCCGGAGCCGCAGGTGGGGTCAATCATCCGCACCGCTTGGTAACCAAAGGTCGAGATGGCCGGCGTGAGCGTGCGGTCGAGAATGAATTGCTCCACGAACTCCGGGGTCTGGAGCAGGGCAAAGCGTTTGCGCGCGAACTCGGAGAGGTCCTGGTAGAGGTCGCCGAGGAAGCGCGTATTCCGTTCAGGATCGGTGAAATCATGGACGATGCGCCCGGTATCAGGATCCGTCTTGCGCCAGAATTCGAGCAGGTCCTTGGCGGCATCGGCGGTCGGCCCCACGCGCCAAAGCGGATTATGCCTGCGGTCAAAGAAATCTTTCATGCCCGGCAGTTTGCCGACCACCGCAAAAACGTGCTCGAAGTAGTCGCGCTCGCTGGCCGTGGGCTGCTGGCGGAAAAAGAGGCTGTGTTCATCCTGCGCCCGCTGATGTCGGGCCGGGTTGCCCCCAGCGATGAACGGCACCTCAATAAGTTCATTGTCTTCCAGAAACCGTACGAACACTCCCGCCAGAATCCAGGCGACGGCGATTTGCGTCAGTTCCTCATCACGCCACGCATTGTACGTGAGCCCGGTGCGGCCTTTTTCGCGGGCGGCCTCGTAGTCCTTGCGTAGCGGGGCATCCACATCGGGATGGGCATTGCAGCGGTCGCGCAAGTCGTCTTCCAACAGAAGGACACGCTTTTGCAGGGCGGTGAGGATGGATTTGGGGTTGATCATGGGCGGTTGGCCTATTTTGCGAGCAGACTCTTGGCATCGTCCATCAGTTCGTGTTCGAAAGCGCTGGCATAGGTATCGAGGGTGGCCGCTTTGATGCGGAGTTTGCGGCCGGTGGTTTGCCAGGCGGAGACAGCGGTGAAAACTTCGCGCAGGATGTTTTTTGCGGCGGCAGGTTTCAGCCCGAAGCGGGACGCAACGTCCAAGACGCTGGCAATGCCGGGTTCATGGTGATTTTCGCTGATGGGGGTCTGGTTGACATGGACCCGGTCTATTTCCGGCACCGGATTCAGATCGTAGGCCGGGGAGAGCGACCAGCGACCCGCCGAGTGCATGAGAAAACCATGGTTGCGGAGGTGGTCGTCATGGTTGCTGGCCAGGAGCGAGAAGACCAGCCGCCGCCATAACTCATGCAAATCGCCGGTCACGTCGTGGCCGAACTGGCGAATGCCGTCGGCTAGCCGCGTGTAGGCACCCGGATCGTCCATTGCGAGTCCCAGCAGACTGGCTCCGGAGAGAAACGGAATGCGAGCCCCGCCCTGCCGATCAAACCGGGTGATGACCGCCACGCTGTGCTGGCCCACGGATACCAACTGGTGCTCGACCACGCGGATGCCGGCTTCCGCCGCCAGCGTGAGTGCGAGGATTTCTCCGGCGGCGATGTCCCGCGTGTCATCCGGTTTGGGAAACTTGGCCAGTGCCAGCCGGCCATCGGGCAGCGCAACGGCGGATTTTGGGCGGGCACCGCCCAGTGGCGAACCGGCCCCGAGGAGGAATCGCAGATCGGCGGCGGTGTCGGTTTCGGCGTGGATCGCATCCGCCGCGCGCAGGAGTGCTTGCAGGCGGATCATCGGCGGCAGCTTGCCGGTGCAGGCGGCGAGGAATGGGCTGGAGGCATCCTGTCGGAATCGCAGCGCCCCGAGACGCGAGGCGTCATCCAGCGCGAGCACATAGTCAATGGCCCGATAGGGTTTCCGGGTGAGAACGTGCTTGCGAACGGCGCGTTCAATGAGGATTTGTCCCCAACGATCCGGTCCGCAATCCTGAATGACGCCGAACAGCCCAGCGCTGTGTTGCGCGCCCGGGCGAAGCGGCAACGCCGTGGGATCAATGGGGAAAGCGTCAGGACCATTTAACCAGTCCGCCGCATACTCGAATGAAACCGCCACGCCATGCTCCGCCGCGTGCAGGCGGCCCACCAGCCGGGTGTGTCCCAGCCACTCAATGTGAACTTCCCAGCTCATGGGTGGGGACGGCGGATGCGTTGCGGCAGACGCCGTTCGTCCAGGCTGAGGGCGAGACCATCAGTTGCCGGTGCCGCGAGATTGGCCAGCCGGTCATGCAATTGGAGCACAAAGGTGGCTGTGACCAAGGTGCCCAGCGAAACCGTGGGATCGCCGCGTTCCAGCCGCCAAAGGGTGTCGCGGGAGACAAACAGCCGGCCCGCCATGTCAGCCGTGGAGATACCCCGCTTGCGCCGGGCCAGGGCCAGATCGCGGCCCAGCTTGCGCAACGCGTGAGCGGCGGGCAACGGGATGGTGGTGGTCAAGGGCATGGGCTTATTGTCTGGCATAGCGGTCTCTATGTCAAATAGTGTCTGATATGTCGGTTTTTATACGTGGGTGGCGACGGACCGATGCCGATTCGACAGCCATGCCTCGGTGATCCGCGCGTGTTGCGCCGCGTTGGTGATGGGGATGGGCTTGTGATTGAGCAGCGGCAGCGGCGATTGGTCATTCGCCGGTACGAGCAGCCATAAGCCGTGGATGCCATCCGTGCGCCCCACGTCAGAAGCCAACTGCGCCAGCAGATTCATCCGGTCATAGCGGGCCAGCAAACCAGGGTTGACGACGAGGCGGGTCTGTTTGGGCGAGCGCAGGCTGGATTCCACTTCGGGCATGGCGGCTTCCACGAGCCGCTGGAGGTTGCGCCAGTCGGTGGAATTGGCCTGCGCCGCATCCGCTTTGAGCACCACCTCCCACTTGGCCTTCTTCCTGTTGGCCTGTGCTTTGAGATTCTTCAAAAACACGGCATCCAGATCACATTCGGACACGGGAAAGCGTCGGGCCAATTCTTTGCGCGCCCGCCCCAGCCATTGCGGATCCACCGAAAGCACTAGAAAAGCCCCCTGTTTCGAGGCATAACGGAGTTTTTCCTCCAAGCTCCGGGCATCCGCCACCTCGGGCGTGACCTCTGCCCCGGGCTGAATCGTGACCTGGGTGGAAAGCCGGGTGGCCAGCGGTCGGGAGGATTCATAAGTGGGCGACTCCCGGTAGGTCGGTTGGTAGCCACCCTTGCCGCCAGCCAGCTTGTCGTTCCAGCGTAACTCGGTGCCAACCGATTCCAGCAAGCGATCCAATTCCGGTCTGCCGGGCAACGGCTGTGCGTCCGGATATTTTGCAGTGACCCGTTTTTGAATCTCGGCAACGGTGAGAAATTCCCTGGTCGAGCAGGCCAGCGCACTCTGGGCCAAAGCCAGGGCGCGTTCGGCCGCGAGCCCGCGCGGATAAATTTCAAATTTGGGTGAAAGCACCGCGTGATCGGAAGCGGTGACCGCAAGCTGCAACAGCCGGTTGTCCGAGGGAGTTGGAATCTCAGGGAGGGCCGGGAAGACCACGGCGCGCAAGGCTTCCAACACGCGGGAGGGACCGGGGATGGGGTTTTCGTCAGCAAGCTGGTTCGCAGCCTGCCCCAGCCCGAGGGCGAACGATTTCAGCCCGGGATGCATGACGAGGAAGATGTTTTTGCCGCTACGATACTCGTCGAAACGCGGTTCCTCGCCGCACTTCTCCGTTTCGAGTGCCGCCCTGACAGCGATTGAAGCCATGCGCCGGCGGTCGGGCTCATCCAGTTGCGAACCCCGCGCAGCAATTACGGCCTGGAGAACTTCATGATGCGTGGCGATACCGCCCAGACCGCGCAGGAATTGCAGAATGTCATCCCGCAAGGCGGTGACTGGCAGGAACCGGCTCCAACGCTTTCGGGCCTTGGCAATGGCCTGCCCCACACGTTGTCGGCTGACCTCAAGTTCCCCGGCAATTTCACTCTGGCTTGGCCAGCGTGCCACCAGCGACTCGCGTGGCACCTGCCATTCCAGAAATGCCTGAACGACTTTTTGCTCTTCCGAAACCTTTCCGCCCCGTTTTTCGTTGGCCACCTGGAAGGCCACGCTCTCGGCCGTAGCCAAAACATCATTGCCCTCCGGCACCACCTCGGCCTTGGCGGCATCGGCGGTGGGCAACCGCTCGCGCAATTGTTTGCATAAATCACCCAGCTCCCGGCGCGTTTTGTTGCCCACCCCAGAGAGCTTATATATCCGCATCAGCGGATAGCGCAGCAGGTCGGCAACCGTGTTGACGTTGAGCCGGTCCAGAGCATTGGTCAGCCGGGTGCTCAAACCCAGCAATACCAACTGGGTGCTGACCGTGATTTTCTCCGGCAGTTCAAACGGCAGCCCCTCGGTCGCGTGCGTGGTATGGGCGGTCGCCTTGCGCGCGGGTTCATCAATCGTCTCAAAGAGACAGGTCCAGGCCGCAAGCATTTCGCCAGGGTTGTCGAACCGCTCGGAAAAATTCCGTTTTAGCGCCCGCTCGAAGAATCTGGCGAAACGTTCGCGAAGCCCGGCGGGGAAAAGTTCGCCGACGATTCTGACCTCGCCTTTGGTCAACGCCACCGCTGTCTTGCCATCCCCCCACTTGGGCAGCACGCCGGTGGTCATCTCATGCAGGGTCATGGCAGCAGCGAATAATTCGGAACTGGTATCCCACCGCTTCACCTTGCGCTCGCAGATAAAAGGGTCGAGGTATGGCGGTGTGCCGACGTTGATGTTGTCCGGGGAGGAACCGGCCAGGGAAAAATCGAACAGGCAAAGTTCCTTGCGTTTCTTGGCCTTGCCCATGCGGACGCCGATGTTCTCCGGCTTGATGTCGCGATGAGCGATGCCCTGACTATCAAGGTGCTGAATGGACCGCAGCAGGTCTTCGCCAAACTGCTTCAACATGGTGAGGTCCAAGGCTCCCTCGCGGCGCAACTGCTGGGCCAGGGTGGCATCGCCCGCGTTCTCCATGGTGAAACCATGCAGTTCTCCGAACTCGTGGAATTCGGCGGCGCTCACGATCTGCGGCCAGTTCAACCGCTTCAGCAGTTCAAACTCCCGTTTGATGCGCGCATTGAGATCCGCAGAACGCGCCACCTTGAGCACAGTGGTCTGTCCCTGGCGCTCCACCAAGAGCGCCTGGGCCGTAGCCCCCTTGCCGAGCAGGCGGACCACTTTAAATCCGTTTTCGAGCTGGCTGCCCGCCATGGCTTTCAACGGGTTGATACAATCAATGTCAGGGTGGGTCAGTTGCTCCTCGACTTTGTCGAGGCTGGTCAGGAATTCGTCAATGTCGCAACGAAGGGATACATCGCCATTGGCGCTGAATTGGACAAGATCCACCAGGGCTTCCACCGCACCGTCGAGTGCTTCTTTAATATTCAGTCCGCTGGCGTCGCGGAGTTTTTCCTGGAGTTCGGCCTGGGACGAAGCGGGCGGTTTGCCGGTAAACAGCAAATAGGCGATGGCCCCGAGCGAAAAGATGTCATGCGCGTAGCCGCCATCCGCATTACCGGTCAGGGCTTCGGGTGCCAAATAGGCGAGCGAGACATCCTCAACGAGCTGTTCCGCATGCAAACTGGCGGAGACACGCGTCCCCTGGGTGGTGGTGCTGCCCATCAAGCGCGCGCTGGTTTGCCAGTTGCCGATTTGCACGGACAACGTCTTATCCGGGTGCTCGCGAACGTAAATGCTCTGTGGTGAAAGGCTGCGATGAACCACGTGTTTGCTGTGGGCGTAACGGATCGCGTCGGCAATTTGCCGCAGGATCGACAGGCGGTGATCCACTGCCAACTGCGATCCCGACAACTGCATGAACTGATCCAGACGCCGGGCGTCGGGTTCCGCCCGCAGAAAGAGCACGGGGCCGAATTCGCAATCGGTGGGCGGATCCGCCCGCAGGATGCCCGGGTGATCCAGCAGTTCCAAAACCTGAAACTCGCGGCGAGCGGCATTCTTCAGAATAGCGCGTTCTTCGTCACCCGCCAACCGGGCCACCTGATAAACGCGGGCCAATCGTCGGGTGGAACTGAGGGTGACATGATGCGCCTGCCAGTCTTGATACGCACCGGTGGTACTCTCGAAAACCAAGTGATCGAGAATGAAATCGCCCACGCGTCGCTGGTTTTGGCGCGAGCGGATACCGGCCTGCTCCATCGCTTGGGCGAAGGCGCGAATGGCCGGGCGATTGACCGCCGGCAGATCGCGCGGCGGCAACCCCGGACATTGGCGCTGACGAATCGCGGCGAGGATTCCCGGACGCTCAGGTTTGCCGGGAGTCCCCGGCTGGTCACGCAGACAAATCTTGCTCGTGGCGATGCCATGAAGCTGGAGCCTGACCTCGCTATGCGACAGGAAAACCAGCGGCTCAATGAACGGACATTCGCAGTTGCGAAAGACACGCTGGCGAGCAAGCAGGCTTTTGAGCCGCTTGCACTTGCGGTTGGCGAGCAGCAACGGGCTTTCGTCGCAGTGCTGCTGGCCGCCATGTTCCCAAACCCAATGGGTGGCATCACCGGAGACCGTGCCGGGTTTGCTTTTGATTTCGATCAAAAAGACGCCCTGCGGGCACACGACGAGAAGGTCAATTTCATTGATCGAGCCGTCATCGGCGATGAACTCAAAATTGGACCAAGCGACGTAATTGTCCTGTGCTGGAAAGCCCGCGTGGATGAAATCCAGCGCTTCCTGTTCCCAGGGGAAGCGCGACGCAGAAATGATTTTCCAGTGTTTTTCTGACATCAATCAACATGCAGCCCAAGGACTACCCCTGAGTTCGCTTTTCCCTGTATGATTAGCACTCCAGGCTGCATTGCCAAGCTAACAGTGCAAATTTGATATAAAAAGTCAGCATTCTCTAAACCCGCAATTCTGGCAACTCTGGCCGACACTCATTCTGGCCGATACAACGCGATACAACGCGATACAACGCGATACAACGCATAATTTCGCCACTACACCATAAATTGAACATGTAAAACAAAGACGAACAAGATGAACAAAAAGACAGTTGCCACCTCTCCCATTATGGTGCTGGGGCGTACCTGGCCCACCGCAGTATGCCACCAGCCTGTTGACCGTTCAAAGGAACTAAATGTCCCCAAAGTTTGTCCGGGAAGTCCGGGAATAGGCACCGGCGCTACGCGTTTTTTCGCGTTTCTTAGGTTTCTTAGGGTGTTTTTGATGCCTTTCCGACCCATAACGGAAATCTTTTTACAACATAAATCCCCTGTAAAAACAAGTAGTTTGTCATCATCTCTTATTTTTTTTAAAAATAAATATATCACTGTCCCAGGAACCCCACCTTTCGTGTGCTTTAATGGCATCGCTTTTAAAGCGAACAACGAAACCAACAAAAATGATGACTATGCCATTACCTAAACACACGAAAGACCTGAACGGGATACGGGACTTCTTTTCCCATCTCGAAACCCAGTTTGCCTCCGCCTCCGCCGTTTACCAGGGGCCGATCAAACAGCTTTTCAAGGAAGTGACGGGACGTCTCCAAGGCGTACTGGATGGGTTGCCAAAGACTGAGGGAAAACCGGTGGTCAGTTCCGGGGCGCTATTTGAAACGCTGGCATCAGCCAACAACCTGGTCAGCCTCCTTTCGCTGGAGTTCAACAAGGTTAAGACGGTGGCTTCGGCGGTCCCGGACACGTTGGCGGCAGCACTGGCGACCGGCACGCATTTACGCAAGGCCGACCATGAAACGCAGGTCAAAGCGGCGGTGGCCGCTATCACGGGGATTTGGTGGCGCGAAGCACGCTGACCCAACTGTGCAGAGCGGCCAAGGATCTGGGATTCAAAGAAGGCCGGGAGCTACTACAAACCGAGTTTAACGCCAGGCAGGCGGTTGAAAAGCTGGCGGCAGAACGCAAAGCAGCGCTGACCGCCGCCGGGTTGCCCCTGCCCGAAGCGGAGGCGTCCGCCATCTTGGCGGTGAGGAGCGTTACCACGCGGTCCGCACCACGACCGAGGCGCGCGTCAAGGCCATCACGGCGGTGGGCTGGATTTGCCGACGGAACTGCTGGTCACCAAGCGCTCCTTTCGGCCAATCCGGTCTTTGACGGGCGTCACCGGACTGAATGTGGGCCGTGGCGCTGTATCCGGCCCCGGTGTGAAATGCCCATGGAATTACATTGCGTGAATATGAGCACGTTTAAGCCCATGAATGATTGCGTGGCGGAAGGTGTGACTGCGTAAACCAGAGAAGGCGATGGCGATGGTCAAAGACAAACAATTATCCAACATCAAGCTGGCGGAGGTCCGCCAAAAGCAGCAGTTTGACCAGGCGCTTAACGCCAAGGAATTCGCCGTGCTCGCTGGCATCTCCTATGCCACCGCCCGCCAGTGGTTTCACCGCCAGGGATTCCCCGCGTTGCAGGGCCTGGTGTTCTGGCAGGATTTCGTGACCTGGCGTCAGCGCCAGCATGGTCTGGCGGCCGAGCCCGCCCCGGCCCCCAAAACCATTTCCCTGGAAGCGCTGCCCGAAAAGGCGCGCCGACTGTTGCAGCAGGTTTAGCCCGGGAAGGTCACGGCGTCACGCCATTGGGCCACGTCCTCAACTTTTTCCCGCTGGTAAATTTGGTGAACCAATTCCGACGCGTGATTGACCAGCCGCATGGCTGCCTCCCGCGGCACACCGGCCCGCCGCAACCGGTTGACATAGGTGACCCGCAGGCAATGGAAACACAAGTGCGGCTTCTGGATCTTGGTGAAGAATAGCCGCCACCGATGCGAGGGTTGGAAGGGAATATCCAGCGTGAACTGGCGGTTCTCCTGTTTCATCCGCTCCAGCAGCGGGCGCAAGGCCGAGGGCATGGGAATCGAAAACGCCCGCTCTTCGCCGCCTTTGGGTGCCGGGAAAGTGATTTTGCCCTCCTTGAAATCCACGCAGTCCATGGGAATCCGGGTTTCGCGCAGTCGGCAGCCGGTGTGCAAGGAAATGTCAAACGCCCATTGCATCCATTCCGGCTCGGCCTTCAGCGCCTCGCGGATCTGGACAATTTCCGCGTCCGTCATTTCCGGTTTCTTGGCCACCTTGTCCCGCTTCACTTTAAGGCCGACCATGGGATTGGCATCCGCATGTCCCAGCCGCACCGCCTCGCCCAAAATCATGGACAAAAGCTTTAATTCCATGATGGCCGTGTTTCGGCCCACGGTTTTGCCGTTCTTCTTTTTATAGCCGGTCCGCCAGTCAATGTACTCGATGGCATTCCGGTAGGTGATGGCGCGGGGCGTGTGGTAGTGTTTCTCCTGCAACCAGAAGGCCAGCCACTTCCAGGAATCGGTGTAGCGTTCCATGGTGCGCACGGCCTCGCAATGCCGCTCCAGATACTGCGGCACCCAGGTGTCCCAGCCGCCGCCACTGACTTCCCCGGCGGTGCGGTTGAGTTCCTTGGCCTCAAATTCCGCCCGCATGGCTCGGGCCTTGACGGTCTCCCCCGGATCGTCCGTCCGCAGCCCGGTGGATTTGTTTCGTCGGATGCCGTCGGCGTCAATGAACTGGATGAACCAGAAGGGGGATTTTTTCTTTCGGTAAATGGATGCCATAATGTCGAGTGCAGTTAGCGCAGTAAACTTACTGCAAAAAACCGCCATTATCAAGCAAAACAAGCCACTGGCCGCCACTTTAAACCACTCCACCAGAATTCGGAGTTCGGGTTTAAGTTGGCTGGATCTGGATGGCTGGTGGGCGTTTGGCGAAGCATTTTTTCGAGTGCGTTCATGGCTGTTTCAAAGCGTAAAAAGTGATATTTCGGGGATTTTTGATGGGTTTCGGTTTAGGAATGACGAATGACGAATGCTAAATGACGAAAGAATGACCAAGCACCAATGCCGAATGCGGGCATCGTTGGGGGTGGGCATTCTGGGAGTGGGTCCAAGGCGGTTTTCAAAATGATAAATGTGTTATTTCAGGGGTTTTTGCCCATGAATGGGCATGAAACAGATTTGTTGAGGGATGG